>Ga0265797_10010548_pt1 | contig 11752 bp, 8 predicted proteins | sample P2T30metagenome_FD_192433 | JGI IMG/M metagenome (GOLD analysis project Ga0265797, IMG submission 192433) | Plant litter microbial communities from East Loma Ridge, Irvine, California - P2 T30 | ecosystem: Environmental > Terrestrial > Plant litter > Unclassified | place: USA: California... | reverse complement strand
CGCTGTTCTGCGCCAACGACGAGATGGCGGTGGGCGCGCTGTCCTACTTCCAGGAAGCCGGCATCCGCGTGCCGCACGATTTGTCGGTGCTGGGCTACGACGACACCCCGAGCGCGGCGTATTCGGCACCGCGCCTGTCCTCGGTGCACATGCCGTGGCGCGAAATGACGCAGAGCGGCATCAATGCCTTGCTCAACCTGTGCTACGACATGAAGCGCCCGCTGACGCGCGAATTTCCGGTCAGCGTGACCCTGCGCGCCTCGCTGGCCAAGGCGCCGGCCGTGCGCCGCAAGGCCGCATGAAGCCGCGCCGGTCCAAGCATGCCGCTTGCGCGGCTTTTTTTCGAACCCGCACTGGAAAGCTTTCCAACGCCTTTTGACGAGACACCATGACCACGATGCCCACCCCGGCCGGCGGCGCCGAGCCGCAGGCGCCCCGGCGCGCCGACTTCGCTTCCGACTTCCTGTGGGGCTGCGCCACATCGTCCTACCAGATCGAAGGTGCGGCGGTTGAAGACGGCCGGGTCGAATCGATCTGGGACCGCTTCGCCGCCACGCCCGGCCGCATCCGCGACGGATCCAGCGGCGCGGTGGCCTGCGACCATTACCACCGCTGGCCGGAAGACCTCGACATCGCGCGCAGCCTCGGCCTGAACGCCTACCGCTTCTCGATCGCCTGGCCGCGCATCATCGGCGCGGGCAAGGGGGGGCCGAACATTAAAGGCCTCGACTTCTACGATCGCCTGGTCGACGGCATGCTGGAGCGGGGATTGCAGCCCTGGGCCACGCTCTACCACTGGGACTTGCCGCAATGCCTGCAGGACCGCGGCGGCTGGAACGAGCGCGCCACCGTCGACGCCTTCCTCGAGATGACGGATGCCGTCACGCAGCGCCTGGGCGACCGGGTCAAGCACTGGATCACGCAGAACGAACCCTGGTGCACGGCCATCATCGGCAACCACGAGGGCTGGCATGCGCCGGGCCTGACCGACTTCAAGACCGCGCTGCAGGTCAGCCACCACATCCTGCTGGCCCACGGCAGGGCGGTGCCGCTGATCCGCGCCAACGTGCCCGATGCGAAGGTCGGCATCTCGCTCAGCCTGCACCCGCTGCGCCCCGCCAGCGACAGTGCGCAGGACCGTGCCGCGATGGAGCGCCACGACGGCCTGCGCTACCGCTGGTTCCTCGATCCGCTGTACGGGCGCGGCTACCCGGAGGCGACGCTGGAGCAGGTCGGGGCCGCGGCGCCGACGATCCTGGCCGGCGACCTGGAAGCGATCGCCGCGCCCACCGACTTCCTGGGCGTCAATTACTACTTCCCGGAGACGGTGCTTGATGCGCCCGGCCACGGCCCGCTCGGTACGCGCGTGCTGGAGCCAAGCGAGGGCGAGATCACGGCGATGGGCTGGCCGGTGGCGCCCCAGGGCCTGGCGGAACTGCTGCTGCGGGTCGAACGCGACTATCAGCCGGGGCCGATGTATGTGACCGAAAACGGTTCCTGCTACGAAGACACGGTGCGCGCAGACGGCACCATCGTCGACACCGAACGCCGTCGCTACCTGATGCGCCACCTGGGCGCGCTGCGCCAGGCGATCGCGGACGGCGCGCCGGTGAAGGGCTATTTTGCCTGGAGCCTGGTCGACAACTTCGAGTGGGCCGAAGGCTATCTGCGCCGCTTCGGCCTGGTCCACATCGATTACGCGACCCAGCAGCGGCGCCTGAAGGACAGCGCGCGCTGGTACCGCGACTTCCTGCACGCCGCCGTGTAATTGTTGACATCGGGGTGGATTCCCTTCACTATGCCAGCATGATTGGAATCGTTTCCAAATCGAAGAGAACAACAGGAGACCCCCGCATGATCCACCCGTTCCGCCGCAAGCTGCCGGCGCTTGCCGTCGCCCTTGCCTGCGCCGTGCCTGCCACCTCCGCCGCCTTCGCCGCCTCGCGATCGGCTTCCACCGTGTCCGCCGCCCAGCCGCTGACCGAGTGGCCGCACATCCAGAGCGCAATCGCGCGCGACCCGGCCATCGAGGCGCGCGTCGCCGAGATCGTCAAGTCGATGACGCTGGCGCAGAAGGTCGGCCAGATGACCCAGGCCGAGATCAAGAGTGTCACACCGGACGAGGTACGCCAGTACTACCTGGGCTCGGTGCTGAACGGCGGCAGCAGCAAGCCGAAGGGCGACAAGCATGCGAAGCTGTCGGACTGGCTGGACCTGGCGGACCGTTTCCACGACGCTTCGATGGCAACCGACATGGCGATCAAGGTGCCGGTGATCTGGGGCACCGACGCCGTCCACGGCCACAACAATGTGTTCGGCGCCACCATCTTCCCGCACAACATCGGCCTGGGCGCGGCGCGCGATCCGAAGCTGGTCGAGGCCATCGGCGTCGCCACCGGCCGTGCGGTGCGCGCGACCGGCATCGCCTGGGTATTCGGGCCGACCGTGGCCGTGGTGCGCGACGACCGCTGGGGCCGCACCTACGAAGGTTTTTCGGAAGACCCGCGCATCGTCCAGGACTATGCGGGCGTCTACGTGAAGGGCTTGCAGGGCGCGTTCAAGGATGACGCCAACGTCATCGCAAGCATCAAGCACTACATGGGCGATGGCGGCACCGAGAACGGTGTCAACGCCGGCGTCACGAAGGCCAGCGAGCGCGAGATGATGAATATCCAGGCCGCCGGCTACTTCAGCGGGCTGCAGGCCGGCGCCCAGACCGTGATGGCCTCGTTCAACAGCTGGACCGATATCGAGACCGGTATGGCCCACGGCAAGCTGCACGGCAGCCGCCGCGCGCTGACCGAGATCCTGAAGGAAAAGATGGGCTTCGACGGTTTTGTCGTCACCGACTGGAACGGCATCGGCGAGGTGGCCGGCTGCCGCAACGACCATTGCGCACAGGCGATCAATGCCGGCATCGACATGGTGATGGTGCCGGACGACTGGAAGGCCTTCATCAGGAATACGATCGCGGACGTCGAAGCCAGCCGCATCCCGATGGCGCGCATCGACGACGCGGTGGCGCGCATCCTGCGCGTGAAATTGCGCGCGGGCGTGTTCGGCAAGCGGCCATCGAGCAACCCGTATTCCGGCAAGGCGGAAGCGGTGCAGGCGCGCGAGTTGGCGCGCAGGGCCGTGCGCGAATCGCTGGTGCTGCTGAAGAACGAGAGACCTGTGCTCCCGCTGTCCCCCACAGGGCGTATCCTGGTGGTCGGCAAGGCCGCCGACAGCATGATGCACCAGACCGGCGGCTGGGCGCTGACCTGGCAGGGCACGGCCAACGTCAACAGCGACTTCCCGAATGCCGACACGGTCCTGGCCGGGATCCGCGCGGCGGTGGGCGATGCCAAGGTCACCTACAGCGCCGACGCCAAGGGCGTCGATCCGTCGATGTTCGACGCGGTCATCGCCGTGATCGGCGAGGGCCCGTATGCCGAAGGCGACGGCGACATCGTCCCCTCGGGCACGCTGCGCCACAGCAGCCGCTATCCGGAAGACCTTGCCGTCCTCCAGGCCGTTCATGAACAAGTGCGGGGCAAGGGCAAGCCGGTGGTCACCGTGCTGATGTCGGGCCGGCCGCTGTGGGTCAACGACTTGCTGAACCTGTCCGACACCTTCATCGCCGCCTGGCTGCCGGGCAGCGAAGGCAAGGGCGTGTCCGACCTGCTGGTTGCCGGCAAGGGTGGTAAAAAATACGACTTCACCGGCAAGCTGTCGTTCTCGTGGCCGAAGTCGGTGTGCCAGACCGCGCTGAACGTCGGCGACGCCGGCTATGCGCCCCTGTTCGCCTACGGCTACGGCCTGGACGGCGCCACCCGCTCGAAGCTGGGCATGCTCGATATCGCCTATCCGGCGGGCGGCTGCAGCGCGTCCAACACCTATCCGCTGTTCGGCCAGGCCGACCGCGCCAGCTTCCCGCTGCAGTTGAGGAGCGGTGCACAGGCCAGGCCGCTGGGCGCCGACCTGAACGCCGTCGTCAGCCTGCCGGGCGTCTCGGCCTCGGTGGTGCAGATCAAGAGCCAGCAGGACGCCTGGCGGGTCACGTGGACGGGACCGGCCAGCTTCGAGGCGCGCGGCGCCAAGGCACTCGCGCTGCCCAAAGAGGCCGCGCAGGACGGCGTGCTGCGCTTCGACACCATCGTCGAATCGGCACCCGGCGGCAAGGTCACGATCGGCATGCTGTGCGCGAACCAGGCGAGCTGTGGCCAACCTTTGGACGCGAGCAAGCTGTTCGCCCGCATGGCCGGCAAGGGCAAGCAGGTGGTGCGCATTCCGCTGGCCTGCTTCACGGCGCGCGGCGTCGATTTGGCGCAGGTGCAGGCCCCATTCAGCGTGAGCAGCGGCGCGGGCTTCGTGGCCGCCTTCGGCAACATCGACGTGGTCGGCGGCGCGGCGCGCGAAGCCGGCGTCGTGCGCTGCGAGGAACTGCAATGAGCGGACCGGAGCTGCGCCTGCTGGCCGACATCGGCGGCACCAACGCGCGCTTCGCGCTGCAGGCCGGCGCCACGGGCCTGGCCGACATCGAAGTGCTGGGCTGCGCCGAGTACGTCACGATCGGCGACGCCGTCAAAGCCTACCTCGAGCGGGCGCGCGCACGCGGGCTGGCGGTGGACGCCATCCGCCACGCGGGCATCGCCATCGCCAACCCGGTCGAGGGCGACGTGGTCAGCATGACCAACCACCACTGGCGCTTCTCGATCGAGGACCTGCGCCAGGCGCGCGGGCTGGATACCCTGCTGGTGGTGAACGATTTCGCCGCACTGGCGATGGCCTTGCCGCACCTGGGTGACGCCGGCCGGCGCGAAATAGGAAGAAGCGCCGGGAGCGCCGGCGTCGCCGCCGCCGTTCCCGGCCGGCCTATCGGCCTGATCGGCCCAGGCACTGGCCTGGGCGTGTCGAGCGTGGTGCCGGTCGACGGGCGCTGGATCGCGCTGCCGGGCGAGGGCGGGCACGTCAGCTTCTGCCCGGTCACGCCTCAGGAGATCCGCATCCTGGAAGCGCTGATGGCGGAGCACGGGCATGTCTCGGCCGAGCGCCTGCTGTCCGGCAGCGGCCTGGAAGCCATCCACCGCGTGCTGAGCGGCGAAAAGCTGGCGGCGCCCGACATCACGGCGCGCGCGCTGGATGGCAGCAGCGCCGCCTGTCGCGAGACCGTCGACGTGTTCTGCGCGGTGCTCGGCTGCGTGGCCGGCAATGTGGCGCTGACGCTGGGGGCGGGCGGCGGCATGTACATCGGCGGCGGCATCGTGCCGCGCCTGGGGCCGCTGTTCGACGCCTCGCCGTTCCGCCGCCGCTTCGAAGAGAAGGGCAGGATGCAGCCCTACCTGGCCCGCATCCCGACCTGGCTGATTACCGAAGACTATCCCGCGCTGCGCGACGTGGCGGCCATGCTGGCCGAGCGCGTCGCCGCGCAGTCACACTAAAGGAGACATCACGTGGCACAAACCGCACCCAATCCGACCGTCCTCCCGGCCAAGGGCACGGCGACGACCAACACCGGCCCCCTGGTCATCGTCACCATGCTGTTCTTCATGTGGGGCCTGATCACCTCGCTGAACGACATCCTGATCCCGCACCTGAAGGCGATCTATACCCTCTCCTACGTGCAGGCGATGCTGGTGCAGTTCTGCTTCTTCGGCGCCTATTTCATTGTCTCGCTGCCGGCCGGGATGCTGATCCGCCGCATCGGCTACCAGAAGGGCGCCGTGACGGGCCTGCTGATCGCCGCCGTCGGCTGCGCGCTGTTCTACCCGGCCTCGTTCAGCAGCTACGGCGTATTCCTGTTCGCCTTCTTCGTGCTGGCCTCGGGCATCACGGTGCTGCAGGTGGCGGCCAACCCCTACGTGGCGGTGCTCGGCCCGGCCCGCACGGCCTCGAGCCGCCTGACGCTGACCCAGGCCTTCAACTCACTCGGCACGACCATCGGCCCGTACGCCGGCGGTTTGCTGATCCTGTCGACGGCGGGCGTGGCGGCAGGTGCCGCGGCCGATGCGGCCACCGTGCGTGGCCCCTACCTGGCGCTGGCGGCCGTGCTGGTGGTGCTGGCCGTGCTGTTCATGGCCGCCAGGCTGCCGAAGATCGCCGAGAATGAAGACGTCTCGCTGCCGGGCGAAAGCCATGGCTCGGCGCTGGCGCACCGCCACCTGGTGCTGGGCGCCATCGGCATCTTCCTGTACGTGGGCGCGGAAGTCAGCATCGGCAGCTTCCTGATCAACTTCCTGGGCGAGTCGCACATCGCGGCCCTGGCCCATGCGGACGCCGCGCACTACGTCAGCCTGTACTGGGGCGGCGCCATGGTCGGCCGCTTCATCGGCTTTGCCGTGATGCGCGTGGCCAGCCCGGGCAAGACGCTGGCCTGCAACGCGCTGCTGGCGATCGCGCTGATCCTCACCGCCACCTTCGGCCAGGGCAGCGTCGCGATGTGGGCGATCCTGGCGGTCGGCCTGTGCAACTCGATCATGTTCCCGACCATCTTCAGCATGGCGCTGCACGGTCTGGGCAAGTACACGGGGCAGGGCTCGGGCATCCTGTGCATGGCCATCGTGGGCGGTGCGCTCGTGCCGTTTGCGCAGGGGGCGATTGCGGATGCGAGCGGGGTGCAGATTTCCTTCCTGCTGCCGGCGGCTTGCTATGCGTTTATTCTTTACTTCGGGGCCAAGTACGCTTCGATGTACAAGGCGCAGTGAGCGGCGGCCGAAACCAGCCAGGACCTGAAGCAGCGGGCGATTCGCCCGCTGCTTTTTTTTCGACCGCTTTTTGCTAATGATTTTGGAGTGTCAGCACTCCAATTTCTGAAAATGGAGCGTAGGAACTCCATTTTTCTCTTTATTTAGTCGATGTCAGGTTATAAACTTGCCGTTAAGCAAGGAGACAACCGTGACCGACATTGGCTATACCCCGTATCAAGCGCCGTCCTACACTGCCCAGTTTGCTGCCAACGTTAAAGTTGCCATGCAAGTAGCTGGTCCAGCGGATGCGACAGGCAATGCCCGCCCATTACGGTCGGTTGCCCTGCAACGCCGGACCGGCATCGCGCGCAGTACGCTGCGGGCGATGACGAACCCGGCTCCCGACGCACGGCCAAACCCTGACCTGAATACGCTGGCGAGGCTGGCCGGGGCACTTGGGGTACCCGTTGCGTTTCTCCTGATGCGGCCAGAAGACTGGCGCCTGCTTTCCAGGGCGCTCAACGATATGCCAACGTTGGTCACTGCGGCTGAAAAGCTGATCGGCAGAAAGCCGCTTGCAGTACCCGCCGGCACGCCCGAACGGGTGTTGCGCGAATGTCGGCTGCAGCCGGACCCCGTGCCCTACGGCCTGGGTGCCAACCCTGTCGAGGTTGCACGGGTCGAACAGCGCAATGAGCAACGTCGTCGTGCGAGTCATGTGCTGGGTAGCCTGGCGCTTCGTGGCCTGCCGGAACCCGATGCCAAGGTCTTCCTGACCGCGCTGGCAGCCGCGCTTGCCCATCAGCTCAGTTTCGCCAGCGAAGCGCCGGCCGAGCCAAATTAATCATTGATAACCGGAGTCGAGCATGCCCCTCATCCAAGACGCCGACCTCGCGCGTGTCCTGCTGGACGCCGACGTCGACGATATGCACGTTTTGATAGACCACGTCACCGACAAGGGGGCGGGCCGCATCTCGCTCGCCGCATCGACCTGCGCCATCCTCGTGCAAGCCAGGAAGAAGGAGGAGATCGACGAGACCGCGCGGGCACTGGTTGCGGAGGAGCTCAGCCGCTTTGGCGGCAATTCGCTGATGAACCTGTTCCGCGGTGGCGGCGGTGTGAGTTACCGTGAAATCGCGTGCGACGTGGCCGATCATCTGAAAGCCTCGCACCGCACCGACAGCGATGTGGCCGGACTCGAGATGGCGATCCTCGAAAAACTGGCAGAGCAGTCGCTCAGCAAGATGAGCGAAGACGACAAGGTCGAATTCTTCAAGCAGTTCGGCATGCGCTATGCGGCAGGTTCCGGCGTTGCCGCCTCGGCTGGCCTGTTGGCCAGCATCGTGGCGTCGAATACGGCTGGCTATCAGCTGTCGGCGATGATTGCCAATGGCGTGGTCAGGGCATTGCTCGGCCGCGGCCTGGGATTCGGCCTGGGTCCGGCTGCCGGTGGGGCCGCCCTGGTCGGGCCGGTGGCAATCGCACTGTCCGTCATCTGGGGCCTGTATGGTTTGACCAGCCCAGCCTATCGCGTCACGGTGCCCTGCGTCGTTCATGTTGCGTACATGCGCCGCAAGCAAGCCATTGCCAACACGTGCCGCCACTGCGGTGCGACGCCAGCGTCGGGCGCGCGCTTTTGCGGGCACTGTGGGGCGCCTTTTACCCCTGCACCTGCGTTGCCGTTCGGCACTGGCATAGGCTGAGGAGGATGAGGCTGCCACGGGGCAGCTGTATCCACCAGTAATAACAGCAAGAACAAGACTGCCCGGAACCCGGAAGCGGTCGACGACGACAAGGAGGGAATGTGCAAGTCAATCCATATAATATCGAGCTCGACAAGCTGGAAGCGAACAAGAAAACGGCGCTCGAACGAATCGCGCAATTGTCCCGCCAGCTCGACTGGTATCGCGGCTTCCAGCCGGAGGCGGCCCATGCACGCCGCCTTGGTATTGCTCGTGCCTTGAGCGAGCATGCAGTCCAGGAGGTCGGCCATGCTGCCCAGCTGGCTGGGATGAATGAGCGCTTGCAACATCTGCGGGCTGCGAAACGTGCCACCGAAGAAGAGGCGAAGGCTGGACTCGATCCGCGTTCCTGGCTGTCGTCCGAACGCTCGATCGCCAAGCGCAAGGCTGTCGAGCTGGGCAACCAGATCGCCCAGCTCGACATCGATATCAGCACGCTGGTCCAGTCGACCTCGGCATCAATCAAGGGTCTCCACGACGAAAATGATGTCTTGCAACGCGACTTGGACACTTATCGTGGTTTCGATCCGCTACGGATCCAGTCCGAGGTCGGGATGCGTACTACGGAACTGGGACAGATGGAGTCCGAACTGGCGAAAGTCCGCGACCGCAAATTGGCGCTCGACCGCGTGATTGCCCCGCTCTGGCAACGCCTCGAAGCCTGTCGTGCCCAGCAGTCCAGCCTGGAGCGCGACCTGCGCAAGGCCGAGGCTTTTAGCGAACAGTTGGCTGCGGCCCAAGGCAACCGGGCCGCGATTCACCAGGCCTGCGAGCGTGAATTCGGCGATGGCAGGCCTGGCATGGTGAAGCGCGCCTTGAAGGGCAAGCTGGAACCGGTCAAGCGCGAGATCGGCAAGCTCGAGGAGCGCATCGCCGGCGAAGTCCGGAAATCCCGGCTCGACGTACGCGAAGTCATTATTGACGGGAGCAACATGGCGTACCATGGCGGCGACTTCATCGGCTTGCAGGCCCTGGAAGCCATCGTGCCGGCGTTGGCGACCCGATGCGCTGTCACGATCAATTTCGACCCCAATTTCCGGCGCAAGATCGGATTGAGCAGTGCAGACGTCCGCGCCCGCTTCCCGCAGGCCAGTGTGCATTTTGCACCGCATGGAATGAAGGCTGACCCGTTCGTGCTGAAGCACGCCGAGGGCAAGCCACACACCTATGTGATCAGCAATGACAAATTCAGCGAGTTTCTCGACAAGGAAGCGGTCAAGCAAGGAAGGATCTTGAAGCACGCGATCATGAATAACGCGGTGCAAATTCCTGATCTCGACATCAGCGCTTCTTTACCTCGCGTATAGGTACCGTTGGCGTGCGCAAAATGAGCGCACTGCACGGTTTTGCAATGAATGTAACGGAGCCACCCAAGGAACTTATTATGTTGCCCAGTCCAATGGAATTTCTCAAATCTCATGCCATCGCTTTTTTGGCTGGCGCCGTGACTGTCGCCGCTGCACAGCTTTACGGCAGGCTCATTAGCAGACGTGATTAGATATTCGTCGACAAGGAAGGAGCTGGACGATCCGAAGCGGAATGAAAAAAGCCAGATCCGCAAACGCAAGATCTGGCTTTCAGAATTCTGTGGTCGGGGTGAGAGGATTCGAACCTCCGGCCTCTACGTCCCGAACGTAGCGCTCTACCGGGCTAAGCTACACCCCGACGGTAGGGAGTCTTTGAACAGCTGTGCGACCCGGGAGGGTGTTGCAATCAAGGCTGCTAAAAGGGAAAAACAGTGGTCGGGGTGAGAGGATTCGAACCTCCGGCCTCTACGTCCCGAACGTAGCGCTCTACCGGGCTAAGCTACACCCCGACTGTTTGAGATTCGGGTCACGAATCTCGGGAAGGCATTACTATAGTTGCCTCAATGGTTCCTGTCAACAGCGAAGCTGCAGAGCTGCAGCAGGCTCTGCTTGTATTCGCTGTCCGGCAGGTCGCTGATCGCATCCTGTGCGCGCTCGGCGGCGGCTTCGGCCTGGCGGCGCGTGTAATCGAGCGCGCCGCTGTTGGTGACGGCCGACAGCACGGCGTCGAAATGGGTCTCGTCGCCGTTCTCGATGCAGCTGCGGATCAGTTCACGCTGCTCGGCCGTGCCGTTTTCCATCACGTAGATCAGGGGCAGGGTGGGTTTGCCTTCGCGCAGGTCGTCGCCGACGTTCTTGCCGATCTCGCTGGCGTCGCCGGCGTAGTCGAGCACGTCGTCGATCAGCTGGAAGGCGGTGCCCAGCGAGCGGCCGAATTCGCCGGCGGCTTCGATCTGGCCGTCGTTGGCGCCGGCGACCAGGGCGCCGAGCTGGGCCGCGGCTTCGAACAGCTTGGCGGTCTTGGAGCGGATCACGGTCAGGTAGCTGTCCTGGGTGACGTCCGGGTCGTGCATGTTCAGCAGCTGCAGCACTTCACCCTCGGCGATGACGGTGGTGGCGCGCGACAGGATTTCCATGATGCGCATGTCGTCCAGGCTGGTCATCATCTCGAACGCGCGCGAGTACAGGAAGTCGCCGACCAGCACCGAGGCCGCGTTGCCGAACAGGGCGTTGGCGGTCTGGCGGCCGCGCCGCATCGAGGATTCGTCGACCACGTCGTCGTGCAGCAGCGTCGCGGTGTGGATGAATTCGACCACCGCCGCCAGCTCGTGGTGGCCCGCGCCGCGGTAGCCGTAGGCGTTGGCCAGCAGCAGCACCAATACCGGGCGGATCCGCTTGCCGCCGGCACTGATGATGTACTCGGCAATCTGGTTCACCAGCGCGACGTCGGAATGCAGGCGCTGGCGGATGACCGTGTTCACGGCGTCCATGTCGGCTGCGATCGTGCGGGTGATGGGGTTCTGTTGGGCAGTTTGGATGGCGGCGGACAAGGCAGACCTGCGTGAGGGTAAAGGCGGTTTGGATTTTGATAACTGGCGCGATTATACGACAAGCAAGGCAATCCGGCGGTTTTCCCGCCGAATGACAGCCAAGCGCGCAGGGGGATGACCGATGTGCCTGTTGCAGTTCTGACACCCAGGGCAACAGCCGCCACAGCTGTTTTGACGCAGCCGGTCCATCCATGTATAATCGTCTGTTCCCTGGACCTCGAAGGCTGTATCGCTCGATCGCCCGCGACCCGGTCCAGCGGAATCTTTTTAACAATTAACGAGGTTTCAAATCATGTACGCGGTCATAAAAACCGGTGGCAAGCAATACAAAGTTGTCGCTGGCGAAAAACTCAAAGTAGAACAGATACCGGCAGACATTGGTTCCGAACTCACTATCGATCAGGTTCTCGCCGTTGGCGAGGGTGAGAGCATCAAGTTTGGTGCTCCGCTGGTGGAAGGTGCTTCGGTTCGCGTGACTGTTGTGT
>Ga0265797_10010547_pt1 | contig 11752 bp, 12 predicted proteins | sample P2T30metagenome_FD_192433 | JGI IMG/M metagenome (GOLD analysis project Ga0265797, IMG submission 192433) | Plant litter microbial communities from East Loma Ridge, Irvine, California - P2 T30 | ecosystem: Environmental > Terrestrial > Plant litter > Unclassified | place: USA: California... | reverse complement strand
ACCTAGGATGGTGTGTGAGACAATCTGCTAACTTTAACTTCTCGCTTCCAGGTACCAAACACTCTGTCGTGGCTCGCAAACAACACGGAAGGATCGCTGAAACGCGCTGTTGTTCTCGGCATGGTGGTCGGCTGGGGCAACTTGAATGGTATTGTGTCTTCCAACATTTTCATCAAGAGCCAAAAGCCGAGGTTCTATACTGGCCATGGTGTGGTGCTTGGCTACCAGTTCGTATTCCTTCTGGGTGGTACGCTGTTTATGCACTTTGCGCTGAAGCGTGAGAACAAGGCGAGGCGGGCTGGTCTTCGTGATGCCGAATATGAGGGCCTCACCGAAGACGAGAAGATGATCAAAGGCGACAAGCGACCAGCGTTTCTCTACACGACTTGAAGACTGCGTGGAAGGGATTGCGTCTGGTACATATCTGACCTCCGTAGTGGATAGGAAGGAAAATTTCCACATCTCGCCCATGCGAGTATGTTACTTGGCCTGATCTCTTTCTGTGCTGTCAATCTCAATTGCATGTTCCGCAAAAAGTTCTGCCGGCTCCCCCTGAGGCAATTCACATACGTCCGTGCCATGCTTTTCGTACAGAGGTCTGTTGTCGCTCTCATGTATAGCCGGGTGGGCATGTAGCTCGTGAAGTTGTCCTGCACTCTTCTGTGCAAGCGCAACCTTGAGATTACGGCGTCTGCGCAAGAAGAATGCTCCAACCGCTATCAGGCTGAGACCTGCGACAGAGCCGATCGTGATCCCTGCAATATCACCTCCAGTCATCATGTTTGAACCCCCATTTCTTGTCCCAGCTGCAGAGCTACTGGGCCCGGAGATGGTGGCTCCCGGCCTCGCAGTCGAGCTCGTCTCAGTTCCGTTCGTAATGGCAGTCGTCGTAGCCAAACTCCCAGCAAGACCAATGACGGTGAATGGATCGGAGTACGTCCCAAGCTGAGCACGAACAGTGTAATTCTCGTCCTTCGCAAGACACGATGTCACCCCTTCCCTGAACCACGCAGGTACTTGTGACCAGGCCTGCGACGCGCAAAGTTCTTGCTCGTCAAAGCACATGAGATCTTGAGCGTAGTAGGTACACTCGCACGGTCCTGGCCAGGCCGTCAGAGTGCCGTATGATTTGGTACACTCGGTGCGCAGGGAGTCGATCCTCGAAGCGCAAGACTGCATAGTGCTTTGGACGGCCAGGCAGGCGCCGGTGTACGACTCAGACATGTTTGCTAGAATTGAGGGTGGAAGTGGACGAGGAGAAGTGACAGTTATTTGGGAGGCTGAACAACCGCGAATGCCTTTTTAGCTTGCGTTGACGTTGGGTCAGCTCATAGCTGTGTCGATACCTCGCTCATGCAGTGTGACATTGGACTTGTCTCTGCAGCCTGATCGTGCCCTTAGCTGCGGCCGGCACGAGATCTAGAACACCTGATAAGTTATGTTATCAAGACCAATGAGCTTGCCTACGCTCAGTGACATGCAGAAACTATTCAACCGGCACATTTGCTGCATCAAGTTACATAGCGACATATATCGCAATTACTCCGAGATACGTTTTCGAGATGCTATACGCCGAAGCAAGACTACGCTGTACCTCGCGCATCTCAACAATGCACTGCACTTGATTGTGCGCAGATCGTTTAAGAGGGGCTGGTTTGATGAACGCGTGGTGGTGTGGTTCAGGAACTTCTGAACGGCAAGCTGTTCCTGGAACTGGTTTCCTTCGAGGGCACGATCGCGGATGCCGAGACAGGGTTCCGGATTGCACATCGTGCATAGATGTATAGGAGAAATATAGAGACGCATTTGTATCTCCAGATTGTCCAAAATGGGTTTAGAAACGGACAACAATATCGCACACGCGATCAGTCAGCTCCGATGACGCCGAGAACAGCACAGACACAGAACATGAACGTCAACAACCTTATCTTTGACCGTACGGAAACATCCTACAGTATATCGTCGCATGTCACTGTATACGGCCTGATACATTACACTACAGGCCACCGCAATGTGGCGCCAGGTGACATTCCGCCGCTTGCCGAGAATGGCAGTGAATGCGAGCGCGTCCGCGAGACGGTATGCGCATAACGTCATGATCGGAGATAACACATCCCTCGAGAACATGTAGAGGGGATCGCTATATATCCAACATTGTAGCTTTACCTTGTACTGACCTTAATGTACGTGCAGCAGGATCATGACAACGAACATCAAAGTCACGCCGAAGCCTTCGCGAGGCCCAGCCAACGCGCCATCGAAAGACCACCACGTTGGCAATCCGCCGACCAGCTTCCACAATCCGTGGCCTTCAGCAGGAGAGAAGGCTGGACTTGGTGCACTTCTTTCGGCGCGCTTCGGTTCTGAGAGGAACTTCGTCCCAGTACCACAAGGTCCAAATGGCACTCGTTCAGAAGAGCTGGTGAAGGTGGTCAAGCCGGACTTCGGAAAAGAGAAGAAAGACAAATTACGTGCAACATGGCTGGGTCACGCATCAGTTCTGGTGGAGTTTCCAGCTGCGACTGGAGCGGAGAGGGGCATCCGTGTTCTCTTCGATCCGGTCTTCAGCGAGAGAACCAGCCCTTCTACCTGGTTCGGTCCCAAACGCTATAGCCCTACACCTTGCACGCTGGATGAACTGCCACAGGTGGATGTTATTTGTATATCGCACAACCACTACGATCATCTCGATCACGCGACGATTACCCAGCTAAAGAGCAGAGGGCAGGTCCATTTCTTCGCTGCCTTGGGCAACAAGGCTTGGTTCACACAGCATATCCTCTGCAAAGGCGATGAAGTGACAGAGCTTGACTGGTGGGATAGCTGCGAGGTAGCTGTCGACGGCATCGGCAGCATCACATTGACATGCACTCCGGCACAACATACCTCTGGGCGGACACCTTTCGATGCTGGGCAGACGCTGTGGAGCTCATGGGTTGTCGAGAATGATGCAAAGAAGTTCTATTTTGCAGGAGACACCGCATACCAAGCCGTGAATACCCCTGCTCCCTGCCCTGCGTTCAAAGACATCGGTGAATTACTTGGTCCGTTTGACATGTCGTTTCTTCCCATTGGCCTCTATTCGCCAGAGCATTTACTGGGGAAGGTTCACGCTACACCAGAGCAGAGCTTGCGCATACATCAGGACATCAGAAGTAAGACCAGCATTGGTATGCATTATGGCACTTTCCGAGGAGGCATAAGCGGCCAGTATGAAGATGTTCGGGAGCCACCAAAGAGGTGGCGCGAAGCTGCAACCAAAAATGGCATATGGTGCGGAGGGGGTGTCGAGGGCAATGGCGACCCTGCTGACACCAGCACTGAAGGCATTGGCCTATGCCACCTTGGAGAGACTGTCGCTGTGTGATAATTCTCTCTCCGCTGTCCTCCTGGCTGTCCTCCTCCCGGTTGTCCTCCTCCCGGCTGTCCTCCTCCCGGCTGTCCTCCTCCTGGCTGCCCTCTGCGGGATGTCCTCTGCGGGATGTCCTCTGCAGGATGTCCTCATGGTCCTCCCACGACAGATCGCAACTTATTATAAGAATAGCAGTATCCTGCCCATGTCGTCGACTTCTCTCGCACATCTTTCTCCCGACAGTCAAACTCCACAAGCACACCAAACCGCACTAAACCGCTTGCAACACCCGCTTACTAAGACAAATTACCACCATACACAATGGCTTTCAACAACTCGTCCCCATTCCTTCGCGACGGCAACATCCGCTCACTCTCAACGTACCTTGCGGAGCGCTATGCCGAAAATGCCCCACCATGCTGCCACGCATACGTTGCTGGCGCTGGTCACGACTGGACTTGTCGAGTCTCGGGCCATGCCTTCTACGTCGATTACGGGCAATCCGATAGGTCAACTCCTCGACCCAGCACGAGCGAGAGTGTGCGATCGGCCTCCACCAGGCCACTCTTGTCTGCCCCTCCCGCATACAGCGCCATCCCGCGCGAGCATGAGTTCCCATTCCGCGAGTTCCCGCCAACTTATGATTCAATCGTCCGCGCCGATCGTTTCTACTTCGCTCGCCACTTGCCTGGCGGTGCACGTCTGGCGTATCCTGCGGCTCGCGCACTCAACGAAGCCGAGCTTGCTGCCGTGGGCGTTTACATCGGAAACCCCCCAGCACGTCCCAGCATCAGACAGGCTTGCGTTGCGAAGCTCGCACGAGATCTAACCTGGGTCATGCTCGTGATCATCGCCCTTGCGTTCCTCCTGGGCTTCCTCCTGATGAGGTACACATGAGGTACACTCAAATGGCTTCTACGAAAAGCAGCATTGCAGCTGCAGACCAATTTTTACCACGAATGTTGTGGCTTTTCAGCGCACCTAGCATCAGCATGCGTTTTTTTTTCCCCTTCTTCTACCAGCACTTGAAAACACACGGATTTTGTCGCAAATATTCTGGCTCTTCGGCGCGCATACAGCAGCAAGACGGTCTACTCAGCATGTTTGATTTCTTTCCACCCTTGTATCAACACCTTCGATCACACGGAATTCACCCTAAATGATGTGGCTCTTCAGCCTTCAGCGAGCATAGCACCAGCACGATTGTTTTCCCTCCTCGCATCAGCACTTGAGAACGCACGAGATCGAACGAGATTGGTGGATGCGAGCATGATGTGTGCAGGATGATTCACGTTATCAAAGCACATAGACATTGTAATCTTTTTCTACTAGAGAAAACCTTTCCAATTCATACTGCTGTCACGACCCCAAGTGAGGTCGAAAAGTCCGCCACATATATCTAACTCGTGACTAAACAACGGCAGCAATCATCCTGTGAGAAAGTCAGTACAAACTCACACTTTCCACCACTATACAAACCCACTAACCTCAAATCCCCCATCTAAAACCCCATAGTCTTCATCAGCGCAGCCTGGCACTCAATCGAAGCATCCCCAACCAGCGCACGCAGCATGCAAAGGTTCGCCGAGTCGTCGTCCGGCTGGCTGGCGCAAGCGTCCCTGTACGGGGTCTTATCGCTCTTGAACATCGAGTCGCACTTCTTCTTCGTGCGGATATCGTCGGCCAGGCCGCGGGGCTCGACGAGCGCGATCTCGTGTTTGGAGAGGCCGTGCTTGGCCATTTTGTCTGAGTGGACGTGGCCTGGGGGCGGGAGAACGGAGGCCATGGCGAGGGGGGCGATGCTGGTGGCCAGGAGGAAGGGAGTGAGCTTCATTGTTGTGGGATTTTGGGGTGGGTTGATGGGTTGGGTTTGGTGTGTTGTCAAGCAGATTGAATGGGGATATGGGAAGGAAGGGAACTATTTGGAGGCTTGATAGCAGGCATACTTACTTAAATTGAAATGAAGGCTTGATGACCTTCATCGTGTAGCAAAAGGCCTGACAATAGATGGATCGACACGCATACTGGCCACTCACGGGAATGTATTGATCATGACTAACGTGATGTTATCTTTGGCGGAGCGAACAGCTGGCAAGCTGGTTAACTTCACCACGTCTTTGAATCGGCGAAGGTCATCACAAACTGGACCCGGAAGGCTCATGGAGAGTAGTATCGTTGAGACCCTAGCATGTTTGGCCAAATCAAGCTGTGCTGAGAACAAAGGGTATCGTCTATAATGGTCTTAAAGCAACGACTCCAACGCCGCCATGCTATAAACTCAGAGTCCCTCCGAGACAACCCAAACCTTCACGCCCCCCAGATCACACTCACAGCCAAGATCGATGACTACTCCATGCTGACCTTAACTCCATAAAGCTCCAGCCTAGCCAACACCCTCTTGCGGCAGATCGGACAGATCTCGACCTGTTTTGAACATTCACTGCACGCCAGCACATGCCCACACTCGTAGAAGGCTGTGGTCATGTCTCGGCAGTAGCAAATTTGGCAAAGACCCTTGTCTTCGTCGGTGACAGTGCCACGGAGGACAAAGCTGCCAGACCGCTTGCCCTCCTTCCAGCCACCTTCGAAAACGTTCCCTGTCGCAAGCTCGGTGTACGTTCCTTGGCCGTGGTGTTTGCCTTCTATCCAATCGCCGTCATAAGTGTTTCCAGAAGCGGCGTAAATCATAGTACCTTTGCCAGAGGGAAGTCCGTGAGCGAAGTTACCTTTGTACTCATCTCCATTGGTATAGATGAGATGGCCTTTGCCATGATACAGTTTGCGGTCTTTGAGTGCGAAACCCTGATAGTATTCGCCGGAGAAGAAGTTGACGGTGATCGGCTGAGTTGCTTCGAGAACTTCAGGCTGATCACGGTACTCGCGTCTTTCCACGGTGATGCCGTTGGTGGTCGCGTCCAACGCATTGTTAATACGAACTGGTGTTCTGCTACCATCTTCTTCGACATCGCTCATCACGACGTCATCTCCGTCCATGGCATCGTGGTCTAGTTCCACGTGTGATTGATCGCCGTTGGAACGCACAGCGCCACTCGTTGCTGGTGCAAGCTCGGAAATGTCTGCAGTTGGGCTATCACTCTTCGAAAGAGCTTGAGCTTGTTTGTTCTGATTTTCTGAGCCATCGAAGGAGTCTGGAGCACGGCGAGGCTTGCGAACAGTCTCTGGAATATCCCAACGTTCTTCCACTGGCAATTCGAATGCATAGGCTGCGAAATCGTCGTCACGAACGTAGAAGACGAGATAAGGCAGGGCTTCTTGGTCTGCAAGGTCGATTGACAGAGGCCTGTGGTAAGGGTACTCGACGCCGTTTCGGCTCGGAATGTTGCGTCTGACATCTCCCTCCATGACCTGTTTCTGGGTCTGGCATCGCACTTGGCCGGATTCGTAGGCATACCACTTCGCTCCTGGTCCTCCGGGACGGACGAAGGGTGTGTAGTTGCCAGTACCGAGAGGGCCGGAATGCTTGACAAAAGCGTAGAGTGAGTACGAGACGCCATTGTGGCTAATTCGATCGTCAACAGTGACCGAGTTGGTCACTTTCTCCCACTTCCGCTTGTCCGTGTTGAAAGCTTGACGTTCCAGCTCTACCGTTAGTACGGCTGGTGTCTTTTTGGCAGATTTGTGCTCGTGCAGAGCATCTTGAACAGATGAATGATTTTTAGTGGCCAGGCGCCTGCTGCATACGGGCACGTCTCGAGAGCTGAAGCTGGCGAAGAGAGCATCGAATTCAGCGTGCACTTGGGGGTGGCACTCTGCTCGTATCCTTTCGCTTATTGTTTGCAGAATCTCAACAACATCGCAACCTTCTGGCAGCGTGGAATATCTGAAATGTTTCCTCTTCAAACGGCGAGACAGCATCTTGTCGAGGCAGGTCTGAAGTAGTGTGAAAAGCGGGCTGTCAGACTTGTGTTTGTACAGTAAGTCGCGGAACGGTCGGAGGTGCAGTAAAGGAACGAGAGCTGCAATTTGCGCAGAGAGTGTGTCGAAGGGGCGTAGTCCAGTGGCGACCAGGCTGGCATCTGTACCAGGGAATCCAGTATCCCACATGCAGCCAGTAGGGTCGTTGATGATTCGGATGTATGCAGTGAAAGCAAGTTTGTCGTCCCGGAGAATCGACTGTCGCTGTCCGTGAATGCGGCACGGGAAGTCATAACGAGCAGAACGGGTGAAGTACTTCCAGCCGAAATCAGCCACTTTTTTGTTGTATTGGTGTGCGTCTGTCTTCGACTCATGGACTCGTGGCTCAGCAGGGTTGTACATGACAACGGAGACTTGGGCGGCGACAGATCTCCTCTGTAGCATTTTCGGCGAGCCAGCAAGGACTGGCAGAGCAGGACTGGATAGCTCGGTGCGGTCCTTGAAGTCGTCTTTCAACATGGTCACGTTCTCGAGATAGACACTGAGGTAATCTGTGCGGTTTCCTTTTGGATAGAACTTGATCTGCCAGTCATAGCCACCGATGTGAGCGATAGGCGACCTCATGATCAGCTCTTTGTTGGGTTTCTCTTTCGTGCCGTTGAAGTGCTCAACGGTCCATTCGATGCGACCGCTGGCACCAGGTACCAATTCTGGGTCATTCAACTCGAAGAACGTCTCCTTTTCCCAGTACTTGTGGTCCAGAGCGCTGTGCTCCTCTTTCGACTCAATGTACTTCAGCTCGTCGTCGCATGGTAGGCTGTGATCTTCATTGATTTGGTGCCACCGAAATTGTGGTTCTTGGTCTCCTTCATCGTCGTCAACATCGTCGTCGTCATCCTCGTCGTCGTCTTCTCCACCACTGCCGTCTTCTCCCTCGTTATCCTCTAACTGGGGCTGGGTATGGGGTGCTGTCACGGCGGGCGGGTCTCGTCTGTCCGATGCGCCATCCAGTAGCTCTTCCCGAAAAGCCGAAGCGGCTGGTGGTGGTGCAATCATGGTAGAGTGAGAGAGCTCCATGGCGGAGCCACCTGTCGGCGACTCTGGCATGCTGTTTTCGTGCGTTGGGAACGGCGGCGGGGGAAAGGTGGCATCGGTCAGAGGCTGGAAAGCCTGTATAGGCGGGAGGTGGGGCGGTGTCGCCATGGTGGGTGTATTTGCCAGTCAGGTTCGGTGACTGCAATGAGAGGTGGCTGTGAGTGGTGTTGTGAAGCCTGAGGTATCAAGGTGCGGGACCGCAGCAGGCACGGTGTGGTAGTAGTCACAGGCTGTCAAGACGTGCCGCGCATGTGAGATAGCATGTGACAGCGGGGATCGGTCGCGAGGAACGCTGGCGGGATTGGCGTTGGGAGTCAGCTCTTGACTGGCAGGAAATTAGTTTTTTATGTTTCGGAGGAAAGAAAATGTGAGCAAAAGCAGGCTGGCGATAGGTCAGGCAGTGGCACAGTCAGTTGGTGTCGATATGTCAGGCTGCAGTTGTCGATGAGTTACAGCACATCACACCTGAGTGATCGCTGTCGGGTGGGGCTGTGCGGGCCGGCTATCTTAGCGCATGCGGGGAGCTTAGAGTTGATGAATAACTGCGCGTCAACGTTGGTTGCCTTGCCCTTAAACTCCATTCCCGAGCACATGCACATTCAGACGCTGAACTAGCTGACCGGCCTTCCCCGAAGAGAAGAGGAAAGCAACCGGCAATCTGTGCTAAAGCATGCTGATAACGGCACGGGCGGTAGACTGAGTGCAGCACCACCTCGAGTGGCTACAGCCTACCAACCGCCATTGCATGCTCACTGCAAGCCTCAGCCGCGTGTCGCTCATGCAAGTTCATGCAAACCACGTTCCCTGCCTCAAGCCGGCGTAGTGGCTGTACAGAAAGTATCGGTCGGCTGCTCGGCATGCAGCGGCTAGCGCGTGCAGGTCGCCAAAATCGACCTATGCAGTAGTCTGCGTCGCTGGCTGCTCATCTGTTTCGGTTTGGTTTGCTTTGGCGAACGAGGCAGCGACGATTAGCGGGAAGGCAATAGTGGCTTCAGCGTAAACCTAGTTGACAGTCAGCAGCGCACCTTATGGGGCTCAAATATGAGTTCCACAAACCTTGACATTCTCAGCATCAGCCTTGATCTTTCCCCAACTGACGGCTTCGTCAGGCCTGGCTCCTGCATCAGAGCCGTCGAATTCCTGGCCAGTGTTGATGTACACTGCGCTCTCGGCACCGTTGCGCATCAAACAAGCGTTGGCGATGTGGTGCTTGACAATACCTCCACCAAGAATGATCATGCCTGCACGCTTGGCCCTAACGGCCATAGTGTTGATCTTGCGGATGTCTTCGACAATGTCCACTCGGAGCTGCTCAGGCGATGCTTTGAATGTGTGGAAGTAGAGCATGTCACCCAGACTTCCATCAGTGAGCGCAGGACAAAAGACCGGGATGTCGTTCTTCCAAGCCCAGTAGTACACGGATCGCTCGTCGTTGATCTCCTTACCCAGACGAGCAATGATTTTGCTTGGCGTCCAGTGGAAAGGTTCCCCAGTCTTCTTGCTGGCCTCTTGCTCTTCAAGCATTGTGTCGAGAATGGGCACGATCCAGTCCTCGAAGGCGCAGTAATTGCTGTTGGGTACGAACAAGTTACCAATGCGGTTCATGCCTTGCTTACGCAGTGTGGCTCCAGCAGCCGAAAATGTTCCCAGGTAGGTCGGAGCAAGACATTTGATGAAGTCCTCTTCAACTCCACCTGCGGTGGTAACGATGGCAGAGACATGTTTGTGTTCGACCAACCAACGCAACGTCTCTCTCAAACCAGATGAGATGAGGTTACTGGTGTATCCGAGGAAGATTGTGGTCTTGTCGCCAGTCTCTGGGTCACGCCAAGTTCTCTACAGAAAATCACATTCATCTCAGCTCAAATTCGGACCGTTGCAAAACACATCAGTACATACCATGCCATCTACAATTTTGGCAGCCTGACCAATAGAGCTTGCCTGGAAGCCCATTTGAGCCATGTTCTCCACAAGCTCGGCCACTGTGATGTTGCGATCCTTGAAGTCATTGAAGTCAAGACCCTTCACAGGCATCGCTCCTTCAGGAACTGGATCAGAAGGCTTGAGCACGGCATCTGTTGCGCCAGAGGGCGCAGTATTGTTTGCAGCCATTTTTTTGAGCTTATGTTGTGGCGCTTGTGAGCAATTCCCAGCGTCCTGGCACTTTTCTAGATATTTTCCGAATTCTGATATTGGATATTTTGAGGCTTGGCGGCGAAACGTGAACGAACTCTGGACAAGTCTCCGAACTTTAGCTTTGCTTCGCGTGCGTGGGCGCGCGGTACCACATGAGGATCCGTGGAAGCTTTAAAACCCTGACAGATCAGCCGGCCTCGCAAAAGTCTACATGCAAGGAGTATTGACGCTTTGCCGACGAGTGCAAGACGTGTAGCTACTGATGGACGTATGGCTGATTGGTTATCGTGAAGTAGCAGATGAAATGCCTTGCAGAAGATACTACATTAGGAATGGTGAGGACTACTCGCAAAGATGGTGGTGTAATTGTCAAGATGCTCCTTGGAGGTTGATGCGTTGCGTATGTATATTTGTGACACTTCATCACCCTCGAGTCATTCTACAAATGCCTTCATCCGGCTGCTCGGTTCTTGTGCTCTGGCCAACGAGATGTCGAAATTCCCGTCTCCGCACTGCCATACTTCAAGGACTATGCCGAGTGCTCGTCGCAGGCTTCACGCGTACCGTCGTCTGTCCTCAGCGATTGTACCTGACCACGAGCGCGCGCGTCCAAATTTGCAGAGGCATCCAGTGCATCATTACGACATGACATGGCACGGGCCCTACAGTAGCCTTGTTCGCTTGACGGGCGCTAATGCACGAATCCAATCCTTGTCCCAGATGCGCTACCGGATGGCCACCCTCATCTCTGCATGCATGACAGGGACCTGGGTCGGATGGTACCCGCTGTGCCCACCGTGACTGGTGGCGTACCATGTAGAAGATTGCAAACTTGAAAGACTCTGTGTGCGTGACAGAACCCACTGAGCTGGTCTGACGGCGCCGGGTAGTGAAAATGTCTCAGTCGCAGATGAAGCCACAGGCGCCATGGGGGAAAAGCGAATCTGCGACACTCGCTGCACAAGCGATTCTCGAGTAACGGGTGGCTGCAGAGGCCTAACATCCCACGGTGTGCCCCCCAAGCAGCCGGCTGCCGTCATTGGCCGGCAGAGGATATTCGAGAAGATGATCCGCAGGAAAGGGACCGCAGTGGAGCAAAGCGGAGAGAAGGCACAGAAGCCATGCGCCACCACGGACGATTATTGTTAGCTGCCCAGATGCACGCTTGCTGCTCCCGCACTCGGCCCTCGCTCTCAATCATCGTTGCTTAGCTCGCTGGCGCCGCTGGCTAGTCCCAGGCTGCCGGCTGCGAGAAGTGTGAGGCTTCGGTGTGGACGTGCCTTTCTTTCCTCT
>Ga0265797_10010546_pt1 | contig 11752 bp, 9 predicted proteins | sample P2T30metagenome_FD_192433 | JGI IMG/M metagenome (GOLD analysis project Ga0265797, IMG submission 192433) | Plant litter microbial communities from East Loma Ridge, Irvine, California - P2 T30 | ecosystem: Environmental > Terrestrial > Plant litter > Unclassified | place: USA: California... | reverse complement strand
TATGCTAGAGCTGCTGGTATTACCACTGAGGAGATCCTACCCCGGTGAGATACTCGGCATTTCTATCTAGTGTCTGATTGGCCTAAGGATGAGCCTGATGCACGAAGGTTGCCGATACCACCGTACTCATAGACGCACGTTAGCATGAATTGAAGTTGCTATGAAAGCCGAATCAAAACAGTCATACCAATCTTCACGACCTGTTTCATCAACCAGTCCGTTTCGATCAATCTCATTGGATCATCCAGATCGTGGAGGCCAAAGTCTAAATCGCGGCAGCGCCCGCCTCCACAGATTCGACATCAATGACGATTTGTCTACGTCGTTATTGCGGACCAAAGAATGGAAGCATTGACTGCTGTCGTTCTTGTTACAGTAGCTGTACTGTACTCTCTCCTCCAACTACATCATCCTGTCTACATATCGATCGAACGAGCAGACTCAATCAATCAATCGATCAACAACACATTCAACAATCCACATTGCACTACTAACAACAATGTCCGGCTTCCTCACATTCTCCCGCCGCACCCTCGGCGCAACAACTCGCAACACCACCACCCTGATCAAGCCCCTCGCCGCCCAACCCTTCAGCAGCGCAGCTTCAAGACAAGCCAGCGGCGAGACCGAGGGCAAGATCCCCGACTCGGACCACGCCACCCGCAAAAAGGACACCCTGGACGTGCAGTCTGCCAATAGCAAGGAGGGAAGAGAGTAAGCAGCCTCGACTAGGCTTCAGCCTTGTGCTGGGAGTATCAAGACTGACGTACATTCAAGGAGCAGGAACAAGGACATCGGTGGCCATGCGACCCGCGAGAAGGACGAGGTGAACAGCAAGAGCAAGGCGAAGCAGGAGTTCCCTGAGTCGCCGGTGCAGATCGGTATGGAGGATGAGAGGGGTGGTAAGGGCGCGTAAGAGCAGGCAGCTGTATTATAACAATGTAACATTACTATTGACAAACGTGCGCTGTCACAGAATTCCCACTGCGAAGGACGGTACAAGACGGGTGGAAAACCCGCATTGCCGCCGGCAAGGTATGAAACATCTCCGTCGCTCAAACCCCTTGCAACACGGTTCTGAATGAAGAAATCTGCCGCGCGATGACCGATTTTTCCACTGGTCCTCGCCTTCACGAACGCCCTCGAGGATTATTGGCCATGGAATATTCCTCGACAAACCAAGTCAACTGAAGAATTGGGGTCAGTCAGCGCGTCGCCATCTGATCGGTGATCGTATTTGTCGGGAGGGTGATCAATGACCCTCGAAGCGTGGTCCAATTAGTCTTCGGACTGGTTGTCGAGCTTGAGTATCACCTCTCGATCAACACTATGAAGGGTGAGCAATTGCCGGCAGGTGTGGACTTCGAGATGACAGACCTTGAGACAGCGACCGCAGCATCGGCAACTACCGATCCTTCAAGCTCGTAAGCTTCACGAACATCATGACCCAATTCATTGCCTTCCAGAGCGCGATCGCTCGTTGCCCTGATGTTGGTGCCGACTTCGCATTGGTGTCTTCGAGACCTTGCCCAGGTCAAAGCGGCAAAGGCGAGACTCGCCAGAGCTAGCATCGTTCCTAGAGTGCCGTAGATTATGGCGAGCCTCTTGGAGTCATCGTCGACGACGGAGAGGCTGATCGTGTTGGGGTTTGTTGCGTTCATCGCGCCAAAGGCGGGTGGTACTCGTAAAATTATGGTCGAAAAACGAGGGTGAAGGACAGCCAATGGCGAAGAGGATCTTGATTGGACTTCGAAGGCAGTCGCGATACAGACTCTAAGTTCGAGGGATACTTTGGTCGAATATATAGATCACTTGCCCCAACCTGAAGGTCCTCTCTGACCACCGAGATTTTGGCAAGCTCAAATGGCCGCATAGCGGAATGGCGAAGTCGGAAAGAAGCGAGATATCACAGTGATGGTGCTGCAACACATCAATTCTGTGAGGGCGAGATTTTGGCCCGGGCCAAACGAAGACTGACATGCTGCCTGCTCGAGCCATCATCACAATAGGCATGACGTTAGGCACAGCCGCGACCGAGAAGCTTGTACCGAGATTTTGGAAAGCGCGAACGAGACCAAGGTGCCTCAACGCAAAAGCTACGGCAATTGCAGGCCAAAATATTGGGATGTGGCAGTGCCGTAATGGTCATCAGGGACGACAAGGTCGAGGGTCGAAGAGGATTGGCAGTGGGGCGCGAACCTGCCTGATTCTGCACAAGTGATAGGCTCAGGCCAGAATCTCGAAACAGTGGCTTGCATTAGGGCCGACGTGGATGTGCGGGAAGATGCATCGCACTCTTCCCGCGATTTGCTCACTGGCTGAGGCCAGAATCTCGCTCGTCTTGTCAAAACAGGCATACATGCAGGCAACCTGCCTTGCATCTTTCTCAGCCTGATCGATTACGATCAGCTCATCAAGCGATACTATCACCTTCGACTTAAACACAGCCCCTTCCTCCCTATGTTAATCTACGGCGAACCCCCGATGAGAGCGGCGTCTTACTTACTGGTACTCTCGAACCCGCAGCATACGACCAATGCTGGAAGCACCGCCGGTTCACTACTTGAAGAAGCACACTTCAAAAGAGCTTTCTCGCCGGCACTGCTGCATTCTCGAATCTCAATATACGAAAGCCGCTGATACTATCACCCAGCCGACAACAGCCTCGACGGGAAGCAATGGCTGCAAGCTGGGAGCCCCACAAAAACACACTTCGTACTCTCTACATTGATCGAGGAGAAACGCTAAAAGACATCATATCTTGCATGAGCGAGCTCCATGGATTTACCAAGAGGTACGGCGATGGACGATCATGAATGAAAAATTATAGCAAGTCGCTTACATTGCCACAGCAAGGGTCAGTACGAGCGACAATTCAAGAAATGGGGCTTCCGCAAATACAGCAAAGCTGAACGCTGGGCTGTCGTTAGCCGCAAGGTTGCGTGGCGACAAACGCAAGGCAAGCGGACTGTGGTCCGGAAAGATGGCGAGGAGGTTTCTCAGGAGAGACTCAACAAGGAAAGGCGTCACGCGAGTGCCATGGATCTCGTACAATTTGGTATGTTACTTTCTCGATCAAGCACTCTTAATGGCATCACTCCCGCACGAGTAAACCAAAGACGCCGAGCCAGCTCAATTTATCGCCCTGGCGGAGATACACGTTGGATCTGACTGATCATCAATAGTTGACCTTGCACCTACACCGGAAGGCTTTACTGTCTACACGCCACGATACGAGGCTGCGTCACGGATATCCATCAACAACTTGCCTTCTCTGAAGCTCTTCAGCGTCTCAATGTTGCACGGTACGGCCCACTACCATCAAGCCTCTTGGCATGCACCTTGTTACTGACCAACGAAGCAGTCGACCCAATCAACATACAGTTTGACCCTACCAACCACGACCTTGTCTCCCGGATGCCCAGCAAGGGCATTAATCAACGTGTAACAGCATTGGCTCAATGCGCTGATTGGGTGGATTCACTCGCGGGCGACAGATACCCAGATCTCGACATCGTATCTGGCAGCACAACATTTGAGATCGATATCCCTTCACAATTATCCAGTGTTTCTCGCGCTGGCGATCACTCTCGACTGCTATTTTCGATCATCCACTCGGCTGCCAACAACCTGCTCTCGGTGGCACAAGCTTCCAAAATTCTCCCGATGATCCTACAAAATAGCAATCGCAATATCTTCCATGCCTTGATCGCAGGACAATCGCCAGCAACACAGGCGATTGCTCGGACGTTCTTGGCAGGAGCAATACTGTCCTCGGACTGCTCCTTGGTCAAGGCACTGCTTAATACTGGCATCAACCCGGACTCTTACGTGGGCTACAGTCGCCAGAGACCGCTTAAGATAGCGATCGCCCGCCAAAGTATGGAGATGATCCAGCTTCTTCTGGAACGTGGCGCAAATGTCAATTTGCAATCAGTGCGACCACACGGTCAAGCAGATACCCCAATGAAAGCTGCCGTCGAAACTTCCCGACTCGATCTTGTGCAGCTACTCCTCCAATCTGGAGCACGCGTGAACGATCTTGAGCCAGGAAGGAAGACATCAGCGCTCCAGATTGCCGCCGCAAGTGGCGAACTGAGGCTTGTCCAGCTTCTTCTAGACGCCGGCGCCGACGTTCATGCTCCTCCGTGCCCTTACTGGGGGAAAACAGCGTTGCAGGAAGCAGCAAGCGCCGGAAACATTGAAGTTGTACAACTTTTGCTGTCTCGCGGTGCGGATGTCAATGCCCCCAAGGAGGAACACTGTCATACGGCCCTGGAGTCTGCAGCGCGTAGTGGCGACGTGGATGTCACACAGCTGCTCTTGTTCCACGGAGCAACTGATGTTACCTCGGCATTGACATTTGCAGGAAGGTCTACAAGTGTCGTAAACCTCTTGATCCGCTTCTGGACGACAACTCACGCCCTTCTAGATGACACTTTTGGCCGAACGGCACTTCACGCAGCAACAAGGTGTGGCGAATTCGGGCTCGTGCAGATGCTGTTGGACTGTAAAGTTGACGCCGACGCCCCCTTGACCGATGCTGATACCGACTGGGACACACCGCTTCAGATCGCAGCACACTATGGAGACATCGAAATTGCAGAACTTCTCATAAGTTACGGGGCTGACGTCAACGCTCAAGCAGTCTATGGTGGCGGAACAGCACTTCAAGCAGCAGTGACCAAAAACCACATACAGCTTGTGCGAATCCGCCTCGATCATGGTGCTGATGTCAATGCCCCTGCATCTCGTGGGGGAGCAACAGCCATTGTAGCGGCAGTGCGTGGGGAGAACTCGGAGATGGTGCAATTACTTTTGGACTGCGGCGCAGCCTTGAACATGCACGACTTGAGCGAAATTGTCCAGCATATGTCACTTGAGATTCTCAGTTCTCTTCTGGAATCTTGGACACTCGCTAGCGGCGGCAAACTGGATTGGACTTTCGACAAAAAAAGCAGCAGCGCACTTGACATTGCGGCGGAAGATCTTGATGTCGAAAAGGTCCGACTTTTGCTTGAGTACGTTGAGTACGCGGCTGACGAAGTGTCCTGGGCGCTTCGGGTCGTAATTTGGGATATCCTCTGCTGTGGAGGATGTACTGCTACCAGCACGCATATAGAGATACTGGAAACGCTTTTAGCATCAGGCGCAGAGGTTGGTTACCTAGACGGTGACGAATTCGGCGACGACGACGACAAAGAGATTCCCACAGCGCTCGAAAACGCCGCACGGCACGGGGCGTTGCCTATTTTACGGCTCCTACTCGAGCACTGGAAAGGTTCGACTGCGCATGAGAAATGCCAGGCCTTACAAGTGGCAGCAAAAGAAGGCCTACTCGATGTTGCAAGGCTACTCCTAGATCACGGAGCCGATGTCAACTCACCCCCAGTGTCGTTCTCCGATTTTGAACCCAGAACTGCACTCCAGGCCGCAGCTGGTAACAGCGACCTCAAAATGGTACGATCTTTTCTCGAAGTTGGCGCAACTGCGGAAAGCACAGTACCCTCCGAAGACGAGCAAGGTACAGCATTGCAGTTTGCCGCAATAGCTGGATCTATGAGTGTCGTTACGTTATTGATCCAGAAGGGCGCCAATGTGAATGCAGCTGCAATAGGTGGCGTTGGGAGGACTGCCCTCGAAGGAGCCGCAGAGCATGGTCGTCTTGATATAGTACAGCTCTTTCTCAGCCTCGGAGCTGAGGTTGCTGGATCGAGAGCGATAGAGTTCGCGAAGGAGGAGGGTCATGATGGTGTGGTCGCATTGCTCGAAGAAAGTGCATGATCATGTACTCTCGATGGTGCGAAGGCGTCCGCAGCGTCCGGGGTTTGCTGGTAGCACTGTATCTGCGATTCAATATTGTTGAAGACATCAGCGATCAAACGTGCTCTCCCACTGGTGCTGATTCATACTCGGTATGTAGAAGTCGCTGATACCACGACACATTCGACACTGGTCTCAAGAGAGATCGATGGTGATAAAGTTCTATCTCGCTGATACTGCTGGGTCCTCAGTGCACGAGAGTCGCTGATACAGGAACATTTCGGCATTGATCTCAAGAGAAACTGATTTTGAGGAAGTACCATCTCACTGGTAATGATTATTTGGTAAACCAAAGTTGCTGGTACTAGCATGAAGTCAACACCGACCGCACGAGCAAGTAGTGTTGTTCAAGTGCTATCTCACTGGTACTGCTAACCACCGAGTACACGGAAGTCTCTGTTACTACCACGTTCTTGGTATTGGTTCGGAGAGAAACTTGAATTGTAGAAGTGATAATCTCACTACTGTTGCGACGGTTCCGCTGAACGAAAGTTACTGGTACCACCAAATGTTTGATGCAGTTTCCAAGAACAGCTTCCGTTGAAGAGAGACTCTCTCGCTGGTACTGCTACACTACCAGTACATGAATGCCGCTGATACCACCATATGTCGGTGCCATCGGCCCTCGAGACTTTGAAGTTCCCAACACTTGCTTCGACCAAGGACTCCCGTACCGTGACATCACTCTTGGTAAAGACTGCGCGGTCGAGGAGTAACCTGCACTAATAGTAGCACGACTTGTCTGTTCTTTGGATGAGGTTCTAGGCCGTCTTTGATTGGTCCTGTAGACGACGCTCAGGGCCATGATCAAGTCCTGAGCTTCCACACCGGGTCTTCTGGTCGATTCGAAGTCGCCTCGTCAACAACTCCCGCCGGTTGTGCGCGTCTCCCATGAGCATACCATGCCGGATCGCTTGGAGTACCAACGGCATACTCGGGAATGGACTCTTCCCGCCGAGCTGCTCGGTCGAAGTCGCCGCTGCGTTCTCTGAAGATGTCTCTGGATACGATGATCACTATAGTAGCTGCCCAGGCGCACATAGCAAGCCCTAGGATGATTAGAGATTTGGTGTGGAAAAAGAGCTGCCCCAAGCCGATTGCTGATCCACTGGTACTGCATCCAGAGATCACTAGTTGCGACCAAGCTCGCCCATTGTATTGACTGTTCAATACGAGCCACACTATGCCGCCGAAGAAAAGCACTGGGGCAGATCCCATGAATAGCCAGGCCTCGTTGGAGTCGTCGGAGATTTTGTTTGCCTCGATCAATGAAGCGGCCACAGTGAAATAGGCTGCACCGAAGGCCGTTAACAGTACGCCGAGTATGCGATCATACTGGGTAAAAGGCTTGTAGCTCGGGAATGTCATGATAGAGGCTGGGAAAAGAGATGCTTTGAGTCGCGTATGTATCTCGTATGGTTACTATGTAGGTAGATTGACAGAGAGGATAATGACTGCTCTTATGATTTCCGAACTTGCGACTTCCGAGTTGCGTCCTGTTGTCCCGATTAGCCGATCGTCTGCTCCACCTCGCTCATACCTCAGTCCATGCTAAAGTTTGTTCATCCATGCATGTAGTGATAACAGCAACTTCCGTATGTTCAAGTCACCCTTATGCCAATGAGAGAGCGGTCTCCGGATACCATTTTCTAATTGTGTCAGGCTTTCTCAGGCGGTAGTTAGTACCGGCAGCCCTAGTTCGCTATGAACATTCTGGTGCCAGTGAGATTTTCCATTCGACAAACTTTGGCATAGGCGGAGGTAGGTAGGTAACGTCAGGGCATGATCACGAGTCAAGCACCACCAATGCCACTGTTGAGCGAGATGTCTCCTAGTCAAACCGACAGGCTGCGAAGAGCTTCCGTCTTCGTCATTGTCGAGATCGAAATCCTTAGATTGGTAAATATTCTTCGCTACGGAGGAAGTGGAGTCAAGAAGACAAAAACATACAATAGGCGAGATTCCCAGATGGTCGCCGACTCTAGTACTAGTCGCCCGGTTCAAGGCAGAGTGCTTATATATGGCAGAGCGGACGGAGTATTTTCTGCTCACCCGAAACTCCAATTCCAGGATTCTGAAACTAAGTCCAGAAATTCAGGGGTTTGTTCACGCATGAGCACGTCACGCGATAAATATTTCTTTCCAGGTTTTCGTAACATCTTCATTCCTGCTTCCTGCTATTCAGATCGACCAATGATAGCTGCCTTGTTTTTAGACTCACACATTCTCCCCAAGGTCATAAGCCAGGAATTTCCGTTTCCAGTTGAGACGCCCTCGCGCTCCTAGCGCAAGCTGTCCACGCTCACCCTCACCGTCCGTGGCATCACCGATCCACCCAGGAAGTCTGTCGAGCGCCTCAATCTTCCGCGTTTGCTCGGTCGCGCGGAACTGGATGTCGCCGGAGATCGAGGCGCCTATTCGTAGCATTGCAAAAGCATCGAGTTGGTCGGTCCAGCGTGGCAGTAGAGCACTGTAGATGGCGAGAGCGAGGAGCGCACTCAGGAAGGTGCCCATAAGAACGGATATGAGAATTATCCCGGTAGGCGAGATGACCGGGACAGTGGTATCGGCGCCATTGTCGCTGCTGACGGTCCAGCCTCCCTCGGGGGAGTTGAGCCACGCTTCGTTGGCTATGAAAGCAGCGGAAGTGAAGGCGTTCGTGATACGTTCGCCATCCCATCTACCATACACATTGTAGTAAAAGAGCTTGACATAACTCGCGACCTGTCGTTGGAGATAATCATGGGTGTAGACGTCATTTTTGAGGCAGCCTTCGAGGTAGCTGCCTGTTTGGGACGAGTCAATGTCTGTGTGAAGTAAACCGACGAACGGCGCTTTGCCCACGCACGCGCTGGGATTTGGTTGTGCTTTGTACTCTTCCCGAGTCATATTGGGGTAGAGATACGCTTCTGGGCGTTCCATACGCTCGGCAATGAAAGACCCGTAGCCGAAAAGCGCCAACGTAGTGGTAAGAAGCGGCCCTCGGTTTTGCTGCGTGGTGAGTTCCAGGGTTGCATCGGTGGTGTTGCTCGTGTCATTGGCATCGAGCCTGTGCTGGCGCTTGTGCTTGTCTTGGGTTGACGTTGTACTATGGAGTGACACAGTCAGCCTTGTTTGGACATATGTTCACATCGACAGTATGATTACTTCAGGGTGCTCAATAGAGAATACTGCGTGCTGCAATTCGTTCCAAGACCACAATGTGGCATCGGATCTTTATCCAATAATGGGCCGGGCGCTTGACCATTCGCATAGTTAGGTAGCTCGAAATAGCCCGCGGTGGTATTGACTGTGATTCTGAAGTATCCACCCCGTGCTTGAGGCGATTTATTGAATTCCAGCGGATCTGCCGACACGACGTCGATGGCGAGATACAGCTCCTCCGAGAACTCCTGGCGGTCTCGTGTCGCGATCCAAGGTGATCGGTTCAGATCCGCTGGCATACAGGCTACCAGGCTCCAATTACCCCAGCCGGTTGAGATGATGTAGTTAGGGTTGGTTGCCGCATAGCGTACATAGAAAGCGCCCGGCAATTTATCACAATCTGCAGGAAACTCAGATTCCGCGATGACCTGCCTGTGGGCTGTGGAGTTGATTCGCGGAAGGTATTGACGAATGACCCCCGTGCTGTAATTAGAGGGTAATTGAGCCAGAAATGGATCTGGTAGGGTGGACATGTTACCAAAAGTCCTGCCTTTCATCTTCAACAGGCATGGTTCTGCCGGCACACCAGGTGGCAATCCTTCAAACGGTGGGGCGCTACAGTTGATCGATCGTCCGGTCCACAGTCTGCTCTGAGGGCTCGCGTTATTCGCTGTGGTCATGGCAGACCTCGCTTGTTGAATGATGTCTTCCCCACTGGTTCTTCTGGGTTCAGAGAAGTCAAGCATGTCGGTGAGAGATATAACGGTATCCGGCCAGGTAGGTCTTTTGATTACGGCGGTAGAAAGATACAGTGTCTGCGTGGGCGCAATGACAGCGCCTGAAGTTGTCAGTGTCTTTCCCTTTACATGCAGCAGAGGCTTGGTGCGGCATTACCGAGTATGTTGAGCAAGATTGCCATCATCAGAAACGTGGTCGCATACTGTCTAAAGCCGCCAGAAAGCAGTCGGAAGTAGATGATAGGATCCGTCCACCCTCGGTCAGCCAGGACCATAGTTTGTCGAAGCGACAGCGACTTTGGTCTTCTATGCTGTGCGAAGACCACGGCCGCTTTCGAGCATACCGTCGAAGTTACAGGGATCGTCAAGACGGTGACTACCGATCTTAAGAACTGTGCTGCCTCGAACCAACGTTCGCTTCTGGCGAAAATTGCATCAAAGACGCGCGCGGGAGCCCAACCGTAAGTCCATGGGCCATCGAATCTTGCACCTGTGAAACGTGTGAGTCACAAGGCCAAGATAGCATAGGACAGGTCGTTGCCGCTCACCGTATTGCTTTAAACTTGTACCGATCGGGCGGTGTACCAATATGCATGTCACTACCCAAGCGAATGTTGCGAGTCCGGCGTAGACAAAAGCCAGCAAGAAGACATAGCCAGAATGGTTGAGTCTTATCCATGGTTGGAAAGGTCTGTTTTCCTCTTTGCCATCATGTACTCCTGAACGATCATCTTCTTCGGACTCGTGTGCGGTCTCCAGTGGAGAAAAGAGCTGTCCGTCGTGGTCATCGGCCTGAGGTGTATCTGGTCCACCTGGTTCACCTGGAGAGATCAAATCATGCCCATGTTGGAAAGGCACCGGCATCGGAGTGATCTCCATAGAAGAGTTGGAGTGTCTACGTCCGTCACTTTGCTCCGAGTCATGACTGCCGCGCAGGCCTGATGTTGGTGATCTGTCGTTCTCCATCTTTGCGTCTCGAGGGGTTTGCCAGAAAGCAAACTTGGATCCGCGCTGCACACCGATGGCAGCACTGCGTACTTATTCAATTGCATCTTTACGGAGCAAATGCTTGTGGCGGAGTACATATGCTGTGATGCCTCAGCCAGAGGGTGAGTACTTAGATTCTCCCTTGCAATTGGCCAGAAGATCAATCCCGCAGCAGCGTAGCTGATTGGAGTCGTATCTCGTATCTCGTACCTAGGTGGTCTTAGTGTGGAGGCTGAGAACTCGTACATACAGTACATATGTGAGATGCTCAGCTCGCTTGGAGATGCACCGCCACCTAGCAACGAGGCACAGAAGAAGCATAACAACTTCACGCTCTGACTTTCCTCAACGACGGATGGGCAGAGTGGCTACATGCGCTGCGCTTGTTACTCAGCTGCGCCATCATTGAGCCGATCGCTGTTCTGGCTCTCTAAGCTTCTACTATACCGCCTTGGATACAGTACTAATTTTGTGTCTAGGTCCGTTATGCGTATGCGCTGCGTTCATCCTCGCCCCTGTACAGGATCATCGAGAACGCCTAAAGGATCTAGCATCTACTCAACGCTATAACGAGTGACCCAGGAATGACCACCGCTATCAATTTAGAAACGCTTTGCCTTGTTGCATTGCGTGGTCGCTTCGGCTCTCTGACTAACGCCGCACTCCTCCTGTTCGGTTAGAACCTTTACCTTTCCTGGATACAAGAACGACAGTACATCACGCTCATCCTTTGGTTTATATGCGGTCATCGTGAATCTACTGTGCCGCTACCCTGATTACAAGATCTACAAACGTACATACTGGTCGACCGATTGCGCTGCGAAAACTTCGCCGTAGGTCGATCTGTGACCATGCTGCCGTGTGCCTCGTTGTACTCTTCGGCGTGCGACTGTGCGTGCGGGTGATATCTGGTGTTGAACCTCTCCTTGCCTACCACTCTCTTGCTTCTGATGAGGCGGACGTGATGTACATTACCCAGAGCCCATCGAACAGGCCCACGTGCCGAACAGCTACGAGCGTACCGGTGTCTCCGCGGCAAGCTCGACAGGAACGCTCTCCCG
>Ga0265797_10010545_pt1 | contig 11753 bp, 11 predicted proteins | sample P2T30metagenome_FD_192433 | JGI IMG/M metagenome (GOLD analysis project Ga0265797, IMG submission 192433) | Plant litter microbial communities from East Loma Ridge, Irvine, California - P2 T30 | ecosystem: Environmental > Terrestrial > Plant litter > Unclassified | place: USA: California... | reverse complement strand
AAAGCAGACATGCTTCTTCCATTTCGGCCACCTCAATGGATCATTAGGGTCGTGAGGATTCGGAGTAGGATGCAATACGAAAGTGCCATCATCGCCTTCGGTGTGGAGCTTGACTGTGCCCTCTGACCTGTCCAGCTCTTTGAGCGTGTGGAGACGCATGGCTTTCTGTGGTTAAGACAATCGACTCTACAGACTGTAAACCCAGGACTCGAACCAGGTTGGGTGAGAAGGAATGGGAACAGCAGGCTTGGGAGTCGGCGCTTCTTCCATTCTTCGCACCAGAGGTGATAGAAGGGTAATTATTAATGAACGGAGCGAAGGATCAGGCGCTAAAGACGGTAGATAGAAACGACTCAATATGCAACTAGGAGCTAGCGGTAGAAACACTTTCCGAAAGGCGAGCGAGAGAGTGGAAGTAGACGAGTATTTCTATCCGAAGGATTGATCGTACTTCCCGTGGATGGTCTCAGTGTCAGCCCACTCAGACATGTTAGTACTACGATATATGCTTAGCAATTGCTTCGTGGAGGCCTGTGGTTGGCGGTATGGTTGAAAGCATATGCGACATGTTGAGCTCATGTCGGACATCAGCTGTGTAGCCGTTGCGAATCACCGGACTTTCATGTTGGAGAGCCGTCCTTGCTCTTGCTCTTCTAGGAACGATCGCCCGGAACGTGCCGAACCTTAGCCACTAGCTTCATTCTTCGAACCGAGAAGCTTCACTTACACGCTGCGCTACTGCTGCAGGTAGGTCTTGATCAACCTCTTCATACTAATCAGCAAACAAACAAAACCACTCACAGGCCTCCCACCATGCCTCCCAAAAAGCCCGCCGAGCAAGCCGGCAAGAACAACGAGCGCAACGAATACATCCCCTCCTTCATCGCCAAAAAGCCCTTCTACATCGACGACGCCACAGCGTCGCAAGACGACTACCTCGAGCATCAACGTCTGCAATCCGAGAAATCCAAAGATTCCCTCGCAACTTCACAATGGTACGATCGTGGCAAGCGCGCAGGCCCAGCGGCGACGAAATTCCGCAAAGGCGCGTGTGAGAACTGCGGCGCCATGACGCACAAGGCGAAGGATTGTCTGGAAAGGCGGCGCAAGCATGGCGCCAAGTGGACGGGCAAGAACATTGCGGCGGACGAGGTGGTGCAGGATGTCAAGCTGGGTTGGGATGCGAAGCGGGATCGGTGGAATGGATTCGAAGCTGGGCAGTACCAGGAGGTTGTGGATGAGTATAATGCGCTGGAGGATGTGAAGAAGCAGGCTGGAAATTCAGGAGAGAAGGATGCGGACGGCGAGGATGGCGACGACAACGACGACGGCGCAAAGTACGATGCAGAAACAGACATGGGCCGCAAACAAGCGACCTCAACCCGCAACCTGCGCCTGCGCGAAGACACAGCAAAGTATCTCCTCAACCTCGACCTCGACAGTGCAAAATACGACCCCAAGACCCGATCCATGCTCGACACCGCAACCAGTACCAACGAGCTCATCGCCGAAGACGGCTTCCAGCGCGCAGCCGGCGACGCCGCCGAATTCGAGCGCGCGCAAACCTACGCCTGGGAAACGCAAGAGCGCGGCGACAAAGACAAGCTACACTTGCAAGCCAACCCAACAGCGGGCGAAATCTCGCGCAAGCGCAAATTCGAAGAAGACGCGAAGAAGCAAGAAGCGCACAAGAAGATGCTGCTGGAGAAGTACGGCGCGCAAGACGCCGTGAAAGCGAATCCTCTCAAAGACGCGCAAATCACGACCAACGAGAGCTACGTCGAGTACGACGAGCGGGGCCGTATCAAGGGCGCGCCGCAGGTCAAGGAGAAGAGCATGTATCCGGAAGACGTGCTTATCAACAACCACACGAGTGTGTGGGGCAGTTGGTGGAAAGACTTCAAGTGGGGCTACGCGTGCTGCAACAGCGTTGTCAAGAACAGTTTCTGTGTTGGCGAAGACGGCAAGCGGGCGATCGAAGAAGCAGAGCAGTTCTCCAGGGGTCATTTCTTGCCCACGGCCGAAGAGTCTGGCGTCGCGGCTGTGGAAGAGAAAGAAAAGGCGTGGAAGGAAGAGGAGAGGAGAGAAGAGCATGTGCCTAATGCTGTTGATCGTCCGGAAAAGACAAACATGGACGAGAGCAGGAGACGTTTAGAAGAGCTCAAGTCGGGCGTGACGGAGGCTGAGATGGAGAAGTACCGCCGAGAGAAGTCGGCAAAGGATGATCCTATGGCAAAAATGTTGGGCAAGGACGAATTGTTAGGATGAAGAGAAAGCGACCAAGGCCGACCAAGTGCTGGAGGCTCATGTATTCAATGTGCAAAATCTTTTTGTTCTTCTGAGAGACGAAGGTGTTCATTGTTTTTTTCTTTCTTAGTGCCTTCACAAGCGAACGGTACGGAAGCTTTCCTGATACGAAGCTTCTTCTTCATCGCCTAAATCTGAATTTAATACTTCCTTCTTCCGAGCTCGAGTCATCCGTCCCTGCCTCACTCTTCTTTTCAGATAAACTCTCAGCAACAGCAATACCATGGCCCTGCCTCTGGCGCGCGATCGTATCGAACGAGTGGCCTTTGTTATGCGCAGCAGCGCGCGCGGGCACCTCGTTGACATGGTCTCCGCCACCCTTCCGTTCAAGCCACCTCCAGAGCGGCGGAACGTCCACGAAATACACCGTGAGCAGCACAACAATGAAGGTGAAGCTGCATGCCGAAACCCAGAACGTCCATTGCATCAAAGCCATGTCCCGGATATCCGAGGTGTTCATGCCGAAAACGCTCGTGACGAACGACAGTGGCAGGAATATCACGGTGATGACCGTGAAGACGACCGCGGCGTTTTCACGCCAATCCTGCACTCCGGAGATTTGCGCTCGAGCCTGCTTCCGTGTCAGAATTGTGTTGCGTGGGTGGGCCGATCAATGGCTGTAGAGATGACGTTTTACCTCGTTTTGCAGATCATCAAGCATGCCGGTAAGCTTCATCACTATGTTCTTCTGACTTCGAACTTGCCAAGACAACGTGTCGAAAACTGTGTGTCTCGGATGAGGATCGTCAGGCTGTCGCTCTGATGGTGTAAATGCACTGGTGATTTGTCCTAGAAGATCAATCTGCTCTTGTTGCAATTGAGAGAATGCATTGAGTTCGTGGCGAAGGTAGCGTATCCGATCAAGCGGTTCGCGACTCGGTTCACCTGTGAAGATGTTTGACTCCTTGTGAAGCTTCAGTCAATCTGTTCCCATCTAGAGGACTCTTGTCGTGACTTACTAGGTCGGTGATGTACTGATTATACATGTCCAAAGTATCCTGGTCCCCGATTACTGGTCTCCACAACACTCGGGACATGAGCAGAGCGACCAGGTCTGTTGGCAGTGCTGCAGCTTTTCGGCGTATGCTCTTCGCTGGGTTGGCACTCAAGGCAGCTATGAAACTGGATTCGATCATACTATTCGCAGTGCTGGTATGGTGAAGAACTCGCTTCCAACGGCATTCGTTGCGAATGATGATTGAGGCTGCATCTTTGCCCCAGCCTAGTTCTCCAAGACGGTCCACACCGTTCTGGAAGCGCTTCTGCCATTCTGCTCCCGTTGTACCAGAACCCTCAAGCGAGTCCGTGGCCAAGAAAATATCGCTGCAGCATTCCCTCACTCGTTCATAGTCAAGCCGGTGGAACTCTTCCGAAGATGCGTTGACCATCGCATATTTCCTGCGTACGACTTCGGTTTCAACCACTTTGCTGCAATCTTCGAGTTCCCCCCATGCTATTGTCGCCAGAAGGACAGCAGTGACCATGTGCTCCAGTGCTGTCGAGTATTCGACTGCATCCTTGGTCCGTCCGATTTCATACACCTTTTCTATAGTGATTCCATAGCTGACAAGAGTTCTCAAAGTCTTAGAAAGTTGCGAAAAGCTCCTTGTCAAGCTGTTGAGGAATACTTTCGCAGGCAAGTGCGCAGCAAGTTCCACCGAGCGGTGAATGGAGGTAGCGAGGTGATATGTAGCGGCCGATAGTCTCCCTTCTGCTTCGAGAAGCTCGCTGGAAGATTTGTTAACCTTCGCTGTAGTCAACATGATGCCCAGTCCATTGAGAGCAAAATTGAACATGCTGGAAGGTGTCAAGTTGATCGATTCCTCCTCGCCGGTCATTTCATTCGGGAATTTGGAATCCGTACAGCCGAACAATTCAGAAAAGGCCCGCGCGTCCAGCTCCGGTGAATAACCATCGACGTGGTTCATTTGGACCGATGCGTGGGGTATGGATTCGATCTTCCACTTCGACAGTCTGCTTTGAAGAGCCTCGCTTGTGATACTGGAAGAGGTTTGAACTAGCACTCTTTCATCAAACACACTGACATCTGGCGGCACAAGTTGAGCCCAAATGTCCTGCGCAACTGTCTTGACAGGTGTTGGACCTAACCCATCTCGTTGCCAATTTTGCTTCCCCAACACTGTTGACGCAGCACCAAGGCGGACGCAGGTTATTTCTCGAAGCTCTTCCAAAACGCTCAGCTTTTCAGTCATGCGGATGATGGTGGACAGCTTTGCCTTATCAAGACCTTTCGCAAAGACAAAATGTTGTGATTCTTTTTTGAAGTCCAGGCCGAGGTGAGTCAGAACCTTGGCTTGCGTGAACGCTTCTGGTAAAGCATAAATCAAATCAAGATTCCACGTTGATTCCGGTGCGGCGTTCAGGGGTCTGGAATATTCGACAGGTCTTCTGTAGCTTACACTGCCATACGCATAACTTCTGCCACTTTTTCGAACAGCGCTATCCTCTCCTTTGGTGGGCTGGCGAGAATATGGATGACCTTCCTCCGCGTTCGGAGCATCGCTCTCTGTCGATTCGGCACGACGATCGTAGTGCTTCGTGCCCAAATGTTGACGAGAGTTTCTGACAAGGTTCTCAAATTGTCTTGCCAGATCTGGGTTCCTCTTGATGGTGTCTCGCAATGGGAACCGGGCCGCCGTACGTCGAATTTGTGTACCAAGGCCAACCACGGGGTTCCAAAACCGGAGAGTAACAATATCAGGATGCTTCAATCGCCTAAGACGTAAATGTACTGTGGACGTTTGAGCTTCTTGAAACATTCGGGACCAGTTGAATGCATTAATGACCCGATCCTCCAAATGTACCTCGAAATCATCCGTAAAGCAGCGCGTGATGTCCAAGAAATGTGATGCAAAATCCTACAAAACGTGATCGTTAATGAGAATTGATGTTGTTCCGAATTTGTTTTCACACTCACAAAATACGTGTCACAATCGCTTCGATCGAAGAGCCACACCCGCCCATCTGCAGACTGCACATGAATATTGACAACAGTATGTATTGGAGGTGTAGGTTGCGCAGCTGGTGTCAAGAACAAGTCTTCGAACAAGTCCTTTTCAGGCAAGTTGGAGCTTGTAATGATGAGTTCTATGTAACGGTAAGCATCAACAGCGTCTGACACACACTTATCTGACTGACCTTCATTGACAATAAGCACCCATACTTGTGAAACAAAGAGCAGCTTTCTGTCTCGAGGGCCAAGCATGCGACAGACAACCTGCTTCAGGTCTCTTCGGCTGTTATTTCTGGGATTCAAGTACTGAAATAATGTCCGTGATGGGTGCGTATGGGCCGAATTTGACTCGGCCACACTCTGGTCACGGATGGTGCGACCTTTCAGTCTCCTGATGATTTCCGAAGGCTTCAACTGTGCTTCGGTCCGATGACCATGCTCTTTAAGCTGTAGAAACGGCATGCTGATCAATGCCATCCGTGGACGGACACCGTCATCTTTGCTGACATGACAGAAGCCGTTCATATTCCGCATGGCACTTCCGTTCTGCTGCAATTGCTCATGTATCGTCTGTGCAGCACTGAGGTGCTCGTCCAAGCCGCTACGAATCGTTTGCAGTTCAGGCATACTCGTCACCAGATGCTGGATTATGACAGGTCAGTATGTTCAACGTAATCATGCGGTTCATGTATTGCAAACCTTGAATTGCTTGAAGTCCAAAGTGTTCTGCTGGAGATGGCTGTGCATATTAGCTACAGTACAGATCGGTGGCTGGCGTCTTGACAAGTCCAAAGACTCCAGACTCACCAAATGTGATATAGTGCATCGCCTCGTAATTTAGAAGATTGCGGTAAGGCTATATAACCCGGTAAGTACAAGGACTTGTCGAACCCATCCTCGAGTATATCTCCGTAGGTTGCGTGCACCACTTGCTCCAGCTCGGGCTCGGGCTCGACCGACGCAACGACAAGATTGTGTCTCCAGGAACGAGCTCTCTGGTGTGAAGGAGGCTGTACAGTCTCGCTCTCGACCTGCTCTGTTGCTTTGTGTGGAATTTCGGTTTGGACGATTGGCGCCTGTTTTGTGAACTGACTTGGAGTGATGTCCTTCAAACCATGTGATTTATCGGATTGGACACTCCAAGACTTTTGGAACCATAGCACGGGGCCTTCAGTCTCCGACCCCGAATCTGAGTCTTCAGAGTTGTCACTGTCTGCATTCGTTCTTGCACGTGTTGGCACGGAGGAATTGAGCTTCTTTCGTTTGGTCTCATCCATGATTCCATCGATCTGAACCTTGGTAAAGCCCGCACCCAGCAGAGTATCACGCATGTGACGTCGGCCCTTCCGCATCGCCGTCTTGATCTGCGGTTTTGTGAAGCCTTTTTCTGCAAGATCACTGCGTGTCTTTTCGTTAATTTTCGCCTGGCCTTTCAACGGCTCAACATGACGGCGTCGGTTCTGGCGTCGGTTCTGGCGTCTGCGCGGTGGATCAGGGGATGTGTCAATGGGGACGCGAAGCTCGCCACTCCTGAGACGCCGAGTATGATCCCAAAGAATGTTGGTTTCGATGTCGTTCATCTCACGAAGGACGATGATGTAGCTGGGATCCGTCTAAACGATCACCGTAAGCTCAGGATTCATGATTCGGACGTGATTTATGATTGACTGCAGTGGGACTTACTCTATCATACTCCCATGGGAGATCGTACCACCTCAGAGTTTCGGTACTGAGATAATCACTATGTATTTTTGGATATGTAGGCCTGTAAGGAGGGCGATGCTTGTCGTTCGTGCTGTCTGCGGGCATAGCATGGTTGGCGCGTCCACGCTCGTCGCCGCTATGTTTTTGACCGCCGTCCTGTTGACGTTGATCCGAGGACCGAACGATCTCTAGACTTACGCCGAAATCTTCCGCTCCTGCGGCTGCTGAGGCTTGCAATGAATCGTTGGAAACATCGTCAATGTCTTCCACGGTAGCATGATGCACGCGGGTCGCTGATGCTTCAAAAGGCTGCCCTGCAGCTGCTTGTTCCTCGCCGTCTCTGGTCTTGACCTCTGATTTCTTCGACCGGGAAAAGCCGTGGTCTGGGACGCGCACTTCATCGGTTTGGCTGTCAAGTCGACTCTTCTCGTGTCTTTTGCGGTCTGGAACATATTCGATCATCAGGGACCCAGGTTTGGCCTCGACGGTGTGCGTGCTAGCGTAAGGTCTCCTCGATCTCTCCGAAACTCCCAGAGTATTGCCCGTCTCTTTAGTTTGACCTGTAGCGGTATTGCGTCTTCCGTCATGCTTCTTGTGGACTTGCGTGGACGCCCTTCGAGGTCTTGAGGGTTCCGGCTGATGGATTTCGTCTTGTTCTGGGTCTGAACTTTGCCTGGTGGTAGCACCCCATCTAAGAGATGGGGGCAGGTTCGACCCATAGAGCTTCTGGGATTCGGATGGTCCGTCGGTGTAGCTTCGTCTGAGCGACATGGCGAAGGTGGATATCGCGATGACGAGTCAATCGTCCGAACATTCTCCTCCCTGCTCACCCGCAGGTAAACAGGAACAAACGGCCTCCCCGCCGTGGCCGCAGCTTCACGGTACTCTGCAGCGACAGCTGCGTCGGGCTCATTACTGCATTGAGAATCTACCGAGTCATCAGCTCCAAATTCCATCCTGTCTGGTTCACTGCGTCTTCTTCCATACCAGTAAAAACTACACATCTCCCCCTCGTCCCCGTTGCAAGGACATGTTGCGCAAAAGCCTTTGGCCGTTCATCTTTCCGCTACGTCCGATACATCGGGTTTGTCGCAAGGCACAGTAACTGCATCGATAAGGTCGTGATATTGGATCAGCGTGCATTGGCCTTCCATCAACTTGTTGACCAGGATCGAGGCTATGGTGTATTTGCCTGTGCCGGGGAAAGCGTTGATCCAGATTAGAGGGGCGGATTGGGTGTCGTCGATCATTGTGGTCATGATGTGCGTATGAAGTACACGATCCAGGAGATCACTGCCGTACCTACAGATTATACTTGAGAAGCGAGGGCAGTTTTGGTCTACATGACCACTCTACCACCACAGCGCCGACATGTGACTCGCACGCTGACTCACTTCACACGAACCCAGAACGCGCCTCACCCAAGAAATATCCCGTGCCTACTGCTCAACCACGACTTCTCATGTCATAATACGACACAGTATACACCTCATTCCACTCCTCCGTATCCGCATCCCTAAACTTCTCCGCACTCTCATCCACCCCCTCCTCCCCAACCCTCCACACTCCCCCTCTCACACACTCCCTCCAGACCTCCAAAACCTGAAACATCTGCGTCCCATGACAAGGCACGAGCGGATGCTGCCCAAGCTGATACAGCTCCGCCCACCCCTGCACGTACTTATGGCCCAACTTCGACCCGTCAGCCCTCGTAGCGAAACCCTCCCCGCCCAAATCATAAGGCAAGACAAGACGGCACGCGTCTTCGGTTAGCAGAGCATCGTATCCCGTGTCGTCGAAGTAAAGACCCCAGGGGACAGTATCGATCGCGGCGAAAGCACTGTTAGGATGCCGGCTGTGCCAATTCTTCGCTGGCGAAGTTCCGAGCAAGAGGGGTACTGGAAACGGGCCAGGCTCGTGAACTGCTTTGAAGGAAGGATGCCACGGCGTAGGTTTGAAGTTCTCGCGTGCGGTTTTCCAGACGCTGTTGATGAGGTCGTTGTCCGTGGCGAGTTTGAGACCAGGACCTAGGTGGTCAAATGCGGACCTGTGGGCGTTGCGGAGGAAGTGCCAGGCGAAGCTGTTCTTGCGGATTCCTGCTGCGAGCAGAGTCTCTGCACTGAACAGGCCCTTGGAGACGAAAGGTGAGCTCTTGGTGTTCGGCATGCGCTCGTGGATGGCTTCGATTAATGTGTGCCAGGCGTGCAGGGTGTCCTGCAAGTCCTGCTTGGTCCACATGGCCGTTTCCCAAGGATCAGAATGAGACATGAGTTCCATGGCACCGAGGGTTTCTTGGTCGAAAGGCGCGTTGTCTTCTGTGCGCAGGTCCTCTCCAACGATCCGTTCGTGGAGTTCGCGCTCGACGGTGGGATCTAGAGCCACGACTTTACCGCGTTCGATTAGATCTACCCAGGCCGATAGCATAGTCTCAAGATGCTGCCACTCGGCAGGATGCTCCACGGGGTTCCCATCGTGGCAGGATCCAACGTATTTGACGCTATGATCGGCTTGGTCGTAGCTATTCTTGTCAGCGGCTATCCGCAAGATATCTCTTGGTCATCACTCACACAACAGCTATACCCGTATCGCTAGTATCTAAAACCGCCATGTACAATTGGATCCAGTCCTCATCATGGCCCTCCGTCCACTCCCACCATGTCTCATCCTTGGGCATACCGGCCAAGAAACGGAAGAAAGTACCCCCTTCTGGGCCCGGGTCGATGCAGCGCTTCAGCATCTCAATCACATCCGGGTGTAGACGTTCTTGGGCCTTGTGAAGAAAGACCTTGTCAGAAGGAGGCCACTCGTACACGTCCTGCAAGTCAGCAATGTCCTGCCCGCTGGCCACCCAGCCGTGTTTGACGATTGCGTTGTGCAAGGCGCTGCAGCGTTCGAAGTCGAGATGTGAGTCGGTGCTAGATTCGGGGTTCTCGACTTTTACTAGAAGGTGACGGACGTCTGCCAGAGCCTGAGAAGACACACGCATATCGCGCGGCAGCGGAGGCCTCACGGCCGAATCTCTGAAAGCAGCAGGGACCATTATGCAGGAAAGTATCGTCACCAATAGAGGCGTAACTTCTAGAAATGGGTAGGCCAGAAGGTACTGCCGCATCAGTGTCCGTGTTGTTTAGGGCGTCAAAGTGTTGACGGTTGTCACAACACAAACACCTAACGTAAACGCCCCTTTGCCATGACTCGTCATTTCAGGCTTTAAGGGGGATCGAATTCCTCACGCTACTGACCGGCCGATCGCCCTCGAGACAAGGATGATCGACGCTTTCGAGACAGCTGGTGGCTTCGGCGTCTTTAAAAAGTACCCTGGTCGTAGCTTGCGGTGGCGTCGGGCTCCCGACATCTCTCGCTTGACCAGGATTACATTCGGATCTGCTCAAGCGTCTGTGCCTTCATGGTCATGGATGGCGTATGAGGGTGGCATATCATTCTTGGACCTTCCGTTTGGTGACATCGACTGCAACGCGAATGTTGAGTTTCAATCACGCTATTCTACGAGGAGGTTCTCGCGGGGATCGCGTGGCAGTATGTCCTCAAGCAGCAGCAAGCGTCATGCACAGCTGAGAGTTGTGGCCCGGTCTTTTGATATAGCCACGGCGAGTAGCTCGTCGGACGTTTTTTGGGATGACCCTCATGCCACGCACGACCAGCTGAAGTGTGTGGTCATTGGGAAGCTTGCGTCAGAAAGTGGCACGCTCGGACAGAAGCATTGGGTGATTGTTCTCAAAGAGCTCAATGCTGGGCTATACGAAAGAGTGGGCGCTGATTTCTTGCCGAAGGACAAGATAGCGCAAGGTTCTAAGGATATTGACTCCTCGGTTGTTTGAATGGTTAGGTAGATCCAATTCTTGATAGCGTTTTCCTCAAAGCATGCTATGAGATGTAGTTGCCACTCTCTCTTATCAAAGTCTGAGGATTTCAAGGGCCAGAAATCGTTCGAATTCGCTCGTCAATATACGGTACCACAGCATTGCTTACCCTTGCCCAGGGTGGTCGATAAACAAACAAACTCAAACTGAGGCCTCAGTTTGAGTTTGTTTGAACAATCAGAGCGTCGGTTTGAGTTTGGTTTGTCTGTGAGATTCCCGGTTTGAGTTTGTTTGAAGTTTGAATAGAGTGCCTAAGGCATGAATTTTTAAATTAAAAGGGTGCCTTATCTTCGCAAATTCGCTATTACGGAGGTCTTAGAGGTTACGTGTATGCAGCGAAATCGCGCTCTAATTGGCTAACAGTGCCTTCTATAACATTCGTAGGCTTAGGGTGAGGGTTGGGGTTAGCATCTAAACTACTTACTCGCTCCTATAACATTAAAAATCTGCCTATACCACCTATTCAAACAAACTCAAACAAACTAGCCTCATGATTTGAGTTTGTTTGACTATCTCACGGTTTGAGTTTGTTTGCCAAGCTTCAAACAAACAAACAAACATTTTAAAAAGGGTTTGTTTATCGACCACCCTGCCCTTGCCCATGCCGTCGTATCTACATCTGGCAAAAAGGCAGTGCTGCAGAGATGGTAAGAATGGCCATCGATTGTCTACAGAGCTTTCACTGGACTTGTATTCTGCGGCCTGACTGCGGCGTCACATGATGTCAACATCAGCATATTGTTGATTAGTGAGAAGATTACGATCTAGAATGAGTCGCGTCTGAGAGGTCTGTCTCAAAAGCTCGCGCCGCATCGGAGTCGGACGCTGATGCTTGCCCAAAGTAGAACGAAAGCGAAGGACCGAAGTCTAGTCAATAATTTAGCACC
>Ga0265797_10010544_pt1 | contig 11754 bp, 4 predicted proteins | sample P2T30metagenome_FD_192433 | JGI IMG/M metagenome (GOLD analysis project Ga0265797, IMG submission 192433) | Plant litter microbial communities from East Loma Ridge, Irvine, California - P2 T30 | ecosystem: Environmental > Terrestrial > Plant litter > Unclassified | place: USA: California... | reverse complement strand
TCTCCAACATGTTCGAACGCATCAGTTCGATATAAGGATAGCTGTTGGCCGCCACCAGCTTTTCCATCGAATGCGCCGAATGCAGGCCCAGCCAGAGCGACACCAGCGAGACGATCGTCGCCGCCACGCCGAGGATGATGTCGAGCCAGCGCACGCCGGTGCCGTGCGGGTGGTGATGGGGATGGCTTTCATGTTCCAATTGCTTCTCCTTGGAAAGAAAAGGAAAAGCTTAACAAACTCTGCTTGCCAAATAATCACACTTTATTGCATCCCGCTTCGGGGCTCAGACAGGCATCAGCGCGCCTTCAGCTGCCGCACATGCCCTTCCAGCTCGGCAAAGCTGGGACGCTCGGTGCTGGAAATGACCTTGCGTCCGAATTCCACCGCAATCGCGGGCGCATAGCCGTTCATGCTGGCCAGCAGCGTCACCTTCACGCACTGCAGGGCCTTGGCAACGTCCTGGTGACGCCGGTGCAGCAGGCTGGACAGCGGCGCCACCAGCCCGTAGGACAGCAGGATGCCGAGAAAGGTGCCGACCAGCGCCGCCGCGATCAGGGCGCCCAGTTCGGCCGGCGGCTTGCCGACCGAGCCCATCGTATGCACCACGCCCATCACCGCCGCCACGATGCCGAAGGCCGGCATGCCGTCGGCCAGCTTGTGGATGGCCTGCACCGGGATCTCGGCGTCCTCCAGGTAAGTCTCGATCTCGTTGTCCATCAGGTTCTCGACCTGGAAGGCGTCCATCGTGCCCGACACCATCAGGCGCAGGTAATCGGTAATGAATTCCATCAGGTGCGGATCGGCCGCGACCTGGGGGTGTTTGGCGAACAGCGCGCTGTCACGCGGGCTGTCGATATCGCGTTCGAGCGACATCAGCCCTTCCTTGCGCACCTTGGCCAGCACTTCGAACAGCAGAGACATCAGCGCCATATAGAGTGCCCGCGTGTAGCGTGAGCCGCGGAACAGGACCGGAATGCTGTGCCAGGTCAGCAGGATCGCCTTGCGGTCGTTGGCGATTACGAAGGCGCCGAGGGCGCCGCCGAAGATCATCAGCAGTTCATAAGGCTGGAACAGGGCCGCCAGGTGGCCGTCCTGCAGGACGAAGCCGCCGAATACGGCCAGCAGCACGACAGTGAAACCGACCAGTATCAACATAACGCCCCGGCGCTTGCCTGATGAGTTCTGTCGCGCAACTTTACATCGTTGCCAAGCAGAAAGCATCGCATATGCCAGGTATTGCACCCGAGTTTGCGCCAGATTAAGAACCTGCGTTGTGTCGGCCGCGCTACTGTTCCACCATGCCGCGCAAACCGCTGGCACGATGCGTACGGCGCAGGATCGCCTCGCCCAGCACCGCCGCCCCCGGCGTCACCAGGGTAAAACGCCGGCTGGCGCGCGTGATGCCTGTATACACCAGCTCGCGCGCCAGCACCGCCCCGCCCTCCTTCGGCAGCGCCAGCACCGTGTGCGCAAATTCCGAGCCCTGCGATTTATGCACGGTCATCGCGTATGCGGTCTCGACGTGGCGCAGGCGCGTGGCCAGCACGCTCCGTACCCGGTCGCCTTCCAGGAACCAGACGCGCAGCGAGTCCGGGCGCGCCGGATCCGGCAGGGTCAGGCCGATGTCGCCGTTGAACACGCCCGTGCCGTAGTCGTTGCGGGTCACCATCACCGGGCGGCCGACATACCAGTCGCCGCTTTTGCGGATCAGGCCGGCGTGGTCGAGGCGGGCTTCGATCGCGGTATTCAAGCCCTCGATGCCCCACTCGCCCTCGCGCACCGCGCACAGGATGCGGAAGGCCTCGAAGCTTTGCAGCACCGCGCGCACCCAGTCCTCATGCGCGCTGCTGCCCGGTCCTTTGCGCAGCAGTTCCAGGTACGGGCGGTAGCCGTCGCCGGCCAGCGCGATCACGTGGTGCTGGTGGGCGTGCTCGATCCAGCGCACGTCGCCGTCCTGGCCACCGCCGCGCAGCACCGCGACCGCGGCCTCGACATCGCCGCGGTTGACCGCCAGCGCCAGCTGCCCGATCGGGCCGCCGAAGCGGCGGCTGTGGCGCAGCATCACGGTCTGCTGGGCCAGCGGACCGCCGTCGCCGGCAAAGCCGTCGGGGATGGTCTCGCCGCTGGCCGCTTCCACGTAGGCCAGCGTATCGGCATCGTAGTGGCCGCCCTGGGCGTCATGGCACAGATCGCCCAGCACCGCGCCGGCTTCCACCGACGCCAGCTGGTCTTTATCGCCCAGCAGTATCAGGGTGGCGCCGGGTGGCAGCGCATCCAGCAGCGCCGCCATCATCTCGAGGTGGACCATCGAGGCTTCGTCGACGATCAGGACGTCGATGTCGAGCGGATTGCCCTTGTTGTGGGCGAAGATGCGGGTGTCGGGCCGCGCGCCCAGCAGCGAGTGCAGCGTGCGCGCCGCGCCCATGCGCGCGGTCAGTTCGCGCAGCGGCAGCGCCTCGCCGACGCGCTCGGCCAGTTCGCCCAGCGCCTTGTCGATCGACTGTTTCAGGCGCGCCGCCGCCTTGCCGGTGGGCGCGGCCAGGGCCACGCGCTGGCGCGTCGCATCCTGCGCGGTGGCGAACAGCAGCGCCAGCAGGCGCGCCACCGTGTAGGTCTTGCCGGTGCCGGGGCCGCCGGTGATGATCGCCACCGAACCGCGCAGTGCGATGGCGCAGGCCAGCTTCTGCCAGTCCGGGCGCTGCTCGCTGACCGGGGCACGCGGCGACACGAACAGCACGTCGAGCCAGGTGCGCACCAGGCGCGCGTCGACCGGGTGGCGTGCTGCGGCGCGTGCGCGGATGGTGTGCGCGACCAGGGTTTCGTCGCGCCAGTAGCGACGCAAATACAGGCGCGCATCCTTGTCGCTCCCGGCCAGCACCAGCGGCTGGCCGTAATCGAAGCTGTCGGCCTGCCATACCGTCTCGCAGGATGCCAGCTGGGCGATCCAGCCCTTGACGCTCTTCGGCAGCGTGGCGCCGCCGGCGCGCGCGGCCTTGGCCAGCGCCTTCCAGTCATCCTCGGCCCAGCCCAGCAGCGCGGCCGGGTCGTCCACCAGGTCGGCCAGCAGCAGGCAGCTGTGGCCGCGGCCTTCCAGTTCGGACAGCACCAGCGCCGCCAGCAGCAATGCGACGGACTGCGCGGCAGACTGCGCCGGCGCCGCCGCCGGCGTACTCCCGAGCGTCGCCACGAAGCGCGCAAAGGCGCCGGACAGGCGGCGCAATTCGCCGGCTTCGGTCAGGCGCTCGACTTCGTGCCAGAAAGCGGCATGGGTAGTGATGACATCGTTCATACGTTCATTCCATCGCCCAGCAGGCGGTCGAGGCCATCCAGCAGTTCGAGGTCGGGCTCGATCAGGTAGCAGCCGTGCGTGGCCGGGTTGGCGATCCCGCGCAGGAACAGGAACACCGCCCCGCCCAGTTGCTGCTCTGGTTGATAGTCATCTCCCAGGCGCGCGCGCAACAGGCGGTGCACGGCCAGCATGTAGATCGCGCCCTGGATGTCGTAGCGGTGCCCGGCCATGCCGTTTGCCATCGCGGTTTTGGTGTAGGCGGCATCGCCCGTCCCGAGCGCGTTCGATTTGTAGTCCAGCACCCAGTAGCGGCCGTCGATCTCGAACACCAGGTCCATGAAGCCTTTCAGCATGCCGTGCAGCTGGCGCTCGGGCAGCACCGGGCGCTGCACGTTGCCGAGCAGGTGCCTGCGGCACAGGCGGTCGAGCGCGCCGACGTCGAGCTGGCGGCTGGGGAACCAGAATTCCATCTCGGGCAGGACCGTGCTCGATGCCGCCAGCTCGGCAAGCGAGGCACCCAGCGGCGGCAGCGTGGTGGTGGCGATGGTCTGCAGCCAGGCCATGGCGTCCTCGCGGCGATTGGCCCAGCCGGCACGCTCGATCTTCTGGGTCAGCTGGGCGCGGAAATTCTCGTCGTCGATACGGTCGAAGCCTTCGCTGGCCATCCACTCGAGGCGCTCGTGCAGGAAGTTGCCGGGCCCGGCGCCGCGCGGGAACCGGTGCCAGGGGGCGTCTTCGGCGTGCAGCACTTCCACCGTGCCCGGCTCGGCTTCCTCCATCAGGTTTTCTTCCTGCGCGCGCTGGGGTGGCGCGACCGTGTGCCGGGTCAAGGAGGTGAAGGAACCGATCGCCCAGTTGCGCTCGAACGAACCGTGGAAGGCCGGCGCCTCGACCAGGTCCGGGCGGACATCGGTACGGTGCAGCATCGTGCAGCCTTCCGGCGCGTCCAGCGTGTGCAGCTCGATGCCGTCAGTGTCAGCGCGCAGGCTGTCCCAGCGTTCGCGCATGGCGGATGCCGGCACCTTGTCGCCGCCGGTGAGCAGGTAGCCGAGCGCCGATTCGTGCAGGCGGTTCTCGCCCTTGCGGCCGGCCGCCACCGCGGCCACGCCCAGCCACAGGAAGTGGCGCGCGCGTGTCAAGGCCACGTACAGCAGGCGCAGGTCTTCTTCCAGGCGCGCCCGGTCGACCGCTTCCAGCGCGTCGTCGCTGAGCGCCAGGTCGATGTGGCGTTCGCCGTCTTCCATGTATTCGAAAAAGGCGCGGTTGCGGCGCTCGGTCTTGCGCGCGGTGACCGCGAACGGCAGGTAGACCAGCGGGTATTCCAGGCCTTTCGACTTGTGCACCGTGACCACTTTCACCAGTTCGGCGTCGCTTTCCAGGCGCAGCACGCGCTCGTCGCCTCCCTCGCCCATGCCCTCGATCTGTTCGGCGAACCAGCGGATCAGGGCCTGCTCGCCATCCAGTTCGCGGCTGGCTTCCTGCAGCAGTTCGGCCAGGTGCAGCAGGTTGGTGAGGCGGCGCTCGCCGCCCGCCATGGCCAGCAGCTTGGCCGGCAAACCGAGTTCGTGGATGAAGCGGCGCAGCATGGCCAGCACGCCCTGGCGCTGCCAGGCCTGGTGCAGGGTCTTCAATTGTTCGACCCGGCTTTCCCAGGCCTGCTCGTCGCTGGCCAGGCGCGCCAGTTCGGCCAGCGGCAGCGCGCAGGTAGCGGTGGCGAAAGCCGCGCGCGCCAGCGAGCCGTCCAGCGGATTGGCGACCGCCTGCAGCCAGCGCAGCATGTCCGCCGCTTCTTCGCTCTCGACCACGGAGTCCTGGTCGGACAGGTAGACGCTCGGCACCTTGCGCAGCGCCAGCGCGCGCCGCACCGCCGTGGCTTCCTTGCGGTCGCGCACCAGGATGGCGATGTCGGCCGGCAGCAGGCGCCGAAAATTAATAAACTGAGCACCCTCGTCGTCCGCGAAACCGACGCGCTCGTCGTTCAGCAGCGTCACGATGTGCTCGGCGCAGTGGTGGGCGAAGAAGTCGCGGTAATCCTCGGTGCGCAGGTCGTCGCGCTCGGTGGTGGCCACCGCCAGCGCCTGGTAGGGTCCGTCCACGCCGACCAGTTCCTGCTTGCGGCCATTGGCGTCGACCGGCTCGAAAGGCAGCGGGTTGTCGTCGCCCTGCCTGAAGCGGAAGGCGCCCGCCGTGTAGCCCTGTTCGGCATAGTGGAACAGCTGGTTCACCGCGCGCACCAGCTGCTTCGTCGAGCGGAAGTTGGTGCCGAGCTGGTAGTGGCGGCCGCTGGTGGCGCGCCGCGCCGACAGGTAGCTGTGGATGTCGGCGCCGCGGAAGCCGTAGATCGACTGCTTCGGGTCGCCGATCAGGAACAGGCCGCGCGCCGGGTCGTTGTCCTGCACGCGGTACAGCAGATCGAAGATGCGGTACTGGTCAGGCGAGGTGTCCTGGAATTCGTCGACCATCGCCACCGGGAACTGGTCGAGGATGCGCTTGCGCAGTGCCTCGCCGTTGGCGCCTTCGAGGGCTTCCTTCAGGCGCACCAGCATGTCGGCAAAGCCGAACTGGCGGTTGCGCCGCTTCAGCTCGGCCATGCGGCGCGCGATCTGGCCGGCGGCGTGGCGCAACAGCGCGTGCGCCAGCGGCGCGATCACACTTAAACCTTCCTGCAGCGCGCAGGTGTGACCGAAGCAGTCCGGCACGGCGGCGCTGTAATCCTTGCTGAAGGCATCTTCGATGCCGTCCGGGGTCAGGCGGCGCCAGGCGGTATCGGGCAGGTCCGGCATGTGGCGCGCCGGATCGGCCGCCCACAGACGCAGATTGTCGAACCACTTGAGCAGCGAATCGGCACGCATCTTGTTGCCGTTGAAGGCTTTCGGATTATGCCCGCGATGAAACGCGATCCAGGCTTCCATCTCGTTGGCGCGTTCAAGCCAACCATCCTTCAGGCGCGCCAGCTCCTCGCGCTGTTCGCGCTCGATGCGGGCGATCAGCACGCCCAGTGGCGTATCGCAATCGCCACCCAGGCTGTCGGCGCGCCCGACCAGTTCGCGCACCGCGCGTTTCAACACCTCGACGTCGGCAAAGGCCGACAGCAGCACCTTCAGCGCCGGCCCGTTCAGGGGATAGACCTGCTGGCGCCAGTAATCGTGGGCCGCATCCTCGAACAGGCCGTGTTCGTCGCTGACCAGTTCTTCATCGAACAGGCTGCCGCTGTCGAAGGCGTGTTCGCGCAGCATGCGCTGGCACCAGGCGTCGATGGTGAAGATGGCCGCTTCGTCCATGGTCTCGGCGGCCAGCACCAGGCGGTGGGCGGCGCGTTCGCGGGAGGCAGCATCGTCGTAGCTGTCGGCCAGCGCGTCGAGGTAGGGGTCCTCCGACTCGGCTTCGCCGCGGAAGTAGGCGGCGGCCTGCACCAGCCGTTCGCGCACACGGTTCGACAGCTCGCGCGTGGCGGCGCGGGTAAAGGTCATCACCAGGATTTCGGGCGGCAGCAGCGGGCGCAGGAAGGCGCTTGGCTCATCGGGTTGGTCCCACAGGCCGCCGCTGTCTCCGCCTGCTTTGCTGCCGTGGCCCAGCACGAGGCGCAGGTAGAGCGCGGCGATGGTCCAGGTCTTGCCGGTGCCGGCGCTGGCCTCGATCAGGCGCGAGCCGTGCAGCGGGAAGGTCAAGGCGTCGAGGAGCTGGCTCATGCCTCGCCTCCTTCGAAGCGGGTTACGGTCACGCCCTCGTTCAGCCAGGCCACCAGTGGCCCGTACAGCGCCTCGGCCACGTCCGGCCAGCCGCCAGACGCGCGCAGCAGCGCGAATTCCGGCCACAAACGCGCCAGGCAGGGGTCCTCAACCTCGCCCCTGAGTTCGAAACCGCCGTCATAGATCTCGCGCGGATCGCCCTCCTGCAGCTGCGCCAGCGCGGTCTTGCAGGCCACCGGCAGCGGATGGTCAAGGTTGTCGCGCCACAGCGTGGCCAGGCGTTCGAGCGTGGCCTGGGCCTCGGCCTGCGCAATCGGCGCCATCTCGACGATGCCGTCGCGCGCCACCAGGTAGCCGGTGATGCCCGCACTGTCGCCACCTGCGCCACCGGCCGCTCCCGCGGCCAGCTGGCGCAGCCACGGTCCGATCAATTTGTCGCCGCGCGGCGCGCCCTTGCGGTCGAGCACCTTGGACGAAATCTGCATCAGCCACACGCTGCGCTCCGCGCTGCTGCGCAGGCGGTCGATCCAGTCGTCCAGCAATAGCTGTGAGCCTAGATGCGCGCCGAGATCCAGGCTGACCGCCAGCTTGGGCGCCGCCTGCGGATAACGCGCACTGAGCGCCAGCCAGGCCGCACGCACCGGCACCAGTTCGTCGACCAGCTGCTGCTGCCACTGGCGGCCGATCAGGCCGATCGGCAGCACGCCTTCGCGCGCCAGGCGGCCGGCGCGCTCGGCCAGCACCTGGCGCACGTCGTCCGGGGCTTCCTGGGTGCCGCTGTCGTCGAGCAGCGTGTCCTCCAATAGATAACGTTCGAGGGCGTCCAGCGAGAACGGTTCTTCGTCCTCGCCCACCACTTCCAGCTGGCCGAAATGCACGCCCAGGCGCCGGCGGAAGAAGTAGCGCGCCGGCTGGCGCAGGAAGCCGGCCAGCTCGCCGAGTTTCAGGCGGTAGTCCGGTTCCAGTTCGTAGGGCGGCAGGGTGCCGCCGGGTGCGCCATCTTCGAGGACATCGGCGGCGTCCGCAGCGTCCATCCCGCGGTGCGCCGAGCGCCACTCGCCGGCATAGGTGAGCAGGCCGCCGCGCTCGAAATAGCGGCGCGAGAACGGCTGCAGCGCATGCACGGTGGTGTGGGCGCCGACGTCCATGTCCCAGCCGCCCGCCAGGTAATCGCGCAGCTGCGACACCAGCACCGAGGCCGGCTGCTCGGTGTTGTCGCGCACGTTGCGCCCGACCCAGCTCACATACAGCTTGTCGCGCGCGGCCAGCAGCGCTTCCAGCATCAGGTAGCGGTCGTCGTCGCGGCGCGAGCGGTCGCCCGGACGCGCCATCCCCGGCATCGCCAGCAGATCGAAATCGGATTGCTGGGCGCGGCGCGGGAAATCGCCGTCGTTCATGCCGAGCAGGCAGACCACGCGGAAAGGCACGGCGCGCATCGGCATCAGGGTGCAGAAGGTGACGCCGCCGGATACGAACTGGTGGGTCAGCGCCGGCTGGTCGAGTTCACGCAGCCAGGCTTCGCGCATCACCGCCAGCGGTACCGGCTCGTCGAACAGCGCGTTCTCGCAGATCTCGAGCCAGCATTGCAGCGCTTCGTCGAGCTGGTTCAGCATCTTGCGGTCGTCGTCGTCGGTGGCGCGGAAGAAGCGCGCCAGCATCGCGCGGGCACGGGTGCCCCACTCCAGCGGGCGCAGGTTGCCATCGAGCTGTTCGCGCCAGGCCAGCAGCGCCTCGACCAGTTCGGCCAGCGAACCGGCCAGCGCCGCATCCAGGCCGCCCACTTCCGCATACGGTTCGATGTCGTTGAAGCTGGCGCCCTGGCCGGTGGCATAACCGAGCAGCATGCGCCGGATGCCGAACAGCCAGGAATTCTGCTCGCCGGCCGAACCCAGACCGAGGCCGGCGCGGTGGCGCGCATCCAGGCCCCAGCGCACGCTGGCGCCTTCGATCCAGTGGCCGAGGGTGGCCAGGTCGTCTTCCTCGATGCCGAAGCGCTTGGCCACCGCCGGCACGTCGAGCAAATCGCGCACCTCGCTCTGGCGGCAGCGCTGCTGCGGCAGGCGCAACAGCCATTCGAGCGCCACCAGCAGCGGGTTCACGCTGCGGTCCTTGGTATCGCCGATCTCGAAGGGGATGTAGCGCGGGTCGCTCCTCTTGTGCTGGTCGAACACGGCGTGGATGGCGGCCGAGAAGGTATCGATGTCGGGCATCATGACCACCACGTCGCGTGGCCGCAGGGGCTCTTCACGATCCTCGGCAAACCACGACAGCAGCTGATCGTGCAGCACCTCGACCTCGCGCTGGGCGCTGTGGGCGATGTGGAATTCGATCGAACGGTCGTCCGGCGGCGGCGGCACGTGCGGATGCTCGGACAGCGGCAGCAGATCGCGGATCGCCGCCTGCACCTGGTTCAACAGGCATTCGCCCTCCTCGTCCGAGAACAGATCGACGCGCATGTTGGCAAATTTGCTGGCCTCGCCATTGTCGAATTCGTCCAGCATGCGCACGAAGTCGCGCCCCTGCCTGCCCCAGCTGGCCAGCAGCGGGTGGCAGTGGGCGTGCATCTGTTCCGGCGGGATCTCGGCCAGGCTGGTGCCGTTCTTGGCCTGCTGGCGTTTATAGGCGGCGCGCAGCAGCTCGCGCCCCTCGCAGATATCGCCCCAGTAGAACTGGCAGGGGTTCGGCACCGCCAGCAGCACCTGCGTGTGGCGCGAGAGGCCGGCCACCGCCTGGATGGTCTGGTAAGGCAGGGTCGACATCCCGAACAGTACCACGCGGCGCGGCAGGCGCTGCACCGGTTGGCGGTCTTCCTCGACCGCCGCCATGAATTGCTGGTGGATGGTGGCGCGGCCCGACCAGCGCCGCTCGGGCGGCATGCTGGCGTGGATCTCGCGCCAGAGTTGCGCCTGCCAGCACTGGTCCGGCTGCAGCGGGATCGGGTCGCCACCGGGACGGCGCAATTGATCCTTGTTGTCGGCCCAGTCGGTCAGCCAGTCGGCGCGGTACACCTGGTACTGGTCGTACAAATCGGCCAGGCGCTCGGCCAGCTGCAGGCGGCGTTCCGGGTCGCCGTCCTGCAGGAAGTGGCGCAGCGGCTCGAATTTGTCCTTTTGCAGCAGTTCGGGCAGCAGGCGCATCAGGCGCCAGGTGAGCGCGTCCTTGTCGAAGGGCGAGCGGCTCGGCACCCGTTCCGGCCCCAGCATGCCGCGGTAGGATTGCCACAGGAAGCGCGCCGGCAGCGCCACGCGGGTGGCGGCGCACACGCCCATGCTTTCCGCCAGCGCGATTTTCAGCCATTCGGCCACGCCGTTCGACTGCACCAGGATGATCTCTTCTTCCAGCGGACTCAGAGGATGGTTGCGCAGCCAGTCGAAGACGGCGGCGCGCAGCAATTCCATCTGGTTGCCGTGCAAAATGAGGAGGCCGGGGGTGATCGCGGAGGGCATGGTGATGAGCGTGGAAGGAACCCGTGCAGGATACTACTTATGACAAGCCGGCGGTAGAGTGTCATGCCCCCTGCGGCGAATGCGGACTTGTTGATAAGATGGGGCCATCAAGCCATTATCGAGAACAGGATCCATCATGCAAGACCAAGCCGCCGCCGCCCCAGCCCACGACGACAATGACCCCAATTTGTGGCTGGAAGAAGTCGCGTCCGATGCAGCCCTGGGCTGGGTACGCGAACGCAACGCCGAGAGCGAAGGAGAACTCGGCGCCCAACCCGGCTACGCCGCCCTGCGCACGCGCCTGAAAACCATCCTCGATTCCAAGGAACGGATTCCCTACGTCGGCCGCCACAACGGCCTGTTCTACAATTTCTGGCGCGACGCCGACCACCCGCGCGGCATCTGGCGCCGCACCACGCTGGACGACTACCGCAAGCCGGAGCCGCACTGGGAGACCGTGCTCGATCTCGACGCTCTGGCGCGCGACGAAGACGAAAACTGGGTCTGGGCCGGCGTCTCGACCCTGAAACCGGACGGCATGCGCGCGCTGGTGTCGCTGTCGCGCGGCGGCGGCGATGCCCAGGTGGTGCGCGAATTCGACATGGCAGTGCTGGAATTCGTCGCCGACGGCTTCACCCTGCCCGAAGCCAAGAGCAGCTTCGGCTGGATCGACCGCGACACCCTGTTCGTCGCCACCGATTTCGGTGAAGACTCGATGACGAGCTCGGGCTACCCGCGCATCGTCAAGGAATGGCAGCGCGGCACCCCGCTGGAGGCCGCAGTCACCGTCTACGAAGCCCAGCCGGACGACTTGTCGGCCTCGGCCTGGCACGACCCCACGCCCGGCTTCGAACATGATTTCGTACAGCGCCAGGTCGATTTCTACAGCAGCGAAACCTTCCTGCGCCGCGGCGCCGACTTGATCAAGCTGCCGAAACCTGACGATGCGAATGCCTTTACGGTGCGTGACCAGATCGTGGTCGAACTGCGTTCGGACTGGATTACGGGTGAAAAAACCTGGCCGCAGGGCAGCCTGCTGGCCATGGATTTCGAGGCCTTCATGCGCGGCGAACAGGATTTCGTGGCGCTGTTCACGCCCACCCCGACCACCTCGCTCGACGGCGTCACGGCCACCCGCAACGCGATCCTCCTGACCATCCTCGACAATGTGAAGAACCGCATCGTCGAACTGACCCACATCGGTCAAACCTGGCGCACGCGCGACATCGCGGCACCGACCATGGGCGCGCTGGGCATCTCCAGCGTCGACGAATTCGCGTCCGACCAGTACTTCCTGACCGTGACCGATTTCCTGACGCCGAGCAGCCTG
>Ga0265797_10010543_pt1 | contig 11754 bp, 10 predicted proteins | sample P2T30metagenome_FD_192433 | JGI IMG/M metagenome (GOLD analysis project Ga0265797, IMG submission 192433) | Plant litter microbial communities from East Loma Ridge, Irvine, California - P2 T30 | ecosystem: Environmental > Terrestrial > Plant litter > Unclassified | place: USA: California... | reverse complement strand
AACGGCTCCGACGAGGCCATGGACAGCGCCGATGAAGTGTCGCTGCAAATGCCCAGAGCCGAGCTGGAAGTCGCCACCCAGGTGCTGGGGCAGATCTTCCGCAACTACCTGCAGGAACTGCAGGCCGCTGACGGCCTGTCGCCCTTCGCTCCCCTGAAGTAATCGCGTTCAGCGGCGCGCTATCACCTTCGCTCTCGCAGCAGCTTATTTATCCGGCATGGGCATGGGGAACGGCATGATATTGCCGCCGCCCTTGGCCTCGCTGATCTTCGGCGTGCCCAGGCGCTCGACCTCGTCGATGCGCACGATCGAATGCATGGGCACGAAGCTGCGCACCACACCATCGAACTGGGCCTTGAGTTTTTCTTCGCTGGGATCGACCACCACCTGGGTACGCTCGCCAAAGACGAATTCCTCGATCTCCAGAAAGCCCCACAGATCGCTCTGGAAGATCTGCTTGGCGTACATCTCGTACACCTGGCCCTGGTTGAGGAAAATCACCTTGTAGATCGGTTCACGCTTGCTCATGGGTAACGATTGGCTGGCAGTCAATAAAAGGGCGCGAATCTTAGCACGCCTGTTGAGCGCAACGCCGCACCTTGTCCATCGCCTGTGGCCTCACTCGGCCAAGCCCCCTATAATGCGCGGTCATTTTTCAAGACCGACCATCGCCACGCGCCCGCAGGGCACTCGCTGATGGGATGTTGATGCTTTCCTGAAAAACCTTTCACTCATTCCAGGCAGTGCCATGACCAAGAAGCTCTATATCGAAACCCACGGTTGCCAGATGAACGAGTACGACAGCTCGCGCATGGTCGACCTGCTGGGCGAGCATCAGGCTCTGGAAGTGACCGATCGCCCGGAAGACGCCGACGTCATCCTGCTAAACACCTGCTCGATTCGTGAAAGGGCGCAGGACAAGGTGTTCTCCCAACTCGGCCGCTGGCGTGAACTGAAATTGGAAAATCCGGACCTGGTGATCGGCGTCGGCGGCTGCGTGGCCAGCCAGGAAGGCGCGGCAATTCGCGACCGCGCGCCCTACGTTGACGTGGTATTCGGGCCGCAAACCCTGCACCGCCTGCCGGAAATGATCGACGCCGCGCGCAGCACCAAAATCGCTCAGGTGGATATTTCCTTCCCCGAGATCGAGAAGTTCGACCGCCTGCCCGAGCCTCGGGTCGACGGCCCCAGCGCCATGGTCTCGGTCATGGAAGGTTGCAGCAAGTACTGCACCTTCTGCGTGGTGCCCTACACGCGCGGCGAGGAAGTCAGCCGCCCGCTGGACGACGTGCTGGGTGAAATCATTCACTTGGCCGAAAACGGCGTGCGCGAACTGACCCTGCTCGGCCAGAACGTAAACGGCTACCGCGGTGAAACGCGTGATGGCGGCATCGCCGATTTCGCCGAGCTGCTGTATCTGGTGGCCGCCATCGACGGTATCGACCGTATCCGCTACATCACCAGCCACCCGCTGGAGTTTTCCGACGCACTGATCAAGGCTCACGCCGAAATCCCAGAGCTGGTGAAATTTCTCCACCTGCCGGTGCAATCGGGCTCAGATCGCATTCTTGCGGCAATGAAGCGCAACCACACCGCGCTGGAATACAAGTCGCGCATCCGCAAGCTGCGCGCTGCAGTGCCGGATATCGTCATCAGTTCGGACTTCATCATCGGCTTCCCCGGCGAGACCGAAAAAGACTTCGAGCAGACCATGAAACTGGTCGAGGATGTCGGTTTCGACTTCTCCTATTCCTTCGTATACAGCTCGCGCCCCGGTACGCCAGCGGCCGACCTGGCCGACGACACCCCGGAAGAGGTTAAGAAGCAGCGTCTGCAGATTCTGCAGCATCGCCTCAACCAGCAGGGCTTCGAAAACAGCCGGCGCATGGTCGGCACCGTGCAGCGCATTCTGGTCAGCGACTTCTCGAAAAAGGACCCGGGCAAGCTGCAGGGCAAGACCGAGAACAACCGCTTCGTCAACTTCCCGTGCGACAACCCGCGACTGATCGGCCAGTTCGTCGACGTGCACATCGACGAAGCGATGCCCCACTCGTTGCGAGGCACCTTGGTCGAACGCCATTAAGCTATTTAGCCAGGCCGACCACCGTGCGAGAACGGCCACAAGCGCAGCGCGGTCGTCGGCCGCGCTTTCCCCCGGCGTCGGCTAGCGCTATTCTCTGCCTTCCACTCAGCCGACTGGCGGCCAAAAAACGACCTTGAATACTTCCCTAGCACCTCATCGCTTCACCCTCGAGCCCTTTGAAGCCAAGCGCTTCGCCAATCTCAGTGGGCAGTTCGACGAGCACCTGCGCTTGATCGAATCACGCCTGGGCATCGAGATCCGCAATCGCGGCAATCAATTCGAACTGCTTGGCGAGCCTGGGCAAACCACCTCGGGTGAAAACCTGCTGCGACGCCTGTACCGCGAAACCGACAGCACCGAGCTGTCGCCGGACATGGTGCATCTGTTCCTGCAGGAGTCCGGTATCGAGGAACTCAACGCGCCCAGCGTCCACGCCAACATCGCCCTGCGTACTCGCAAGGGCATGATTCGCCCGCGCGGCGCCAACCAGCAGTTGTACGTCAAGGCGATTCTCGACCACGACATCAACTTCGGCATTGGCCCGGCCGGTACCGGCAAGACCTACCTCGCGGTAGCCGCCGCAGTGGATGCCCTGGAGCGCGAGCAGATCCGCCGCATCCTGCTGGTGCGCCCGGCGGTCGAGGCGGGCGAGAAGCTCGGCTTCCTGCCTGGCGACCTGTCACAGAAAATCGACCCGTACCTGCGCCCGCTGTATGACGCGCTCTACGAAATGCTCGGTTTCGAACAGGTGGCCAAGCTGATCGAGAAGCAGGTGATCGAGGTTGCGCCGCTGGCTTATATGCGCGGTCGCACGCTGAACAACAGCTTCATCATTCTCGATGAGAGCCAGAACACCACGATGGAACAGATGAAGATGTTCCTGACGCGGATCGGTTTCGGCTCCACCGCAGTGATTACCGGTGACATCACCCAGGTCGACCTGCCGCGCGGTACCAAGAGCGGTTTGACCCACGTGATCGACGTGCTCAAAGGCGTACCGGGCATCAGCTTCACCCACTTCAAACCCAAGGATGTGGTGCGCCATCCGCTGGTGCAGCGCATCGTCGAGGCCTACGAGCGCTTCGAGGCCGAGCGCCAGCCCTTCGACCGCCAGCCGGCGGATAACGACCCTGGTGCCAGATCCGAAAAATGATCGAACTGGATCTGCAGGTCGCCAGCACGGGCGACCACCTGCCTGCCCTGGGCGCATTCCAGGCCTGGTGTGAGCTGGCCCTGCGCCAGCGCACGGCTGACTCGGAGCTGACCATCCGCCTGGTCGACGAGGCCGAAGGCCGCGAACTCAACCACACCTGGCGCCACAAGGATTACGCGACCAACGTATTGTCCTTCCCCGCTGATGTGCCTGATGATTTGCTGGATATTCCGCTGCTCGGCGACCTGGTGATTTGCGTCCCGGTGGTCGAGCGTGAAGCCATCGAACAAGGCAAGGCACTGGAAGCGCACTGGGCGCATCTGGTGATACACGGCTGTCTGCACCTGCTCGGCTACGACCACATCGACGATGAGGAAGCCGAGGAGATGGAAGCGCTGGAACGATTATTGCTCGCCGAGCTGGGTCATCCCGACCCGTATGCCGGCGACGAATAGAGCAAAGGATCCTGAGTAAAACCCCATGAGCGAAGACCGATCGAGCAACGAGCAAAAGTCCTGGCTGAACAAGCTGACCCAGGCTTTTGCTCATGAGCCGAAGAACCGTCAGGAACTGCTGGAAGTCCTGCGCGATGCGCATCAGAACAAACTGCTCGACAGCGAGGCCCTGGCCATCGTCGAGGGCGCCATCCAGGTCGCCGACCTGCAGGTTCGCGACATTATGGTGCCGCGCTCCCAGGTAGTGACGATCAAGGCCAGCCAATCCCCCAAAGAATTCCTCCCGGTGATCATCGAGGCCGCGCACTCGCGTTATCCGGTGATCGGCGAGACCCTTGACGATGTGCTCGGCATCCTGCTCGCCAAGGACCTGCTGCCGCTGTTGCTGGCCGATCAGCCCGACTTCAACATCCGCGACATGCTCCGCCCGGCCACCTTCGTGCCCGAGTCCAAGCGCCTCAATGTGCTGCTGCGCGAGTTCCGCGCCAACCACAATCACATGGCCGTGGTAATCGACGAATACGGCGGTGTGGCCGGCCTGGTGACCATCGAGGACGTGCTCGAACAGATCGTCGGCGACATCGAGGACGAGCACGATGTCGAGGAAGACAGCTACATCAAACCGCTGCCCAGCGGCGACTTCCTGGTCAAGGCGCTGACCCCCATCGAACACTTCAACGAGGCGTTTACCAGCGACTTCTCCGACGATGAGTTCGACACCGTTGGCGGCCTGGTGATGAGCGCCTTCGGCCACCTGCCCAAGCGCAACGAAGTGACGGTAATCGGTGAGTTCCGCTTCCGCGTGCTCAACGCCGACAGCCGCCGCGTGCACCTGCTGCGCCTGACGCCGCTGGCCCGCTGATGTGACAGCGCCCCGCAACCTGGGGCGCCTGCTTTCCTTCTTTTCGAGCATCCCGATGAATCGACTGTTCCGCCCCGGCTGGCCCGGCAACCTGATCGCCCTGCTGGCAGGCGCGTTGACCACGCTGGCGCTGGCGCCGTATGGCATCTGGCCGCTGGTTCTGGTATCGATTGCCCTGCTCTACCGGGGCCTGAGCGAGCTGACGCCGCGCCAGGCTGCGTGGCGCGGCTGGTGGTACGGCTTCGGTCTGTTCGCCTCCGGTACCAGCTGGGTGTATGTGAGCATCCACGATTACGGTGCAGCCTCGCCGCCGCTGGCCGCTTTTCTGACCCTGGGTTTCGTCGCCGGACTTGGCCTGTTCTTCGCCCTGGCTGCATGGCTGTGGGCGCTGTGGCTGCGTCGCGATGCAGCACCGGTTAGCGATGCACTGGCGTTCGCTGCGTTGTGGGTGGCCCAAGAGGCGTTCCGTGGCTGGTTTCTTACCGGTTTCCCCTGGCTGTATGCAGGCTACAGCCAACTGGACGGCCCGATGGCCGGCCTGGCGCCAATCGGCGGCGTGTGGCTGCTGTCTTTCGCCTTGGCACTCAGCGCCGCGCTGTTGGCCAATCTGCCGCGCCTCTACCGCAACAAGCCACAATTTGGCGCCGCACTCGCGCTGCTGATCGCACCCTGGCTGATCGGCAGCCTGCTCAAGGGGCATGCCTGGACCGCGCCGGCCGGCGACCCACTGAGCGTCGCCGCGATCCAGGGCAACGTCGAGCAGAACCTCAAATGGGACCCGGCGCAGCTCAATGCGCAGCTGGCGCTGTACCGCGACATGAGTTTGCGCAGCAAGCCGACCGACCTGCTGATCTGGCCGGAAACAGCGGTGCCGGTGCTCAAGGAACAGGCGATCGGCTATCTCAGCGTGATGGACCGCTTCGCCAGTGACCGCCAGAGCGCGCTGATTACCGGCGTACCGATCCGCCAGCCCAACGAGCACGGCGAGCTGCGCTACTACAACGGCGTCAGCGTGGTGGGTCAGGGCAGCGGCGATTACCTAAAACAGCGCCTGGTGCCGTTCGGTGAGTACGTACCGCTGCAGGAAGTGCTGCGCGGTCTGATCGCCTTCTTCGACTTGCCAATGTCTGACTTCGCCCGCGGCGACCACGACCAACCCCTGCTGGAAGCCAAGGGCCACCGCATCGCCACTTTCATCTGCTACGAAGTGGTGTATCCGGAATTCGCCGCCGAAATGGCCGCCCGCAGTGACCTGCTGCTGACGGTGAGCAACGACACCTGGTTCGGCACCTCAATCGGGCCGCTGCAACACCTGCAAATGGCGCAGATGCGCGCGCTGGAAGCCGGCCGCTGGATGATCCGCGCGACCAATAATGGCGTGACCGTGCTGATCGACCCGTTCGGCCAGATCACCGAACGCCTGCCGCAATTCGAACAAGGCACCCTGTACGGTGAAGTGCAGCCGATGCAGCACCTGACGCCCTACCTGCAATGGCGTTCCTGGCCGCTGATCGCCCTCTGCAGCCTGCTGGCAATCTGGGCACTGATTCGCCGTCGCCGAGACGCTGCGTAACACCGAGGCAATCGAGCGCTGGCTGAACACATCGATACGCAGTGCAGCGTGGTCATGGCTCACCGGCGCGGTCTAAGCAACCCGCAGCGAACTGCGCCAATGATGGCTGCGGGCCCGATTTGCCTTTGAATCGCGCTCCAGCGGCGAATCGCCATGCTGGACGAGCGAAACGCCAGCTACCGACAGCGAACCGCGCTACCCACCACTAACGCCCGTAGGCCAGTGGATAGGCCAACGAGCCGATCAGCTCATTCAGCAATTGGGTGCTCTGCCAGAACGACTTGCCTTCCGGCAGCCAGCCGCCCAAAGGACGGTCGTTAGGTACGCCAATGAAGCCGACGGGCGCGGTCACTACCTCGAAGCCCGCCTGCTCGAAACTCCAGCGCGAGCGTGGCATATGCCAGGCCTGGGTCACCAGCAGCACACGGCGAATACCCTCCGGCTGCAGCATGGCAGCGGTGTCCACGGCGTTCTCCCAGGTGGTGCGGCTGCGCCCTTCCTGCCAGCGTACTGCCACGCCAAAGTCTTCTTGCATCACCTGCGCGGCCAGCGCTGCTTCGCTCGGCGGGCGCCCAAAATGCAGACCACCGGTAGCTAGAACAGGCAGACCAGACGCCTTGGCGAGTCGCGCCGCATAGCGAATACGCTCCATCGCCATGGCGCTGGGCTGGTCACCGCCCCAGGCCGGATCGGCAGAGTCCCGTCCCGCGCCCAATATCACGATGACATCCGCGTGCTGCGCCAGCTCGGCCCACTGTTGCTGCGCCAGTGCCGGCTCGCTCTCGATCTGCCGCGCGGCCCACTCCACGGCGACCGGCAGACTCATCAGCCACAGGCCGCCCAGGCCGACCGCAAAGCAACCAGCTGCCAGCCGCGGGAAGCGCCGGCGCAAAAACCAAGCGAGCACCAGCAAAAGCAGCAGGATGCCGGGCGGCATGAAGAATTGCTTGAGCATGTAGCGAAGCGGCATCGAGCACCTCCAGGAAAGGGTCGAAGCCTAGGTGCACTTGTGGCTACAGCACAAGCCAAGCCGCGGCGCAGATGACCAACCGACAATCGCGGAGAACCGCCGCTCAGTCATCCGCGACCAGTTGAGCACCGCGCGGTGCCGTGCCCGCAGCGCAGCCAATGACGACGCCAGCGTGACGCTCGAATGGCGGCGACAGATGCTCCTGAGGCGCAGCGCCCGTGATATGCCAGCCGCGCAGCCAAGCGTAATCATGGGCCAGATAGGCCGTGATCAGCGCCAGCTCAGTGGCAGACAAGCCGCGCACCTCCATCTCCGTGGCAGGCTCGTCAGACAGATGATCCAGGTTGCTGGCTTCATCCAGGGCCGACGCCAGCCGTTGCAGCAAGTGGCCGTAAGGGTCGGCCTGGTTATCGAACTTCGCTGGATACGCCATCACACACCTCCGGGCAATGTGGCCCTGTCAGTGAGCTTAGCGTTGGCCTCGCCGCGAGCGGCCTACCGCGACAAACGGCGACGCGCACGCCCGGCGAGAGCAATCAGCGTTTCCTCCGTCAAGGGGGGTCATGTATGCTACGGCGTTTCCCGAAAGCCCCTTTCCCTAGCGCAAAGTAGCCATGCACGAACAGTATCAGCCACGCGAAATCGAAGCCGCCGCGCAATCCCACTGGGATTCGCAGAACTCCTTTGTAGTCAGCGAACAGCCCGGCAAGGAGACGTTCTACTGCCTGTCGATGTTCCCCTACCCGAGCGGCAAGCTACACATGGGGCACGTGCGCAACTACACCATCGGTGACGTGATTGCGCGCTACCAGCGCATGCAGGGCAAGAACGTGCTGCAGCCCATGGGCTGGGACGCTTTTGGCATGCCGGCGGAAAACGCCGCCATGAAAAACAACGTGGCACCCGCCAAGTGGACGTACGAAAACATCGCCTACATGAAGACCCAGCTGCGTAGCCTGGGCCTGGCGGTGGACTGGTCCCGCGAAATCACCACCTGCAAGCCGGACTACTACCGCTGGGAACAATGGCTGTTCACCCGCCTGTTCGAAAAAGGTGTGATCTACCGCAAGAACGGCACCGTGAACTGGGATCCGGTCGACCAGACCGTACTGGCCAACGAGCAGGTCATCGACGGCCGTGGCTGGCGCTCCGGCGCAGTGATCGAGAAACGCGAAATCCCCATGTACTACTTCAAGATCACCGCCTACGCGGATGAGCTCTTGAGCAGTCTGGACGAGCTCGATGGCTGGCCGGAACAGGTCAAGACCATGCAGCGCAACTGGATCGGCAAATCCCGCGGCATGGAAGTGCAGTTCCCTTACGACGCCGAGTCCATCGGCGAAGCGGGTGTACTGAAAGTCTTCACCACCCGTCCCGACACCCTGATGGGCGCGACCTATGTCGCGGTGGCCGCCGAACATCCACTGGCTACTCTGGCCGCACAGAACAACCCTGAGCTGCAGGCGTTCATCGCTGAATGCAAAGCCGGCAGCGTGGCGGAAGCCGACGTCGCCACTCAGGAAAAGCGTGGCATGCCCACGCCACTGTTCGTCGAACACCCACTGACCGGCGAGAAACTGCCAGTGTGGGTCGCCAACTATGTGCTGATGCACTACGGCGACGGCGCGGTCATGGCCGTGCCCGCTCACGACGAGCGCGATTTCGAATTCGCCATCAAGTACCAGTTGCCGATCAAGGCTGTGGTTCGCACCAGTGCCGGCGACGAAACACCTGCACCGTGGCAAGCCGCGTACAACGAGCACGGCCAACTGATCAATTCCGGCGAGTTCGACGGCCTGGACTTCGAAGGTGCCTTCGACGCCATCGAAGTCGCCCTGCTGAAGAAGCAACTCGGCGCCTCGCGCACTCAGTTCCGTCTGCGCGACTGGGGCATCAGCCGCCAGCGCTACTGGGGCTGCCCGATCCCGATCATCCACTGCGGCGCCTGTGGCGACGTACCCGTGCCGGAAGATCAACTGCCAGTCGTACTGCCAGAAGACGTAGTGCCCGATGGCGCTGGCTCGCCTCTGGCGCGCATGCCCGAGTTCTACGAATGCAACTGCCCGAAATGCGGCGCGCCAGCGAAGCGGGAAACCGACACCATGGACACCTTTGTGGAGTCGTCCTGGTATTACGCCCGCTACGCCTCGCCGCATTATGAAGGCGGCCTGGTAGACAAAGCCGCGGCCGACCACTGGTTGCCAGTCGATCAGTACATCGGCGGGATCGAACATGCCATCCTGCACCTGCTCTACGCACGCTTCTTCCACAAGCTGATGCGTGACGAAGGCCTGGTGTCGTCGAATGAACCCTTCAAGAATTTGTTGACTCAGGGCATGGTGGTCGCCGACACCTATTACCGTCGCGAAGCCAATGGTGGTTTTACCTGGTTCAACCCGGCCGATGTCGAGCTTGAGCGTGACAGCAAGGCCAAGGTCATCAGCGCCAAGCTGAAATCCGATGGTCTGCCGGTGGAAATCGGTGGCACCGAGAAAATGGCCAAATCGAAGAACAACGGCGTCGACCCACAGTCGATGATCGACCAGTTCGGCGCGGACACGTGCCGCCTGTTCATGATGTTCGCATCCCCACCCGACATGAGCTGCGAATGGTCAGACGCCGGCGTTGAAGGTGCGAACCGTTTCCTGCGCCGCGTCTGGCGCCTGGCTCAGGGTCATGTCAGCAAAGGGCTGCCGGGCGTACTGGATGTCGCCGAACTTGACGACAGCAGCAAGGAAGTCCGCCGTTCCATTCACCTGGCAATCAAACAGGCGAGCCTGGATATCGGCCAGCACAACAAATTCAACACGGCCATCGCCCAGGTGATGACGCTGATGAACGTGCTGGAGAAAGCCCCACAGGACAACGATCAACAGCGTGCTCTGCTGCAAGAAGGTCTGGAAACCGTCGCCCTGCTGCTCGCCCCGATCACCCCGCATATCAGCCACGAACTGTGGCAGGAGCTGGGTCACGAGGAAGCGATCATCGACGCCACATGGCCAGTCGTGGACGAATCGGCCTTGGTGCAAGACAGCCTGCAGTTGGTGATTCAGGTCAACGGCAAGCTGCGCGGCCAGATCGACGTGCCGGCCGACGCCAGCCGCGAAGCGGTCGAAGCGGCTGCACGCAGCAACGAAAACGTACAACGCTTCACCGAAGGGCTGACGATCCGCAAGGTCATCGTGGTGCCTGGCAAGCTGGTCAATATCGTCGCCAACTGAGGCGACAGGTGAGGTGTCGGCATGCTGCCGACACTGGGTCAACGTATCGGCAACGCAGGCACCCGTGCCTGCCCATGCTGGCCAGCGGAGCCGGCAGGACAAGGGGATAACGAGATGATCAAGCGCAATCTGTTGGTAATTGGTCTGGCTGCCCTGCTGGGTGCATGCGGCTTCCAGCTGCGCGGCACCGGCGACGTACAGTTCGCCCTCAAGGAACTTGAGGTCAGCGCACGAGACAGCTACGGCGATACCGTCCGTGACGTTCGTGACGTGCTGGAAAACAACGGCGTGCGCGTATTCCCTGGCGCTGCCTATAAGCTGTACCTGGCCAATGAACAGGAAAATCAACGTTCCGCCAGCTACACCAGCTCAGCTCGCAGCGTTGAATATGAGCGCACCCTGACCCTGAACTACGAGATCCGTGGCGCCAAGGACCTACTGCTGCTCAGCAACCAGCTGGAAGTGCAGAGCTACTACGTGCAGGACTCCAACAACCTGATCAGCAACGATCAGGAATCCGCTCAACTACGTACCGAAATGCGCCGCGACCTGGTGCAGCAACTGGCTCAGCGCCTGCAGCAGATCACCCCGGACCAGCTCGACGCCCTCCAGCAGACTGCTGAAGCCAAGGCCAAGGCGGAAGCCGACGCCATTGAGGCGGCACGTCAACGTGAAGCTGCTCAGCCGCAGCAGTCGCCCATCGAATTGCCGGTGCAATAAGCCAGCAGGGGCCATTCGGTGGCCCTTCGGTTTAGAAGCTTATGAAACTCGCCCCCGCTCAACTCGGCAAACACCTCCAGGGTTCGCTGGCGCCCGTTTACGTGGTTTGCGGCGACGAAGCCCTGCTCTGCCAGGAAGCCAGCGACGCCATCCGCAGTGCCAGTCGTGCGCAAGGCTTCACCGAGCGCGAAGTGTTCCACGCCGAAGCCAATTTCGACTGGGGCATGCTTTATGAAGCGGGCGCCAGCCTGTCGCTGTTCGCCGACAAGCGCGTCATCGAACTGCGCATTCCCAACGGCAAGCCCGGCGACAAGGGTGCAGCTGCGATCATCGAGTACCTCGGGCGTCCGCCTGAAGACACCCTGTTGTTGATCAGCCTGCCAAAGCTCGACGGCAGCGCGCAGAAAACCAAGTGGGCCAAAGCCCTGATCGACGGGCCGCATTGCCAGTTCGTGCAGATCTGGCCGGTGGACGCCAACGGTCTGCCGCAATGGATTCGCCAGCGCCTGGCCCAGGCCGGCATGAACGCCACCGCCGACGCCGTGGACCTGATTGCTGCGCGAGTTGAAGGCAACCTGCTGGCTGCTGCACAGGAGATCGAGAAGCTCAAGCTGCTTGCTGACGGCCAGCAGATCGATGCCGGCACCGTGCAGGCGGCCGTGGCCGACAGCGCTCGCTACGACGTATTCGGCCTCATCGATGCGATCCTCAACGGCG
>Ga0265797_10010542_pt1 | contig 11755 bp, 17 predicted proteins | sample P2T30metagenome_FD_192433 | JGI IMG/M metagenome (GOLD analysis project Ga0265797, IMG submission 192433) | Plant litter microbial communities from East Loma Ridge, Irvine, California - P2 T30 | ecosystem: Environmental > Terrestrial > Plant litter > Unclassified | place: USA: California... | reverse complement strand
GTCGCGTCGAGAGGTTGGGTGGGGAAGTCGTGGCGTACGCCATGATCGTCGCCCAAGGGTGCTCGGCTCTCCTCACTGCGCTTGCAGCTGGCATCCTTCGTCCACGCATCACAACTCAATCCGCTGCCATAGGCTTCCGATCGCACCAGCCGCTTAGCTATCGACGTCCCGCGTTATCTCTATTGAAGTCGTCTTGAAGATGCTCGAGTAGCTCGATGACGATGGCCGCTGGCCTGTCCCCGCTTAACCACATTTCTTTTTTGGTCACGGAAACTCTATCAAGTACAGCAAACACATGCAGAATTCACACCGCAGGTTTTGTAATCATAGCTCGTACGCTGCTGACCATGAAACATAGGATCTTGAGCACGGCATCAGCGTCTGCGCTGGAGGCTTGCTCATCCTGACCTATCACGCCGACGGTCGTGCCACCGCCATGTATGAGAATTTAGTCCTAAGGCTCTGACCACTGCAAGTACGCATTGCCTGACGCCTTCAAAACGTCCCGAACGCACGGCATCCGGCAACAACACCCAGGCCACCCGAGACAGTCTTCCCGCCATACAGTCTCGTCCAAGGCATACTACCACACGAATCTGCTCGGACATTATCTCGAGGTCCACAAGTCTTGGGCCAGCAGATTACATTGTGCAGCATTGATGTAGCTAGGGAATATGTTTGCTTTGATACGCAGGACTCATGCATTACAAATAAGCACTTTGCATTGCATATGCTACCGCGGCCACCAGCTTATTCCCCGGCTCTAAGTTATGGGTGTACGACCAGACGATCGATGACCATGCGACCAGATGGAGTATGCAGGTGACCCTTGACTGCATATGTACAGTCGCAACCGCGCGTCCTTTTCCCCCATCAGTGAGCATCCCGCTTCTGCGGACACGATGCAATCTTCATGAAGCACACCGCATTATGCATTACTGCTGCAGATGGAGCGCATCATATCTTTGAACGCTTTGTTGACAGGAATCCGGAGCTATCATCTTAATGTGAACAGTATTTGGTCGTTTGCTTCGTTAGACTGTCTCACTCATCTCTAGGCCTGGATGTTGTGGTAACAAGCAGCTTCTTCGACTTTCGCAGCACCATGGAGGTATCTGTGGTGCCTCACTTTGCAACGAGTAGGCTGCTCTGAGTCAGTAAAGCTTGTTATCCTCAACGTCTTGCCCAGTTGCTGTGTCAGGCGTCACACTCGGAGCTGCGGGCTCGCACTTCTCACTGCCAGCTTCCATCTCGACAGCCTCCTCTCTGAATTTTCTTCGACCACTTCGTTTAAGTGCAACGTCTTTCTTGATATTTCCATTTCAACATTTTGTTTGCTCTTTACAATGGTTTCACACTCACTCGTCCTTTCCAGGGCGGTTGCCTTGCGCTTTCCTCCATACAACTCAAACAGGAAACCACGCTAGTAAAGTGAGCGCGCTTGTCCAATCATCGCAGAGCGCAAATCACGCTCACCACGACTCTAATCTCCCCAAGCAGTCGACACATCACCTGTATCAATAAATCAGACTTTGACAATCACTATTTCACATCAGCCTCAGCTCGACTACTCTCGCGATTCTCTCCCAGTCGTTCGAACTATCACCAACATGAGTAGCACCGGCAGCATTAGCAGCGAGGCGAGCATAACGCGGAGTGCCGACAAGGACGACACAAGCGACAGCTCGTTGCAGCGTCCCGACACAGAACCGACAGATGACAAGGAGCAAGTGGAAGGCGATGAATCCATAGTCGACGGGGCTGGTCGCAAGGAGGATGCATCTGACAAGGAGCAAGAAACAAGCGCTACGATCGATGATGCGATCGCATCCCACAACGAGAGGATCGGCCTGGATGAGGTGAGCCTGGAGGGTTCTGCTTCGTCAGTCACAGTAACTATCCATTGTTCTGCATGCGTGGTACCTGACTAACCCTGTATTAGCCTCAGCAACTCTGTCTGGTTGTGGATAGCATCCTCGGCTCTATGAGTGGAGTGGAAACGGCTATGCTTCAGCTTCATGAATACGTCAAGACCGAGAACCAAGACCGCAAGCCGATCCACCAGTGGGCCAGATTCCAAGGCTACCGCGGCATCGATCGTGCGGTTGCCAATCTTGACGAAGCAGGCGCCAAGTTCCAGGATGTTCATCTTCCTGCTAGCTTCGTCAAGACATATCTGAGTCGGGCTACCGAGATGTCACTTACTGTCAGCAAGGCCGCTGTATTCTGCATGGGTGCGATGAACGAACAATTTACCCACTACATCGAGGAGACCAACGTATCAATTGACGCAGAGGCTAAGATTACGGAAGAGCTCAGGAAGCTTCTCAAGCATGGATCCAAGGCAACATATAGCGTGTATGCGGCTCTCGATTTGCTCCGCAACAAGCTGCACATCGACGAGTCCAGTCATAGCCGCGATATCCCCATCATCGAAAAGCTGATCGCAGAGAGCGAAGCCCGCTTGAGCGCCTCACGCGAGAGCTCCTGGTGGACTATCGCCAAAGTAGTGCTTGGAGCCGCGACGAGCGCTGTCATTGCTCTTGCAGCAGCGCACATGTACGGCACTAATGGCTTTAGTCTCGCACTCCCGGCCGACTCCAACGGCACGCACTATCAGGTTCTTTCACTCGTCCAGCGTGCGCAAGCTTTGACCAACCTCATCGGCGAGCTCTACTCCATCAAGATTGATGAGCTAGCTCAGCACTACAAGGAGCTCGAACTCGCCTCTGAGTCTCACGGTCTCCGAATCGACAATCTAGTTGAAGCACTGGGCGTTCCCAACGAGGAGGGTACCTACTTTTCATCAACGCCGAAACCAGGAACGGGTTGCACGACAAGGAACGATCATTCCTGCGTTCCAGAGATCATGGCGGACGCTAACCGCCACACCGAGAAACTGCGTAGCGAGCTGGAGCACATGCGCAAGAACATGCACCGTATGGACATTCGCCTCATGAAGCGCCTCGACAAGGTCGACAAGCGTGGTCTGTAGTAAGCATGAGCAATGCGAGCTCGAGCCACGGTAGTGGACCCTGGTGTTGCTACTGTAAGCCACGACTCCAAAGATAGTGCACAGGGGCACATCGTCTTTTTGCTTCTTTACAAGCGCACCAATACGGTACAGGGGTGGATCTGAGCGCTTGCATCCGTTGTCGTTACAAAACCCTCCTGCATATAGCTGGAACATGTACGGTGAAATGGGTTGTCTTGCGAACTTCGGTCTACTGTGTAGCAAATGAAACCCCCGTCAAACTCATTTACAGTCTTCACAAATAGTGCCATCTGGATTTCTCTTGACCTGTCCGCTCTCGCTCGCTTGACCTTGCTCTTGCTTCACCTCTGACTCCTGCTTCGTGTCTTCTGCCTTGTCTTCCTTCTTCTTTCCATGCTTATCGGAATGTCCCAAGTCTCGTGATGGATCGATGTGATCTCGCACCAACTGCTTCAATACTTTCGTTTCTGTAACACGTCAGCCACTCTTTACCACTAACAAGTTTGCGCTGAGATCACGAACCGGGAAATCCACCCTCAGTCTTCCTATCCCAGAGAAGCACTTTCTTGGCTTCAATATCTTGACCCTCTTCCGTTGGCGGCATATATGTCTTGGCAAGTCAGTGGTCATTACGACAGACCTCATTTCCTACATACCAACTCAACAGTAAACAACCCTCCCGTCGCAGGAATCAACGCGATCTCGCCAATCTGCAACCCAAATGTCGATAGAAGTTCTTGCCCAAACTGATCACCCATTAGCGAACGTCCTGCTAGCGGATGGTTTCGGCGGAACGTACATACGCAGCCCGCAACATCCACCGGCATTGCGTGCAATAAGTGATTGCGACGCGCGGTAAAGCTACTGGAGCAGATTGTGTGGATGTCATAATTTCGAGTGTGTATGAGGGTTGAGTTGCTCTTGCCGTTTCTGGGGCGGAAGGAAGGAAGGGTGTCGCTTATCGATAATCTGGAAGTGGCGTCATCGCAGGGCGGGCATGCGAACGACTGTCAACTGTCAAGCTGCGCTAAGGTTGTATGAGAAGTTCAAATCATGGTTTCGTGTCTCAGTGCGAGGTGTTGTTGCACTGTTTAAATTCACGGAGTTGGAGAGGTATCGCAATGATGGTAGTTTTGGCTGGGCGATGTCTAATCGGGTGAGAGCAGAGCGAGCTCAACATGTTAAGCCTCAGACTTGTCAGAGGCAAATCAATACGATTAAACCACATGGAGGCTTGGTACCGAGAGTGTTGTGCAGAATCCAAGGAGCGTGTGCTTTCGAATGTTAGTGGGCCCAGCTACCTCATAGAGGGCAGAGAGGAACGTCGCCCACATGTAAGGTTGAAAAGCTAACGATGAGGGCAAGCAGAACACCAACCAACCCTTATGTCGAACTGGACAATTTACATCTCAGGGCTGACGTAGGTCATGTCTAAAGTAGATTGTGTGTTGAGTAACGACACTTTCTACCACAAAGCCATTGTGTCTGCCAAGCTGGATGTTTGTTCTCTTGGCTATAGAGAAGAGACCAGTTCGGTGTTCAGCGCGACGAAAAAAGGCAAAAGGGCTGCAATGTTGACTGAATACTATCATTGACCCCACCAATCCCACCAGTTCTACAGCGCTGTTCGACGCCGGAAATCCAGATGCGTCGTTCGGTGTTTTCGGTGTTTCTCATCCCTGATCCGAGGGGAAGGTGCAGACAGCGGGTTGCTAAGGCCGTGCGCTACAGGGTCCAATTGTTGTAATTTGCGGAGACGCTCCCATACTTCACACATCGCGCGCCCAAAACACACTTCAACTCGTGGGTAAAGGTGCGATAATTTCTCCTTCTTGGATTCATTCTTCTGTCGCCGAATTGGTCTGCATCTCGCGACAATACCACACGTGTCGACCCATCCGCCTCTACCCCCCAATCCACGACTCCTTTCCTTTCGCCCATCATGCCGAGCCCTCTGAGCATGCTCTACTACGTAGTCCACCCCAATGAGCTACGGTCTATCATTCAATGGTAAGATACGACGCATCGCGACTTCTCTGCTCGCCTCCGGAGATCTGCGCAAACCTGAGCATTACTAACAACTCTCTAGGAAGGTATGGCACAACGCAGTACACGAGCGCGACGAATCGAAAGAATGCGAATCCCTTAAACGATGCTTCCACTTCCTCAACAAGACAAGTCGAAGTTTTGCCGCCGTCATCCTCGAACTGCACCCCGACCTTCTGGTGCCCGTCGCGCTATTCTACCTGGTCCTACGCGGTTTGGACACAATCGAGGATGACATGACGATTCCTCTGGAGAAGAAGGAGCCGATCCTCCGCAACTTCGACGAGATTCTGGAAAAGGATGGATGGAACTACACAGAGAACGGCCCCAACGAGAAGGATAGGCAGCTTCTGGTCGAGTTCAACGTGGTGATTGAGGAGTTCAAGAAGATCAAGCCCGTCTACCAGGACATCATCAAGGACATTACCAAGAAGATGGGCAACGGCATGGCAGACTACGCGAACAACGCCGAGTTCAATGCTGGCGTCAACACCATTAAGGACTACGAACTGTACTGCCATTACGTCGCAGGTCTGGTTGGTGAGGGCTGCACGCGCCTCTTCGTTGAGGCTGGTTTGGCGAACGCTGCGCTGCTCAAGAGACCAGAGTTGATGGAGTCCATGGGTCAATTCCTCCAGCAGGTCAACATCACTCGTGACATCAAGGAGGACCTGGACGACGGACGACGATTCTGGCCTAGGGAGATCTGGTCGAAGCACGTGGACAAGTTTGAGGATCTCTTCAAGCCCGAGAACAAGCAGCAGGCCCTGAACTGTAGCTCAGAGATGATTCTGACTGCATTGACTCGGGCAGACGACTGCTTGTACTACCTGGCAGGTCTCCGAGAGCAGAGTGTGTTCAATTTCTGCGCTATCCCACAGTCCATGGCTATCGCGACGCTCGAGACCTGCTTCCAGAACTACGCTCTCTTCCAGAAGAACGTCAAGATCACCAAGGGCGAGGCGTGTCAGCTGATGGTTGAGTCGACACAGAACCTGCAGCTTGTCTGCGAGGTCTTCAGGCGGTATGCTCGCAAGATTGCGAGGAAGAACAACCCCCACGACCCCAACTTCCTCAAGATCAGCATCACCCTTGGAAGGGTAAGTCAAGACTGGTCCAGTTGAATGTACTCATACTAACAAATCCCAGATTGAGCAATTCATCGAGTCGATATTCCCGTCGCAACAGCCACCAGTGGACAAGAAGGCACCTGCCACCATCGAGGAGGCGGAGCGGAAACGGAAGGAGGACTCCGAGGCCAACTGGGACTTGGTCTACATTGTCGCCGCTGTTATTGGTACAGTTCTGGTCATCACATTTTTCATGGTACGTATCCCGACTATGCTGCTTTGAAATTGCTAACAGCTTTTAGCTCTTCGTCGCCTGGCTCTGTGGTGCTCGCTTCGATATCGCTTACGAACAATTCAAGATGGAGTTCGGCAAGCTGATGGGAGTCATGGGCCTCGACAAGACACCTCAAGCGGTTACAGAAGTCCACGAGACGCTGAACAAGAGCGAACTATGAGCGTCTCCCACGATTTTATGTATCATACGGGCGACCGATATTGCCATTTAGGGAAACTGGGCATATATAACTTACTAATGTATACTTTTCGCGCCATTTTTGAGGCTCGACTGACGGTGAAGGTAATAACATAGCACGGATGTCAAATTCCAACCCTGCTCTTTCATAGCTGAGGTTGGGCCGTAGATGTGCTTATATTAAAACGCGTTTGCTCGGCGACGAGGCTGCTTAAGAGAAGGTTCATCGTGGACTTTGTCTCAAGCGGTAACGTGGACATCGTATAAAATAACTGAACACTTTTGGATAATAGAAACCCTCAAGATGTCTTCTTGCAGATTCTTATTTGCAGCCCAACAGTGAAAAAGAAATTCTTGGCAACTCCTATTTAGTCTCCCTTTCGTACAATGTGCATGACTGGAAAGATCAGCTAGTTGACATGTCCTGAAGTTAATTCTGCTATGACATCAACCTGTTGCTTCTTTATGCCTTCCTTGTGTCATCTCTGAAACTGCCCCGGGAGTGTAGCGCGAGGTCCGTGCCAAGCAAGCCTAAACGGTTCACACGAATTGCGACTGCACTGCATATTCTGCCCGACAGACACGCCCGCCACAAACGTCCACCGCACACTCGACCTTTCCCTCACCCGCCGCAAGACAGGCAGCCCAAGCCCGCGACACGTCCCGTATAATCGCCCGGTGCGATTGCGACAGCCCCACCTTCACCTCATCCCGCCCACCACCAATCGCCTTAAATTACCACACGACCCGCTGCCATCGTCTTTGGAGCCTCTCTACCGCTCCATTACCACATAATCTCCCTAAAATCCCCAAACACAACCTCCACAATGGCCGAAGTTGCATCAGCATCGCACGCCAACCAGCAGGTGCCGCTGGACACGATCCCCATCTCGCCTACTGAGAACTCAGGCGAGGGCCAGGAACAATCCTCCACCACCAACTCCGGCGGCGAGGGCGAGATCCGCACCGTCTTCCACGACCCTGAGAACTTCAACGTCAAGCACCCGCTTATGAACACATGGACGCTGTGGTTCACCAAGCCCCCGAGCGGCAAGGTACGACAATGTCTCGCCTCGGCTGTGACTTGTTCCATGCTAACAGGTGCAGGGCGACAACTGGGCCGAGCTGCTGAAGGAAGTCATCTCGTTTGACTCGGTCGAGGAGTTCTGGGGCATCTACGTAAGTTGCGCTGCAGAGCAAGCGCAACCCGCAAGACTAACACTGCGCAGAACAACATCACCCCCACATCCGACCTCGCGCTCAAGTCCGACTACCACCTCTTCAAGAAGGGCATCAAGCCTGAGTGGGAAGACCCGCAGAACAAGCACGGCGGCAAATGGGCCTTCCAGTTCAGGGAGAAGAAGTCGGTCAACATCGATGCGCTCTGGCTCCATGTCATGCTCGCTGCCATCGGGGAGAACCTCGAGGATGAGGACGACAACGAGGTCATGGGTGTCGTCGTCAACGTGAGGCGAGGTTTCTACCGTATCGGTCTGTGGACACGCACTGTCGGCCGCGCCATCCCCGGTGATGCAGGCAAGGCCAGGACTCAGGAGAAGGGTAAGGAAATTCTGCTGAAGATCGGAAAGCGGTTCAAGCAGGCGCTCCAGCTCAAGGAGAACGACGTTGTCGAGTTCTCTGGCCACACCGAGGCTGCCAACGCGGGCAGCACTCGTGCGAAGGCCAAGTTCAGCGTCTAAAAGGTTCCACCACACATCCAAGTCTGCCACACGATGCTTGCTACTTGCAACATCCTCCGTCGTCCTCGGACACACGGCGCACCCCACCCCTGGGCTGCATTTTCTCGATTTATTCCCTGTTTGGTCTAAAAGTATCTCACTTAACGGTTCATGATACACGGACTGGATTTCTAGCATGGCGTCTGCATGGGCGGCGAAGGGTGACACTGGGTTCTCCACACGAATCATACGGCCATGGCGGGTCTGCCTCGAACGGGTGGGGTTCTGAGCTTGTATAGACTAGCTCTCTTATCTAGCATATCTACGAATGAGAGTGAACATATATTTGAAAAGCAATTATTTGCAGGTAAAATCATGTCTCCATCTACTACAGGACGAATGCAGAATCAATGCTCACGCATAAGTGACTGCCTGTCAAGGCACTCGCATGGTCTTAGCGTGGTGACGTCGGCTGTGGCGGTGCAGCATTTTCACGGCGGGCAAGTGTAGCCCGCCGACGCGCGCCCAACCAACGCATACGCTCTTGATCTCTCCCACCACTCACTTAAGGTCACTCACATTCGTAACCCACATTCGTAACCATGGTCGTTGAGACTGCATACTACGACGCCTTAGGCGTGCCGCCCACCGCAACAGAACTCGAAATCAAGAAGGCGTACCGCAAGCTCGCTATTAAACTTCACCCCGGTACATTGCGCAACGACTCTGCTTAAAGGCCCGCGGACTGATTCTGGCGTAGACAAGAACCCCGGCGACGAGACAGCACACGCGAAGTTCCAAGAAGTACGTTCATCACCAGACTAGAGTGTTTGGCGAGCCTGCTCGCTGTTAAAAGAGGACTGCGGGGCTCACGGCGATACAGATTGGCGAGGCGTACCAAATACTCAGCGACGACCAGCTGCGCGCAGCATACGATAAATATGGCAAGGAGGGCGCGATGCCTAGTAGCGGATTCGGTATGCACAATACTTGGAGTAACGGATGTAGGACACGCCGCTGACAACACAACAGAGGACCCATCCGAGTTCTTCACCATGATCTTTGGTGGAGAGGCCTTCGTGGACTGGTAGGTCATACCCCATGGCTCTCAGTAGCGATATCTATACTAGATCGAGAGAGCTGACACGCGCAGGATCGGTGAGATCTCGTTGATGAAGGACCTGACCAAGACCATGGAAATCTCTCAACGCGAGATGGAAGAAGAAGCAGCCGCTCAAGCAGAAGCTGAAAAGGTCGAAGCCGAGAAGAACCCAGCAGCTGCCGCAGCTGGTACTACCCCAGCCACTGGCACCACAGAGACCGCTGCCCCAAGTACTGCCGCTCAGGCCAAGGAAGCTGAAGCGGCAGCAGAGCGCGCAGCAGCACAGCCAGCAGATGCACCGCCCGTGTATGCTGAAGCACCTCCAGTATACGCTGAGAGCGCCGCCGAGTCGTCTACCGCGCCCAGAGCGGCATCGCCCCCATCCCGAACTAGCACGCCCAAAACACAAGGCATACCAATCCGCGCAGCTATCATGGACAAGTCAGAGGAAGACGCACGTATGGAGGCACAAGGCATGACCGATGCTGAGAAGGAGCTGCGGGAGAAGCAGAAAAAGAAGGCTGGTCTTACCAAGGAGCAGCGGGAAGAGCTCGCGGCATATGAGATGGAGCGTAAAAAGATTCGCGACGAACGTGTGTCGAACCTCGCCAAGAAGCTTGTCGACCGTATCTCAGTGTGGACTGAAACCGACAAGGCGACCGATGTCACCGCTGCCTTCAAGGAGAAGATTCACCTCGAAATCGAGAACCTCAAGATGGAGTCATTCGGTCTTGAAATCCTTCACGCTATCGGTGCCACATACATCATGAAGGCTTCCTCGTTCCTCAAGTCGCAAAAGTTCCTCGGGATTTCTGGCTTCTTCTCACGCATCAAGGATAAGGGAACGCTCGTCAAGGACACCTGGTCCACTATGTCTGCTGCCATAGACGCACAGCTTACCATGGAAGAAATGGCTAAGCTAGAGGAGCAAGGTGGCGAGGCATGGACAGACGAGAAGAAGGCTGAATATGAGAAGAGAGTTACTGGCAAGATTCTCGCCGCAGCCTGGAGGGGAAGCAAGTTCGAGATTCAGAGCGTACTGCGAGACGTGTGCGATACCGTCCTTAATGATAAGAAGATTAAGCTGGAGAAGCGAGTGGAGCGAGCACACGCTCTGATGATCATCGGAGAGATGTTCCAGAAGGTATGTCCAACTCTTGTCACCTCAAACAAATGTGTGCTAACTAGATACAGGCTGAGCGCGACCCCGAAGAAGAAGGTGACTTCATGGCCTTTGAACAACTCATGGCCGAAGCCGCCGCTAAGAAGGATGCCAAAGCCGATAAGCATCACCACCACCACGACAAGAAAGAGAAGGAAAAGAAGAAGGAAAAGGCATGAGGATAAAAAATCACCTCTGCACTTTTCCCCGCAACTTTGCATACCCTCTCCTTCTTTTTCTTTCGGTGTTCTTGATATCCATAGATTCGTTTCTTTCCAGGGTGGAAATTGGGGCTTGCTAGAGACGTGCATTGCGTGTCTACTGACGTTTGCGAGACGTTTTGTGGATGATTATGTAGCATGTTTGGCGATGGTTAGCGTGCGCGTGGATGGACTGATGGGGATAAGAGTAGGGTTGGCTTGAGTGGGCAGCAAGCTTAGGTCGGGCTTTGAACGTATACGATGCTGTTCTGTCCACGTATTGGTGTTACTCATTTGAAATGCGATCAACAGCTATGCTCCCTGTCTTGCATCCGCTCACGACTCCATTTACGTCCCTGTGAAGGTAGACCCTATACACTAGAAAGGTTTGCACCGCCTCTATAGCATCTTTCTAGTGCGACTTCCCGTGCACATGCGCGCCTGCTGCGTAGCCTTTGCGCTGGAACAGATTGGTCTGGAACGATGACGTAGCGATACGATCCGCTCTCTCCACCCATCTCGTCCCACTTGGTCACATCAGATGTCCATCACAGCACTGCACTCGAGCTGATCATCATCTGGGTTACATCAATGCGATAGGCGTTATCGCACATTCAATTCTTGCTACTTTGGGGGGACCCTGCCAAGTCCCCTACAAGATACATGCAGTAATAGTGCACCAAAAATTTTCGGTCCCAAGTCTCGACCATGCAAACTAGCATGACCCCACGAAACAACTATTTTTAGGCTTCGGCTTTAGACAGAAGCCCAGATCGTATTGCACCTCGCACGATGATGCCAGCACGCTTCAAAGCTTCTGACGCGGACTGTCTCTTTGACGGCCACAGACAGTGTTTGAGGCCCACAAGTTAGCGGCGGGAATGACGTCGTTTCGGCGGCGGCGAGCGGAAGAAAGAGTGTTCTAGCACCCTGATGCGCCTTCCCAACAAAGAGCATCTGGGGGATCGTTACGCGTCCGGAGTTTATTGGGAGGGTCTGGTCTTTGCTGCGTGGATCTAATTAGGCTTT
>Ga0265797_10010540_pt1 | contig 11761 bp, 11 predicted proteins | sample P2T30metagenome_FD_192433 | JGI IMG/M metagenome (GOLD analysis project Ga0265797, IMG submission 192433) | Plant litter microbial communities from East Loma Ridge, Irvine, California - P2 T30 | ecosystem: Environmental > Terrestrial > Plant litter > Unclassified | place: USA: California... | reverse complement strand
TGTAATCGGCCTTGCGCGCAAAGCTCAGGGCAATCCAATCCACATTATGCTCCAGGCCAAACTTGAGGTCCTCGATGTCCTTCTCGGTCATGCTAGGGGCCGAAACCTCCGAATCGGGCAGGTTGATGCCCTTGCGGGGCTTCACGAGGCCACCGTAGATAACTTCTACGTCTACTTCCTGGTCGCGGTCGGTGGCTAGCACCTTCAGCTCAATTTTGCCGTCGTCGATAAGAATCTGGTCGCCGGGCTTCACGTCGCGGGCCAGGCCCAGGTAAATCGTGCTCAGGCGCGTGGCCGTACTGATTTCTTTTTCGCCGCAAACCAGCTTGATTTTATCGCCGCGCTTGATTTCCACGCCGCCGCCTTCTACCTCGCCCAGACGGATTTTCGGTCCCTGCAAATCTTGCAGCAGGCCCACGTTGGTGCGCATGTCCTTGTTGAGGCGGCGCACCGTATTAATTACCGACAGATGGTCCTCGTACGACCCGTGCGAGAAGTTGAGGCGAAACACATCCACACCCTCGCGGATGAGCATACCCAGGCGCTCGTAGGTGTTGGAAGCGGGGCCTACGGTGGCCACAATTTTAGTTTTGTTGAAGGAAACGGGGGACGGTTGCATACGAATTGAGCTAGTGCGGCGCGCGGAAGGAATTGGCTCACGAGCGCGCCGCTAGGGGGTGAAAGTGCGCGGCGGCCGTGACAAGGACCTCCTTCGACCGCCGCGCAAGGTGGTTAAAAAATCAGGTTTTCTTTGTATTTTAATTCGTTGGGGTCAAATTCGCTGGCGTACTGCACCATGGGCGAAGCCGTGAGGCGGTCGAGCAATTCGGTGCCAGCCCACTCGTCGGCGCCGCCCTGCACTTGCAGCAAGTAGTCGTACTCCCGAATGTCGGGGGCCAGAAATGGCTTGGCTAGGGTCGAGGGCAGGGCCGCCCGGTTGCGCAGCAAACGCAGGCTAAGCGCCTCCGTAGCGTACTGGTAGTAGCTGAATGCCAGGGCTCCCTGCTGAATCAGGTTCAGCACAAAATCGGGCTGGCGCACCAAGCGCGTGCGCAGGCTCCGGTTGAGGCTCCAGGCCAGGGTATAGTCACGGGTGCTGGACACGAGGCCAAACAGGGCAAAGTCACAGTCGTAATCCGCCTCCAGGGTTAAGGTTTTCATAGCTGAGGAGCGAACTGCAAAGCTACACCTTTCGGCGGGCCACGCGCAGCCTGTTTTGGGGGGTAAGCCAAAATATTACACGTGCCTTAAAGAAGGGTTTCGCGGGCTAGTTGCAAAAAGGTGCGTTACTTTGCAGGCAAGTTTCCCCTTAACCACGACTGCAATGTCTGAAATCGCCGAAAAAGTAAAAGCCATCATTATCGACAAGCTGGGTGTTGAAGCCTCGGAAGTAACGCCGGAAGCCAGCTTCACCAACGACCTGGGTGCCGATTCGCTCGACACCGTGGAGCTGATTATGGAATTCGAAAAGGAATTCAACGTAAGCATCCCCGATGACCAGGCTGAGAACATCCAGACCGTGGGCCAGGCTGTAAGCTACCTCGAAGAGCACGCCAAATAGACCGCAGATTTAACGAATTTGACGGATTTCGTGGATACGCCCGCTGCGCGGGCTGACTACTTAACAGCCAATTGGTTGCGCTTTTCCGTGGTTCGTTTACCTGCCCTAGCCACAATTTCCCTTTGAAACCGGCCGGCGTCCTGCCGGCCGGTTTCGCGGTTTAAAGCTGCGCTGCCGCCAGCCTAGTCAGCCCGCCAACGGCGGGCGCACCTGCGAAATCCGTTAAATCCGTTAAATCAGCGATTTTTATGTCGTCAATCCGCCGCGTTGTTGTAACCGGTATCGGGGCCATTACCCCCCTGGGGAGTACCGCCGCCACCTACTGGGATGGGCTCGTAAATGGAGTTAGCGGCGCCGCGCCCATCACGCGCTTCGACGCTACCAAGTTCAAAACCCGCTTTGCCTGCGAGGTGAAGAACTATAACCCCAACGATTATTTTGAGCGCAAGCAAGGTCCTAAAATGGATATGTTTACGCAGTTTGCCGTCATCGCCTCCGACGAAGCCATTGCCGACGCAGGCTTGCTCGATGGCGTTGATAAGGACCGCGTGGGCGTTATCTGGGGTTCGGGTATCGGTGGGCTGCGCTCGCTACAGGAAGAATGCTTTCAGTTTGAGCGCGGCGACGGCACGCCCCGCTACTCGCCCTTCTTTATTCCGCGCATGATTGCCGACTCCTCGTCGGGCAATATTTCCATCAAGAACGGCTTTCGCGGGCCCAACTTCGTGACGACGTCGGCCTGCGCCTCGTCGAACGACGCGCTGATTGCGGCCTTCAACAACATTCGCCTGGGCCTGGCCGACGTTATCGTGACGGGCGGCTCTGAGGCAGCCATTACCGAGTCGGGCGTGGGCGGCTTCAATGCCCTCAAGGCCATGAGCGAGCGCAACGACGACCCGGCTTCGGCCTCGCGCCCCTACGATAAGGAGCGCGATGGTTTTGTACTGGGCGAAGGCGCCGGCGCGCTGGTACTTGAAGAATACGAACACGCCAAGGCGCGCGACGCCAACATTTACTGCGAGATTATCGGCGGTGGTATGTCGTCGGATGCCTACCATATCACGGCCCCCGACCCTAGCGGCTCGGGCGTGGTGCTGGTGATGCGCAACGCGCTACGCGACGCCGGTATCCAGCCCGAGGATGTGGACTACATCAATACCCACGGCACGAGCACGCCGCTCGGCGATGGGGCCGAAATCAAGGCGATTGAGACTGTATTTGGCGAGCACGCACCAAAGCTCAATATCTCTTCGACCAAGAGCATGACCGGGCACCTGCTAGGGGGCGCGGGCGGCATTGAGGCGGTGGCTAGCATCCTGGCCATCAAGCATGGTATCGTGCCGCCCACCATCAACCTGCACACGCCCGACCCGGAAATCAACCAGAACCTGAACTTCACGCCCAACGTGGCGCAGAAGCGCGAGGTGAACGTAGCGCTCAGCAACACGTTTGGCTTCGGCGGACACAACACCAGCGTGCTTTTCCGCAAACTGACCGCAGATTAAACGTATTTAACGGATTGTGTGGATACGCCTGCTGCGCAGGCTAGCTTGTGCTCGTTGTTCTTGGCTTTGAGCAAGTTGATGAGCCCATAACGCGTTTGCTGCCTGGGTCGGCTCCGATGTCGGCTCCTATTATTCTGCTGCATTTACTGATTTTGCTGGCTGGCTTTCGGGCTAGCCAGCAAAATTGCTTTTCTGCCCATTACGCATTAAAACCTATCCTTTTCCTTTTCCAATGTTAGCAGTATCTGCCCTTAGTTTGCCCATCCAAAACGCCCGCCTAAGCAGCCTAGCTAGCCTAGCCAGCCCGCCGCAGGCGGGCGTATCCGCGCAATCCGTTAAATCCGTTTAATCTGCGGTCATGGCGATACCTCTTTTTGGCTTGTTTCGGCGGCTGCTGGGCAGCGACAAGCAGTTTCGGCAGGCCGTGGCCACCGTTATTGGGCAAGACCCGCAAAATGCCCGCTTGTATCAGCTGGCCTTCACGCACTCGTCGGTGGTGAAGCAAGACCCCGGCGCGGGCCGCCACCAGAGCAACGAGCGGCTCGAATTTCTGGGCGATGCCGTGCTAGGCACCGTGGTAGCTGAGTACCTGTTCAAAAAATATCCCTACGAGCAGGAAGGCTTTCTGACTGAAACGCGCTCGCGCATCGTGAACCGCGAGAGCCTGAACGCCATTGCGTTGAAGATGGGCCTCGACAAGCTGGTGCAGCTCGACGCGACCCAGAACCGGGTGGCCCGCTCGCGCTCGGTGAATGGCAACGCGCTGGAGGCCCTGGTGGGCGCCGTGTACCTCGACCTGGGCTACAAGGCCGCCCGCAAGTTTGTGCTGAAGGGCTTGATAAAGCCGTTTGTAGACGTTAACAAGCTCACTACCACCACTTCCAACTACAAGAGCAAGCTCATCGAATGGGCCCAGCGCAATGGTAAAGACGTGCGCTACGAGCTAACCGGCGAGCCCCGCCCCGGCGGCGTGATGGAGTTTACGGCCACCGTGCTGCTGAGTAACGAAGTGATTGCCACCGGCATGGGCCTCAATAAAAAACAGGCCGAGCAGCTCGCCGCCGAGCGGGCGCTCACGGCGCTAGGGGTGTAGTTGAGCTATGAGGTAAGAGGTACGCATTAGGCGCCTGGCTGTGATGCTATCGAGCGATTTCTCCCGTTATCCAGGCAAGACTGCTAAATCTTCGACGCTCAAAAGCGTAAAGCAAGTCATTATGAGTTTCTGTTAGGGACAACTCATACCTTCTAACTCCTACTTCATACCTAGAAAGATGCGCATTGCCGGAGCCGCCCTCAATCAGATTCCCTTCGACTGGGCTCATAACCTTCAGAATATCAGCGCGGCCATTGCCCAGGCCAAGACCGAGGGCGTGGAGCTGCTGTGCCTGCCCGAGCTGTGCCTGACGGGCTATAACTGCGAAGACCTATTTCTCAGCGACTGGCTGCCGGCAGCGGCGCTGGCGCATTTGCAGCAGATTCGGCCGCTTACGGATGGTATTTGCGTGGTCGTTGGCTTGCCGGTGCGGCTAGCCCACCGCACCTACAATACAGCCGCCGTGCTGCGCGATGGCCAGATTCTGGGCTTCGCGGCCAAGCAATTTCTGGCCAATGACGGGGTGCATTACGAAACGCGCTTCTTTGTGCCCTGGGTGGCGGGCGAAACCACGACCGTGGAACACGCGGGCGAAAGCTGGCCGCTCGGCGACCTCACGTTTGAGCACAAAGGCGTGCGATTTGGCTTTGAAATCTGCGAAGACGCTTGGCGGCCCGACGATGTGCGGCCCGCCTGCCGGCTCGTGGGCAAGGTCGAGTTGATTATCAACCCGTCGGCCAGCCACTTTGCCATGAGCAAGACCGATGTGCGCTACAAGCTGGTACTCAACGCCTCGCGCAAGTTTAAATGCACTTACCTCTACGCCAACTTGTTGGGGAACGAGGCCGGGCGCACCATTTACGATGGCGAAATTCTGATTGCCCGTAACGGCCACCTGCTCAAGCGCAACCAGCTGCTGAGCTTCAAGGAAGTGGACCTGGAATGGGCTGACGTGGACTTTGCCGCGCCGCTCGAAGCGGCCGCCATTATCGAGCCGCTGCCCGAACCCGATGAGTACCGCGAGCTTAACCAGGCCATGAGCCTGGGCTTGTTTGACTACCTGCGCAAGGCGCGCAGCCGCGGCTTCGTGCTGAGCCTCAGCGGCGGGGCCGACTCGTGCTTCTGCGCGGTGGGCGTGGCCGAAATGGTGCGGCTAGGGGTTGAAGAGCTGGGCGAGGAAGAATTTAAGCGCCGCAGCGGGGCATTTGACGCGGCCAAAACGGAAACGACGCAAACGGGCGCGGGCGGCAAGGCTAGCCAGCAGGCCACGGACGTGGATAACACTACCGCCGCGCAAAATCAGAAGCCCACAACCACCAACCAGCAGCTCGTCAACCACTTGCTGACTTGCGCGTACCAGGGCACCGTCAACTCGTCGGACGACACGTTGAACTCGGCTAAGGAGCTGGCTGACAGCATTGGGGGCCGGTTTTTTGACTGGACAATTGATGAGGAAGTGGCCGGCTACGTGGGCAAAATAGAGCACGCGCTGGGCCGCGACCTCACCTGGCAAACCGACGACCTGGCGCTGCAAAATATTCAGGCGCGGGTGCGGGCCCCCGGCGTCTGGCTGCTGGCCAACGTGCAGAACTGCCTGCTTATCACTACTTCCAACCGCTCGGAGGCTAGCGTGGGCTACTGCACCATGGATGGCGACACGGCCGGCAGCATCTCCCCCATCGCGGGCGTTGACAAGGATTTTGTGAAGAAATGGCTGCGCTGGGCCCAAACGGCGCTCGGCTACGAGGCCCTGCGCCACGTGAACGCCCTGCAGCCTACCGCCGAGCTGCGCCCCCTGGCCGACAAGCAAACCGACGAGCGCGACTTAATGCCCTACGTGCTGCTCAACCGCATCGAGCGGCTGGCGTTCTACGACCGGCTGGCGCCGGCCGCCGTGCTAGCCCAGCTCGTGGCCGAAGAGCCCACCCACGAGCCCGAACAGCTGCGCGCCTACGTGAAGCGCTTTTACCAGCTCTGGAGCCGCAACCAGTGGAAACGCGAGCGCTACGCCCCTAGCTTTCACCTCGACGACTACAACGTGGACCCGCGCTCGTGGCTGCGCTTCCCCATCCTGAGCGGTGGCTTTGCCGAGGAGCTGGCCGCGCTGTAGGTACTAGACGGGGCTAGCCGGGCTCGGCAGTTCGATTGCGGAAGCCTAGCCGGGCAATTTATTCTCTTTGACAACCAGCTATTTAACCAACATAGCACTGAGCTGCCGCAAGTTTTTGCAAGCAATAGCACCTAAGCTGGTGTAACGCTGACCGGCCTGACACGGCTAGCGTTACACCAGCTTTTTTAATTTACTCGTTGCCTGGCTTTTTATGGCTTACAGCCTGCCCCTGCTCGCCACCCTTGCGGAGCCCCCGGCCCCTGGCGGGAGCACTGCCGATGCGGAGCTGGTGGCCCAGCTTCAGCAGGGTAGCGAGGCGGCATTTCGCACCTTAGTGGCTCGTTTTCAGGGCCGGGTATACCACACGGCTTATTCGCTGCTGCGCTCGGCCGAGGAGGCGGAGGACGTAGCCCAGGAAGTATTTGTGGAAGTGTACCAAACTATCGGCCGGTTTCGGGGCACGTCGGCACTCAGCACCTGGCTCTACCGGCTAGCCACCTCGCGGGCCTTGCAGCACCGGCGGCGCCAGCAGGCGCGCAAGCGTTTTGGGTTTTTTACGAGCCTGCTGGGTTTTACCGACCAAGCGCTGCCCGAGCCTCCCGACCATGCCAACCCACAGGCACTGCTGGAGGGTGCGCAGCAGCTTTTTTTATTGCAACAGTGCATTGGCCGCTTGCCGGCCCAGCAGCAGGTGGCCTTTACGCTGCGCCACGAGCAGGAGCTTAGCTACGAAGAAATAGCGGCCGTGCTCGGCACCACCGTGGCAGCCGTCGAGTCCTTGCTGTTTCGGGCCCGGCACACGCTGCGCCAACACCTTCAGTCCACCGCCCGCCATGTCTGACTCCCCTATTCGCCCCGGCTCCGATGAGGAGTGGCAGGCGCTGCTGCACCAGCTTCGGCACCAGCCCCAGGCGCAGCCCCAACCGTTTTTTTATGCCCGGGTGCAGGCCCGCCTCAGCGCCCGGCAAGCGGCACCTCGCCTACTGCTGCCGGGCTGGGTGCGCCGCCCGGCCTACGCCGCCCTACTGGGGGCGCTGCTGCTGGCCGTGAGTGGCGATGGCACGGCGCTGCACGCTGCGCCGGCAGCTACCCCGGCCGGCCAGGTGCCCCAGGCGCCTACCCGCTAGCCCCTGGCTAGCCCACCTGGGCGGCCGCAGGCTAGCCAGCCCCGCCCACCCGAAGTACCTTTGACTCCTTCTTTCTTTTTTGCTGCCCATGACTGCACCGCTCGCTTACATTACCTGGAACGTCTCGCCCATCATCGCCGAAATAGGGCCGCTACTGTTGCGCTGGTACGGCGTGCTGTTTGCCTCGGGCTTCGTTATCAGCTCATTTGTCCTCACCGACATGTTCAAAAAAGAAGGCGTGCGGCCCTACTGGGTCGATGTGCTCACGTTTTACATGGTGGTGGCTACGGTACTGGGTGCGCGGCTAGGCCACGTTTTTTTCTACGACTGGCCCAAGTACAAAGACAACCTCTGGGATATTCTTAAAATCTGGGAGGGCGGTCTAGCCTCGCACGGCGCTACCATCGGCATTTTGCTGGCGGTGTTCATTTTCAGCATACGCAACAAGTTTGACTACCTCTGGGTGCTCGACCGCATCGTGATTACGGTGGCCATCGGCGGGGCGTGCATCCGGCTGGGCAACCTCATGAATTCGGAAATCGTGGGCAAGCCCACCGATGCGCCGTGGGCCTTTGTTTTCCCGCGCGATACCGAACACCTGGAGCCCGTGCGCCGCCCGCTGCCCGCCGGCGCGGTGCAGGTAGCCGCCGAGCGCGTAACCTATGCCGATGGCACCGATGGCTACCGCCTGCTGCCCACGGGCACCGCGGTTTCTCCCAATTCGCCGATGGCCGTGCCCCGCCACCCCACCCAGATTTACGAGTCGCTGTTCTGCATTTTTCTCCTCGTGGTGCTCTATGGGCTGTGGAATAAATACCGGGAGCGCACGCCGCGCGGGCTGCTTTTTGGGCTGTTTGTGGTGCTGCTGTTTTCCTTCCGCGTGCTGGTCGAGTACCTGAAGGAAAACCAGGTATCGCAGGAAACCGGCCTTATTGCGCAGTACCACCTCAACATTGGGCAGCTGCTTAGCATTCCATTCATCCTCATAGGCTTGTGGGTATTGTTTCGCGCTGGCAAAGACCCCAAAAATCCTTACGGCTACGCCCCGCGCGACCTGGCTGAGGAAGAAGCGGCCGCCCGCGCCGCCGCCACGAAAGCCTAGCTACTGGCTAGCCCCGTCACTAGCTTAAAAGCCCGCCGCACAGAAGTGCGGCGGGCTTTTGTTTTTCGTCGAGCTACTTGAACGCTACAAATCCAGCTCGTATACATCGCCCTGCTCGGTGGTGATGAGCAGCGTATCCTGGTCTTTGAAGGCAGCGCCTTCGGTTTGCCCCGCGCCCTTCAGGTCGACATGACGGGGCGTGGCTTTCAGAATATCGGCCCAGGAATTACCATCCAGAATGAATAGCTCCTGGCGAGCCAGCAGCACGAGGCGGCGGCCATCGGGCGAGAGCGTGGCATCGGTTACCTGCCCCGGAATGGCCAGCTTGGTTACGGCCTTGGCCGTGTAGCTGCCGGGCTGGTCGGGCACCGCATACACCTTGCAGGTGCTTTGGGTAGCGCGGTCTTTGGTAAACAAGTACACCTGCCCATCGTGCCAGAGGCTAGCCTCGCAGTCGAAATTGCGCTCCTTTTTGCTGGGCGGAAACTCGGTTTGGTCGGGGTATTTGAAGTTGATTTTGCTCACCTGCCCGGGCGTGGCGGGCCGGAAGCGCAGAATGGCCAGGTTCTGGCGGTCCGAGCCGTTGTTGCCGCAGTCGCCCATGTAGTAGTTGCCGCTAGGGTCGCGGCTCAGGCTTTCCCAATCGTGGTTGGGGGCGCCCAGCGTAAACTCGCCCACTTGCTGGCCGGTGGCATCCACACGCCACACGGTGGGCTGCTGGCCGTCGTCACCGAAAGTGAGATACGTACCCGCCTCGGGCGCGGCGCACAGGCCCGAGCTTTCAAGGATGCCGCTGGTGAGCTTGCCCACCCGGCGCAAGCCGCTGGCCTGGGCTTCGGACTTATCCTTTTTGTGCGAGCCTTTTTTACCCTTTTTACCGCCCTTTTCGGGCTTGGTTTGCGCAGCAGCCTGGGGCTGGCCGGCGCTATTCTGCTCGCTGGCAGCCGGCGAGCAGGCCGAGGTGAGCAGCATCGCGCCCACTAAGGGGCGCAGGAGGAAAGAAATACCTATCATGGGCCTTTTTACGCGAAAGCCAGGCCATTGACTAAAAAAGCTGCCAGCGCTGGCTAGGGCACCGGGTCGTAGCCGTGGCCGCCCCAGGGGTGGCACCGCCCAATGCGGCGCAGCGCCAGCCGCCCGCCCCGCCACGCGCCATACTTGCCAATAGCCTCCGCCGCGTAGGCCGAGCACGTGGGCGTGTAGCGGCAGCTGGGCGGCGTGAGCGGCGAAATAAAGAGCTGGTAAAACCGCACCAGCAGCAGCAATAAGCGGCGAAGCATCGATAAGAAAAGCCGGGATGAGCGGGTAAAGTTCGGGCCGGGGCGCCCAACCTTACCAGGCCCACCGGGCATGTTTGTGCTGCAATACCCAAAACCAACATTGTTACTAAGTTTAACGCTTATATTTCGCATCCATCTTGTATTCACAGCCTTTTGCAAAAACCTTTACGCTCACTCATCTTCCTTCTCTTTGGTGCGGCGCCTGCTAGCCTGCTGGCTCAGGGCAACGGCCCGGCCGGGCACGGCGGGCGGGCCCAGGCGCTGGGCAACGCCTCGGCCACCCTGGGCGGCGAGGTGTGGGCAGCGGCCAACAACCCGGCCGGCCTAGGCAGCATCACCCGGCCCACGGCGGGCCTTTATTTCGAGAATCGCTACCTCATTCCGAGCCTCAACCTGGCGGCCGTGGCCGTGGCCCTGCCCCTGGGCGAGGTAGCCCCCGCCGCCACTGGGCTGCCCGCCAGGGCCAGCCGGGGCGTAGTAGCTGCGGAGGCGCAGCGCTTTGGCGGCGCGCTCTATAGTGAGCTGCGGCTAGGCGTGGCCTACGGCTACCGGCTGGGCGGTGTGAGTATCGGCGGTCGGCTCGACGCGCTGCAAGTGAGCTTTCAGGACCTGGGCAGCCGCCGGGCGCTGGCCGCCTCGCTGGGCGGGCAGGCCGATATCCTGCCGCAGCGTCTCACGCTGGGCGTGCACCTCTACAACCTCACGCAGGCCCGGCTAGCCGAGTACCAGGACGAGCGCGTGCCCACCGTGCTGCGCGCCGGGCTAGCCTACCGCCCCGGCAAACAGGTGCTGCTGCTGGCCGAGGCCGAGAAGGACGTGGAGCACGAGGCGGGCCTGAAAGCGGGCGTAGAGTACCAGCCGGTGCCGGCCGTGGCGGTGCGCCTAGGTTACGCCAGCCTAAGCCAGCAGGCCAGCGGCGGCGTGGGCGTGCGGGCCGGCGATTTTCAGCTTGATTACGCCGCCGGCTGGCACTCGGCGCTGGGGCTGAGCCAGTATTTCAGCCTGGGCTGGCAGTGGGGCGCGGCCACGACTACGGCTAAGGCCGAAACGCCGGTATCGCCATGAAGCGACGCTCGTCATTCGGTTTTGCGGCGGCCTGGGCGTTTGGCCTGGCAGGCTTGCTAGCCCCCAGCGGCGCCCGAGCGCAGGAGTTTCCGCGACGGGCGCCCGCGCTCGACCGGCTGGCGCAGGAGCTGTTCGCCGAGATTCAATCGGACCAGATTCCCTACGAAGACCTCTACGGCACGCTGCTCAACCTGTATCAGTCGCCGCTTAACCTTAACACCGCCAGCCCCGAGGAGCTGCGCGCCCTGCCGCTGCTGCGCGAAAAGCAGGTAGCCGCTTTGCTTAGCTACCGCCAGGCCAACGGCCCGTTGCTCAGCATTTACGAGCTGCAAGCCGTGCCCGACTGGGACGTGCGCACCATCGAGCGGGTGGCTCCCTTCGTAACGGTGGCCAACCCTAGCCCCAACTCGGCCCGCGGCCCGCTGTGGCAACGCATTAAGAACGAAGAGAATAACGCCGTGCTGCTGCGCTACGAGCGCGTGCTGCAACAGCGCAAGGGCTACTCGGCAGTTGATACCTTTCAGGGCCGGCCCACGCTGCGCTACCTGGGCTCGCCCGATGCCGTGGCCCTGCGCTACCGCGTGAGCCACGCCCACGATTTCAGCCTGGGCTTCACGGCCGAAAAAGACGCGGGCGAGCCGCTAGCCTGGCGGCCGGGCCAAAACCAGCTAGGGCCCGATTTTTTGTCGGCCCACTTTGTGCTGCACGAGCAGGGCCGGCTGAAAACGCTGGCGCTAGGCGATTACCAACTACAGTTTGGGCAGGGGCTGTTGCTATCGTCGGGGCTAGCCCAGGGCAAGGGCGCCGAGACGATTACCAACCTGCGCCGGGCCTCGCTGGGGGTGCGGCCCTACGCGGCGCTGCTCGAAAACACGTTTTTTCGGGGTGCGGCGGCCACCTACCGGCTCACGGCGCGCT
>Ga0265797_10010539_pt1 | contig 11763 bp, 7 predicted proteins | sample P2T30metagenome_FD_192433 | JGI IMG/M metagenome (GOLD analysis project Ga0265797, IMG submission 192433) | Plant litter microbial communities from East Loma Ridge, Irvine, California - P2 T30 | ecosystem: Environmental > Terrestrial > Plant litter > Unclassified | place: USA: California... | reverse complement strand
ACTCGGTGACGCCCAAGACAAGCAAACACTCTGCCTTGTCGCACAGCAACTACGCAGTCCGCATGTGTTTGAGGCCTGGCTGACGAGCTTTCACCGCAAGTTTTGGGTTTGGCGCGTGCCAGATGCGTTGCTGAGCGAGGGGTTGAGCGAGGGGAGTGGGTTCGTGGTGCATGTTGGGGTTGTGAGGTAAGTCTGCGGGATGATGAATGAGAGTTAGAACGATGGGAGAGGTCGGATGGGAATATGCGGCTGTATGTAGAGATGATGGCAGTTTGTTCTTTGATGAAGAGAAATTGGGGTATAATGCTCTACCCAATTCAGTGAGAATCATAAGCTAATGTGCAAACCCCCATATTTTATTTGCTAAACAAAAGACACAACAGCTGCTTGTTTTTTAAAAAGGAAAAGAAACGAAAAGATATCCTAAGCAGCTTTACTAGGCGTAATCTCCGAACTCGGTCTTCCCTCCACATCCGCAGCGCCCTTCCTAATCCTCGCCCACTCTTCCTTATCCTGCGGCTCATCAACCTCATTCGCAGTCAACTCGGGCGTCTCCTCGTCCTCAATCTCCTCTGGGAGAATCAGGTTCAGGATAATGTTTACAAAGGCGACGACGGCGAAGCCGGTTTCCAGGATGAGGACGATGGCGTTGTAGAAGCCAAGAAGCGCCATGTTGGGCCCGTCGTAGGTGAAGACGTGGGCAAACCAGTCTGGAACCATGGTAGCGCCGAAACCGAGTGTGAAGCCGGCCGTGAGGATGAAGCGGTTTCGTCGGGTAAAGGGCATGGTGCTGATGATGCGGATACCGCTGACTGTGACGGCGCTGAAGAGGAAAGTCGTCATGCCGCCCAAAACGGCAGATGGAATGGCAACGAGGGCAGCAGCAAACTTGGCAAAGATGCCCATTATGATCAGCCAGAAGCAGCAGGCGTATCCCGCTTTACGGTTTGCACACCGTGTTAGAGCAATCACGCCATTGTTCTGTGCGAATGTGGACATGGGCGTGATTGTGCAGAGAGCGGCAATCATACCGTTGAGGCCGTCTGCGAGCACACCGCCCTGAATGCGTGAATCAAACAGTTCTCCGTCCACTTCGAGACGCGAGACATCGCACGTGGCTGTTATGTCGCCAATGGCTTCCATAGCGCAGACCATGTATACAGCCAGAAGGGGTAGTACAATCGGCCCGTAGACGGTGAGCTTGAAGGTGTTGACCCAGATGAAGGATGCAGCTGGTGCGGCGTCAATGGTGGACTTGTCAAAGTACCCTGTGGCGCCTGCGATGATGCATCCGACTAGAAGACCAATGACAACAGCAGTGGACTTCATAATTGGTGCGCCGAAACGTTCGCAGATGATGATGGTGATGAAGACGCTGAAACCAAGACCTATGAATTCGGCGCTGCCCCAAGGAAGGGCGTGAGGTGCGTTGATGTTGGGACACAGACGGAAGAGGCCAGACTCGGGACGGGATTGGCAGTCTCCAGAGCCACCAGCCCAGTTTTGGAAGCCTGTAGTTACGAGCTTGACACCAATGAGCAAAACCGTAGGACCAGTGACCAGGGGGGGAAATATCCTCTTCAGAAGACGTGGGCTGGTAAATGACATGCCAATTTCGAGCAAGGCACATACAGCGCATGTACCCAGGATAGCACCGTAGCCGTCTGGGCAGGGAAGCTTTGTGCCATCAGCAGCCGTTGGACAGAACCCCGTTGCGTACATCTGGCTCAGCGCACCAGTCGCCACAGGAATAGTTGCAAAGGATGTGCCAACCACGGAAATCAGACCAGTACCGATATAGTAGGGAGTCTTCCAGATGTGAAAACGCGTAATCTGGATAGAGGACAAGATGCCACAGACTACAAGCGAAGTGGAAACGAGATAGCGCTGCTGGTCCGAACTCAAGTTTGCGGAATTGGCGAGGATAATGGGAGGTGTGATGACACCTGCTAACATGGCGAGTGCATGCTGGAATCCAAGGAGAAGAGCTAGTAGGATGGGCATGCGGTCATTCAGGCCGAAGAAAGGAGCTGCTCTGCGTTCCTTCTTCATAAAGGGCAAGTTTGGCCGGAAAAGAAAGGCATAGTCGTATGTGCCAACCAACCCATCTCTGTTTTTGTTGTTAGAATCTGATCCGTGGAATTGGAAAAATGCCATACTTTGTGGTGAAGGCCTTCGCGGCGCGCCGTATCTTCTCTCCAAAGCTACGCTTTGGCGAATGGTCTGGTCCGATCGTGTCTGACATGTTGGCCATAGATCCCTTGCGTCAATTGCACAGGTTCACTGCAGAGCAGGATGTGACTGCTTCAAGCAGCCTCTTCTATGGTGGATGCTGGCAATGGCTGGACTGGAACAAGAATTTGGTCGCGTGCAATGCTACTCGCCACTGATAGACTCGCTCTGATTCGTGGTTGCGATAACAAATTCGGTATATGGAGGAAACGACGTGACGATAGCAAACCCGGTCTAGGCAGGAGGTTTGGTCGGTGTGTTGAGCAGCAGAGGGACGACTTGAACCGAATGAGCTACGCCTTCATTCTATATAGGATATGTGGGGAATAAGTTTTATCATTCACGATACACAATTCCTTGCGGACAAGGTCTTAGCTCAGGTCCCAAGGCCACTCACGGACCGCTAGAGATTGGAGCTGGCCGATGATAGTCGTGGGCGGCCGGGAGTAATTAGTCTTCTCCACGGCAGAATCGTTGCTAAGGTGCGCATTTCGCAGTACCAGGAAGGCGACACCCGCGTATGTGCTAAAACGATCGTCTGTACTGATAGCATGCAAGTACGTGATTGGTCGGTGGCGGGCCAAAACGCACTGGGCGGTCGGTCCTCTCCGACGATAGAGAGCGGGAAATGTTGCAGGAGATGCATCCCACCCCATGATGGAGGTAAATTGCATCTAGATCTGATGCTGAAGGTGTGCTGAACATGCTGTTCGCCGGATACCGAGGAAGCGGTACTTTGCGCAGCAATTCTGGGGTGAAAGCCGCGTCGCGTTGTGTTGTATGAACCCGGACGGCTGCCGGACCGGTCATCGGAGCCTTGTAATCACGTGTGGATTGTTAGCCTTCGGTTCCATACTGTACATGTACCTGTGAAAGCATCTGGGTAGCTGATTTAGGGAGAGCCAGTCTCTCTTCCCATGCGACTACTTCAATGGTCATGCTCACGACGTTCACAGAGGAGAAAATCCTAGTTGGCGATGATAGTTGCCCTAGCATAGTAGAGCGCACCTAACCCCTCAGCTGTCAGCGCATCTTCACACCACGGTGAAGTCATGCAAGACAACAAAGACCATGTTTATTCTGAGCATGTCGTGTGCTGGTGGTGGTTTTGGATATGGATGCAGTCTCAGACTGCGATACTATGTGGGGTAAGTGGCACGTGATTACACCAGCAGGAAAACATGTGCCAACCAAGGCAGGCATGACACCACATTTGTCTGGAAGCGTGTGGTGTTAGTCGCTGAGATTATGGCAAGCCAATGAGGCAATGTCAGCTCTTCGAAGCTCGCAAGCCGGCACCAACAAAGTCCCGAGCTTGCCACTCAGCCCTACCCGCAGTCTGTTCCTGTAGCACGTACAGTCCCGTTCCTGTAGCAATGGGCGCTCTCGATGCGTGGTGGTCAAACAAGGCACAGCGATGGATGGTTTGATTGTGAGACAATGTAGATAAGGATGCCGTCATTCGTACAGTGGTGCATCCATCTCAACATTATGGCTGATATGCGCGGGGATAAGGCAGCAGGTGTTGGGAAGCGCGACGCCCAATGGAGAGAAGCTTGCGAAGCGCACCAGAATTCAAAGGCCAGCCGTGCCAGGTGCCGGCTATGTGGCACCAAGCGGAAGACGCTTCAACGTTGCCGCGTCTGTACCTTGGGCGAATCTTCCCATGTACATTTGAGAGTCATGGACACAGTCGACTCCACTGTGTGTCTCTGCTAGGCGAGCATTTTTGCCACCGCATCGGAAGCATTGTGTCCAAGGCCCAAGTTCCCCAACCTCCAGGCTGTGACTGTGACGGTTGGCGGGCTGTAATACCCAGCCGACATACGTAAGGGTGCAGAATAACCACGGTAGCGCATGTCAACAACTTTTTTTCCAGCGCGAAGCAGGCCGACGCGTGTTTGCGATTTGGGCCGGCTCACACACCCAGTCAATGTGGCGTGTTGGTCGAGTGGGGTTTGGCGGCCGAAGAGGACAGCTAGCAAGCGATTGATGACGAGACTGGAATCACCACGGCGTGAAGCTTTCGACGCCCACCCAGCACCCACCGAGGCCAGTAATAATTTTTTTTTGCATCAGACCGCTCTTTCACTGGTGGCATGGCTGGAGTGGAAACGTAGCGGGCGAGCGGGCGTGGTGATTTGGCCGAGTGTAGTGCGAGAGGGCCTGCGATTGCTCAGAATCTGGGGAAAAGACATGTTCGCACCGCCACCCGCATCGTTTTGATGGCGAGATCAACACGGTTTTGGGAGCTAGGTCCGAAATTTTCTCGCGCGGGACCCTGAGACGGCGTCGTGTCCTTTGGCACTAGGCCGCATATGACAAAGGTTATGGCGATTGATGCTTCTCGAGCGACTCCAGGGCTCCATGCAAGGTCCCAAGCTCGCCTAATGGCCCGCATAGTGTTGGGAAACCCAGCATTGTCGCCGCCTTATTAACTCTCCTGCCGCCCGTCTCTGCTACCTCGTCCATCCTCTACTGCTCCTCCCACCCCCCTTCTACCTCGTCGTTCACTCGAACGTGGTGAAGCTTTCCATCCTCGTCGGAGCTTTGTTCCTCACCGACCCGAGGCTGCCCGGAGCTCAGTAATTTTTCTTGGGGCCACTAGTCGCTTCTACGACCCCCCTCGAATCTGCACTTAGCCTTCGTTTTCCCCTACAATCTCATCCTTACACCATCAGCATGCCTTCCCACCAACCTACTGCTGGCATGATGGCCGTGGATCCCGAATACGTCAAGCAGCCCTCTCCCATGGCCAGCACCTCGGAGCCAAACCGTAACCCGAAATACGACCCCAAGAAGCCACACATTACCGAGACACCCATCACAAAGGCCAACTGGTACAAGCACGTCAATTGGCTAAACGTAAGTCCAGGCCCGTGTTTGTAAACGGACATAATACGGCTGCTAACAAACTGCTAAAGGTTACCTTCATCATCGGTATCCCTCTCGCCGGCTGCGTCGCGGCCTGTTTCACACCGCTGAAATGGCAGACTGCCCTTTGGGCCGTTGTATACTACTTCTGGACTGGTCTCGGCATTACAGCTGGCTACCATCGTCTCTGGGCACACAAATCGTACAATGCCTCGCTGCCACTGAGCGTCTTCCTCGCTCTCGTTGGCGCCGGCGCTGTTGAGGGCTCCATCCGCTGGTGGAGCCGTGACCACCGTGCCCACCACCGCTACACCGACACCAACAAGGACCCTTACAGCGTTCGCAAGGGACTTCTCTACAGCCATCTGGGCTGGATGATCATGAAGCAGAACCCCAAGCGCATCGGCCGTACCGACATCACCGACCTGAACGAAGACCCCGTCGTCGTCTGGCAGCACAAGCACTACATCAAGGCCGTCATCTTCATGGGTCTAATCTTCCCCTCTGCTGTCGCTGGACTTTTGTGGAACGACTGGAAGGGCGGCTTTATCTACGCTGGCATCCTCCGCATCTTCTTCGTCCAGCAGGCCACCTTTTGCGTCAACTCTCTTGCTCACTGGCTCGGTGATCAGCCCTTTGACGACCGCAACAGCCCCAGGGACCACGTCATCACTGCACTCGTCACTCTCGGTGAGGGCTACCACAACTTCCACCACGAGTTCCCCTCCGACTACCGCAACGCTATTGAGTGGCACCAGTACGACCCCACCAAGTGGTCCATCTGGCTGTGGTCCAAACTCGGCCTCGCCTCCAACCTCAAGCAGTTCCGTGCCAACGAGATCGAAAAGGGCCGTGTTCAGCAGCTCCAGAAGAAGATTGACCAGAAGCGCGCCAAGCTCGACTGGGGTGTACCTCTTGAGCAGCTTCCTGTCATTGAGTGGGACGACTACGTTGAGCAGGCCAAGAACGGCCGTGGCCTGATCGCTGTTGCCGGTGTTGTCCATGATGTGACCGATTTCATCAACGAGCATCCCGGTGGTAAGACCCTGATCAAGAGCGGCATTGGCAAGGACGCTACTGCCATGTTCAACGGAGGTGTCTACTTCCACTCCAACGCCGCCCACAACCTGCTCTCCACTATGAGGGTCGGTGTCATCCGTGGTGGATGCGAGGTCGAGATCTGGAAGCGCGCTCAAAAGGAGAATAAGGAGGTCAACATCGTCAAGGATGAGCAAGGCAACCCAATCATCCGGGCTGGCAACCAAGTCACCAAGGTTGCGCAGCCTATGCTTAGTGCCAGCGCGGCGTAGATGTTCACAAGTTGTATTTTAGCGAGACCGGCGTTTGGGATGCCTTTCCACCTTGAGTAGGCATAATAATCTTTTCCTTTCCTTGCATTCGCTGGCGAGCATCTAGGAAATGATGCTCAAGCATGGTTAGACGGTGTATGTTTGTAGCCTTTGACAAGCGTCATGCTTTGCGAAGTGAGCTTTTTGGTTTAGGCCGAGAATGATATCCATGATTTTAACAACCCAACTATTGCAAGTGATCCGTTATCTTGATGAATCAAGTTTGAAGTTGACTTACAGTGGTGGTAGGTGCGCGAGCTTGCTTTTTTCCTTAACACCGCGGTTGACGCAGGGCAATTAACTGTCTTTCACGATCGAAGGACCGTGCCCGTCGTCCATTCCCAATATCTTTCGTGTCCTCCAATTCTAAACCTTCGTCCATTCTCTTTCGCTTTTAATACAAGGCCGCTGTCGCCATAGAGTTTCTGCCATGACGCCACAAGAGTCTGCAGGTAGTTCGTCTGCAAAGCGCCGCAAGCTCAATGCCAATGTATCGGGAAAGGAGGTAGCGACTACCGGGCTCCAAACAAGCCTTACCAAGGGCCTCGATAGGCCCATAAGTCCACCACTAATCCGGAGCCGAAGTCTTGGGCCGACTTGTTCATTTGTGCCTGCATGGAGTTTTGATGACGTACCAAAACAGACATTAGCCTCGTGTCCGGCACAAGCACCTACCGATGCAGAAGAACCACCCAAAAAAGAGAAAGATGGGGATTGTGAAACGAAATTCATTCCATCGCCTATACAGCTAACGAGGATTGAGAGACTGCCTAGTCATCAGAATGTTGATACGGTGGGCTTGCGTGACCTGTTGGGCGATCCGTTGATCAAGGAGTGCTGGAACTTTAACTTTTTGTTCGATTTGGACTTTGTCATGTAAGCTTCGGAAACCTACCATGGAGGCTACAAGGTCGCAGTAACCCTGAATGACGACACTAAGAAAGCCACAGGCAGCACTTTGATAGAGATGTACGGGACATGGTGAAAGTCAAGATCGTACACGGGTTCTGGAAGAGGGATGATGCGAACAGAATCTCATTATTGGTGGGTACCACTAACACCTGATTTTTTGAGGCTCGTGTTGCTGACATGTCCACAGGAAACAGCAGAGCGATATCCCAACATCGAGCTGCTGAGTGCCTACATACCTGATCCCTTTGGTACTCATCATTCGAAGATGCTCATTCTCTTCCGGCACGATGACACAGCACAAGTTGTCATCCATACAGCTAACATGATTCACCGCGACTGGGCGAACATGACACAAGCCGTATGGACGTCACCTCAACTCCCGCTGTTGGCCCAGGTATCGCGACCTCCATCGGATACTGACGAGACTTATCCAATCGGAAGTGGCGAGCGCTTCAAGTCTGACTTACTTCGATATATCGGTGCGTATAAAAATCGACTGAAGGGGTTGGCTGAACGAGTCGAAGACTACGACTTCTCGCACATCAGGGCGGCTTTCATAGGAAGCGCACCATCGCGACAGAAGCCAGAGAGAGCTGTTCCATCTACTACCTCTTTCGGATGGCTGGGACTGAAAGAAGTACTATCGGCTATCCCTATTTCGAAAGCAAGAGCCTCCTCACCTCCTCACATCGTCACACAAATGTCCTCCATTGCAACGCTGGGTGCAGCAACCACATGGCTATCTAATTTCCAACATGTGCTTTCCCGCCACTCTATCGCCGCAGATACTGCCCCAGACAACGCCCCAATGTCCCCCACGAAAGCCTCCACGTTCTTTTCAAAATGCGAGGCCAACGTTGGAAGAGTACCGTCTCCCAAATTCAGCGTCGTCTTTCCGACTCCTGAAGAAATACGTACTTCCCTCGATGGTTATATCTCTGGAGGCTCGATACATTGGAAACTCCAGTCAGCTCAGCAGCAGAAACAGCTGGAGTACATGCATCCAATGCTCTGTCACTGGACACACACGACAAACGAACCCAAACGAGAAGCATATCGTGGTCCAGCAGCACCGCACATCAAAACATATGTACGCTTCAGTGATGACGAGCACAAGACTATTGACTGGGCAATCCTGACAAGCGCAAATCTCAGCAAGCAAGCTTGGGGTGATGTAGTGAATAAAAAGGAAGAGATTTGGATCCAGTCGTGGGAAACGGGTGTGGTGGTGTGGCCCGCTTTGTTCGCTGAGACGATGGAGGTGGCAGAGGAGGTATGCATGGTACCGATGTTTGGGAAGGATATGCCAGGGGTCGAGGATGCCGGTGCTGTTACACCCGGCATGACTGTAGAAGGGCGAGAGGCAGGAGAGACGACGTTGAAGACAATTGTTGGCTTTCGTATGCCGTACGATTTACCACTCAGACCTTACATTGCGGATGAGAAGCCTTGGTGTGCGAGTATGGCGTATATAAAACCAGATCGAAACGGTCGCACCTGGGGTGGTTATGGGCGTTGAAGGGTCTCGCAACACATCAGGCGGTCATCTAGCACATCGTGGGGGGAGTTATTTAGCAGACCGATAGATACATCAATCCAGCGAAGGTTCGGCATGTCAGCATAGCATCCAAGAACATAGCGAAGCACTCTAGTCCAAGGGTATAATGGCAATGTTGGTTTCCATTCACAATAGTCTCATCCAATGTGTCAAGCTAGCCAGTGGAAATCCACACATTGGCCCTACCATATACCATAACCTCCTCCAGCAGACCAGCTTAGTTGTCGTATTTTGCCAGGATCTGCTCGCCAACCTCGACGTACTTGTCTTCTGCGTCCTTTTGGCTCACACCAGCATCGACAAACTCCTTCCACTTGTTGTACTTGGCCTTGCCCTGCGATTGTATGTCAGCTTCCCGTGTATTTCGTATATACACTATCCACAACCATGGCCCTTGTATACGTAAAGTAACAATAGTAGAGGTAGGGACAGTCGTGTTTATGTATTCGGGAGGCGGCTGCGGCTACGGCTGCAGGCTGCGGAGGAAGGAGGAAGGTAGAGGAAGAACATACAGCAAGATCGAACATGCCCGGCTTAGTAGCCGCACTAAAGTCCTTTCCCTCTGCAATCTTTGCGTATCCGTATAACTATTTTTTTCACAACATAGTTAGCAGACTGGTTTCCTCTTTTTCCCATGTGACCCTTTTTTTTAACCCCCGAATATCCCCCCCTCCCTCTCTCTCCCGTCACACCTCCGTTTCTATACTACCCAGGGAAGGAAGCAGAGAGAAGCTAGAAAAAAACACACATACCTGCAACTGCTCATCATTGCTAGGCCCGCTCTTGCCAGCCTTCTTCAGCTTCTCGCCCATGGCGCTGACCTTTTTGTAGGTTTCCTGGTACTTTGCGCCCGTCATGGTGGTCTGACTTCTTACTGAGGTTCCTTGTCAGCCTCTCTATTTCCTTGCCCCCGTTGGGCCATGTGTGCTTTATTTATATATTTTTGGCGTAAAAAGACGGTGAGAGTTACGTACGTGTATGTGTGTATTTGCGTGAGTGGAAAGGGGAATAAGGGTAGCTGCTGTTACTGCGAGAAGATGAGGGGCTGACTGAGCGCGGGGTTGTTCGAGGTCAAGGGAAGAAGGTGGGGCAAATCATGCCCGCACTTCTTGTCCTGCTGGCGTATGACGTACAACCGACCAGCTACTTGCATACTGTAGTCATGGTAGCCGCGGCATGATGTTCTTGGTCATGGGATCATATTGTGTCTGTATTTGTGCAATGGACTTGTATGGCTCGTAAATTGTAAAAGAGATTATATTTGTGCCGTCTATGCTGGCCAGCGCCCGCGGCTGCAATGCCCGCCATATGCTTATGCATCTAACTTGGACAAGATATTGATTCTTTGTCTCTGGGTATCCTTCTCCCATTCGTGTAGTTTGTGCTGTCATGGTGTGTGCGTGTAAACTACGGCGCCCCAACTACAAATGCTTGCGTGAAATAAAGAAATAGAACAGTAGTGCCGTAAAACCTCGAAAAAGCTTCACACACGCTTCAGTAACCGTTAACACCATTAATGCCGTTGGTCTTCGGTGCAGATTCGAGCTTCTTGCGGTAGAGTTCGCCGCCGCACGTCCTCAGGCGCTCTGCAGCCTGTTCGGGAGTGATGTCGCGCTGAGGCTCGGCCATCATCTCGTAGCCGACTTGAAATTTTCGGACTGTGGCGCTTCGTAGTAGTGGTGGGTAGAAATGAATGTGGAAGTGGCTCGACTCAATCTCATCGGCTGTGCCTGTAAGAGGAGCTTGGTGGAGACCCATGCCTAGCACTATCAGTTAATCTGTATTGCGGGATTTGGATGTCGTTGACTTACTGTACGGAAACTGTGTCTCGAAGAGGTTGTCGTATCGCCTCGTAATCTCAGCTATGCACTCTGCTAATTGTGCACGCTCCTCCTTGCTGAAGTCGACCAACGACCGCTTGTGTTGCCTAGGAACAATCATGACCTCAAAGGGCCAAACTGCCCAGTACGGAACACCAGCCCAGAAGCTCTCGTTCTCAAAGACTGTGCGCGCCTTCTCCTTCGATTCCAACTCAGCGTAATCGACGAGCATGTGACAGCCTCCCTGTTCCCTGCGGTACTTGCTCAGTTGTACAAGCTCAAGGGCAGGCTCCTCCGGTAGCGATGTTGTCGTCCACACTTGGCCATGGGGATGTGGATTCGAACAGCCCATTGCTGAACCCTTGTTCTCAAAAATCTGCATATAGCGATACTGTGCGTTTGGGGCGCTAAGGGCGCCTTGTGATAGCGGGGGGATGGTTGTGGCAGATGCCAGCTTAGCTAGTGGCGACTTGGGATCCAAATGTGCGACGTAGAGATTAGTCCAAGTCTCTATTATCGGGAGAATCTGGCCTGGGGACATGTCGGCCAGAGTGAGGTTGTGAGATGGCGAGAAACAGATAACATAGCACTTTCCAGTCACAGCTTCTGCGCGGAGAAGTCGGGAGGCGAGAGATCCGTCCTTGTTGTTGGGGTGGTAGTCTTGCTGGTCCTCCATGACGGCACTATAGTCATTGACGAAGACATATGTGTTCTCGAACTTTGGATTGTGTTCGCCATTTGCCCTCGTGTTTGCAGGACATAGGTAGCACTGGTGCAAATCAGTGTGTTACTCGTAGAAGACAAGGCTTAGACGAATATTACCTTTGGGTCATAATCGGGGAGGGTAGTCCTGGACGGGGACTCTTGCATGCCTCTGTATGGTCTCAGTATGATGGTCATGCAGACTACAATGGTAATGCTCACTGCCATGGTCGCTTTGTGCGGTGCGGAGATACTAATATCCAACTTCCTCGCAGCAGGTTAAAGCGCCTGTGGGAGATGTCGTTCAGTACCGGGT
>Ga0265797_10010538_pt1 | contig 11763 bp, 13 predicted proteins | sample P2T30metagenome_FD_192433 | JGI IMG/M metagenome (GOLD analysis project Ga0265797, IMG submission 192433) | Plant litter microbial communities from East Loma Ridge, Irvine, California - P2 T30 | ecosystem: Environmental > Terrestrial > Plant litter > Unclassified | place: USA: California... | reverse complement strand
CGGCAACGCAGCGTAAGAAGCGGTCAGGGCGCAGCGCTGTGGTGGCTGCCAGTGGATGGTCACTTGCCCGCCAGCTCACAGCCTCGCTGGGTTGGCAAAGAGTTAGCGTTGTGCGTCGCATAAGTCTTGTTTGATAATGCGCCGCGCTCGTCGGGGGGGAGGGGAGGGGGGGCTCGACGGCTGCCCGCCATTGCGCGCGTATCCCACTTGTTGTACCTACCGTATCCCACCACCCACAGCGGTCGAGCGCTTCTGTTGCGGGAGCGGAGAGGCCTGGCGGCTCTTGATACTCGGGCTCATGGCTCGATGCTCAGGCCGATCCGCAACAACTCACACAGCGGCGCTTCACAATTCGCAGCGCTGGCCATGGGTGCGTCGAGGGTGGCTAGCGCTCGCTGCAGTGCCAGGCTAGAGCGCATCGAGGACAGGGGGCGCGTGGTGGCAATCCATGCAGCGAATCACACTCCGGTGCTCCACTTAATCGATGCGCTCGGACCACCACCCATCTCGTCTGACCCAGCCTGTTCTTCTCCAGCCCTTTCGCTCTTCTTGCTCTTTGCACTCCTGCACCCGCGCTCTCCCACACACACACATCTTCTCAGCCTCACATCGCAATACCAATAGTTAATAACTCTCTCCCGCGCACACACGCACACATACCGCTACCGCTACATTTGCTACACCTCTCCCACCTGCCGCGGCCTAATTCCGAGCTATCCCCCTTTGTATCGCCTTTGTTGTGGTCGAGCTCCCTGGAATCCGCACACAACCCCTCACCCAAACTACATCTTTTGAACCGCCATCCGCATACACGCCGCAACCATGTCGCAGTTCTTCAACTACGCTGCCCAGCAGCACCACCCCCAGCACCTCAACGCCCACACCCACAACAACAACCACCACGGCGGCCGATCGCGGAGGGCTCCCCGGATCTCCGCCCAGCAGAACCACAAGCAGTTCCGCCAAGTGCGCACCCCCAAGGAGTTCAACGTCGAGCCCCCCACCCTCATCGCATACAAGCGCGACTTCGAGGCCGCCAGGTCGTTTGACATTGAGGACGACGAAATGTTCTGCCCTTTCCACCTGCTCACCGAGGATGATGTAAGTTGCTTGTCGTCGACTCCCGCCTGAACAGGCGCTGACACTCGATGTACAGTTGCAGTCTATCCACTCGTCTGGCTCCGACCGTTCGTCGCTGTCAAGCGGCTCGCCCGAACAGTCGCCGCTCCAGCACCAGCTGCAGCCAACTCCCTCTTTTGTGCTCTCCACAGCCCCCAACCCATACACACCCGTCAACTTCCAGCAGAACAACTCGCAGACCAAGCTCCACCAGCCACTAGCCCAGCGCACCCGCAATGCTATCCCGATTGTTGACCCGTCCACACGAGCTGTTGCCAGCCCACCGAGGTCCATCTCTCCCAACCGACAGATGCAGCAACAGTTCATGTCGCGACGCTGGTAGAGCCTTGCAGGTACGAGGCTATGTGTCTTATTCGGTTAGCATTGCGGCACCCTGCTTGCTAGGCTAGTGGACTACCTGGATCTGTTCTTCTTCTCGATATCCACCGGAGCATCATACGTTCATTCTATCGACTCCCCCTGTATAAATCTACGATATCTTCTTCGACAAACCTTGGGTATACCACTAAACTGGCGACGGCGTTGCTCACGTAGCACAAAATCTTCTTTTCCGAATAGAGCGCATTAGTCTCTTGCTTTCAAGCGCTTACGCATTCACGGCGGGTTGCACATATGGGTGTTTTGGGTCGCATTTCTGGCTGTTCTTATTCTTTCACAAGACAAGGGAAAATCTTGGTTACAGGCAGTGTGTCCTGTAGCGTTGCTGTCATACATTACTTGTCGCCCGGTTGCCTGTTTCATGGCAGCTTACAAAGGGTAGATTTCCTATGTGCGGTTGGTCTCTGGGTTTCAAGCGGTCGGTATATACCATTGTTGGGCGCCATCTTGCGAAGCGGCGGTGTCAAGCGTGTTGTGGGTCTGATTCTTTGGAGCATTGTACGACGCTGGGATGATTCTACGCAGTCATTGGCGCAGGTTCGTTTTCGTTCGTCTTTTTTTCTATTTTTCATTGTATGAGGATTTATCGACGCCCGGGGAGCGGGTGTCTGCCATTTCTTCTTGGATGTTTACGGTGTTATCTCTCTCTCTTTTGGGAGCTTTATTCTACTCACGCATTACACGCCTCTTAACGAGGGCAGTGAATCCTAGAAATGGACTCTTGACTTGTTATACGACTTCGCACTCGATATTATGATCGTTCAATGCTTGAGATTGCGAGCTGGCAATGGAATGTGGCACGACAGGCTGCATTGCAGCCCGGCCCGCCTTCAGGAGCCTACTCCGCACCGCCCTCTGGCTCTCACATGACTCTCCACGCGGCCTCCCCATGGAGCTTAATGCAGGAACATACGGCGACAAACGCCTTCAGGTACCAGGCGGCAGTGTTGACCATGGTTCACTCGCAGGTTGCAAGCGGGCGAGAGAAGCAATGCCCCTGCGCGAGCCTGCGTCTGCACCCTTCACCGCAAGACGCAGAAACGCAAAAGACGCACAGCCGATCTAGAGCTCATCGTGGTGTCACGATGTGCAGAAACAAGTACATGACTAACCAAGTTACTCCACATCAGTGGCTGCAGACATCGGCCCTATTGCAATTGTCGTAATAGTGAGCTCTCGGCCTATGACGTCTGATGGGAAGCTAGTCGACATGGTCCTAGCCGAAGGAACGTCTGTCTTCACCCAGCAGCAAACCAATCCCTTCCTCTGAATTACCATTTCAAATCTGCATTTCACACTCCTCTTGCTACTTTACCAAATCAATTGCTCTTGAGTCCGCGCCCACACAAAGAATTGCACGCTGTATTGCTCCAACAGATCCACCGACGAACCCCCGCAAAACACCAAACGTAGCTCCACATAACCCTCCTCCAACACCACCATCATGTCTGCCATGCGTGCCTTTGCGACCCGTCGGGCACCCTTTGCCTTTGTCCAGCGCGCAGCTTTCTCCCAGTCAATAGCTCGTCCTGTTGGCAAGGAATCTGCTCTCCGTACGTCTCTCCTCAACACCCATAACGCAAGCCCTACAGAGCTAGCTCACTAGCCACGCGAACAATGTCTCCATTGAGAAAAGAAAGACACACTAACGGACGTTTGATAGACAACGAGGGTCGCGCTGAGGAGGTCGAGAAGAAGAAGCAGGAGCACCTGAACAAGCAGAAAGAGGGAAAGGGACACTGGGAGGAGCAGCTCGCTAGTGATAGCGAGAGCGCTGTACGTTTATCTGCACATGCCCACTTCCCATCACCGGATAACATGAAATATGCACAAACGAGAGAGAGAGAGAGTTTGCTAACGAGCGATATCACAGGTCAAGGCGGATCGATCCGAGACGGGACAGGACACTAAGCAGCAGATCAAGCAGCTGCAGGAGGAAGCAAAGAAGGTTTAGACCGCGCCTGTTGATATGCACAACAGACGGTAGGGGGGAACTATGGCGAGTTCCTCGCGAACTTGAGCCGCCACTGCTTTTTGTTGGCTAAGGCTTGTTTCGAGATGAAGGGAAAAAAGCAAAACGTAGACACCCGGAAGTCTGATTTGCAATGGGGGAGCGGGATGGAGAACTAGGGCATTATAGTGTGTGGAAAGCTTAATGTGTTCATGGCACATGTTTTATGCCGCATATACTTTTGCATTGTGCTTTGCGATGGACATTGTTAGGTTTGCCATTTGTCTAGGCTTACCCGCTTTTCGCCTCCTTCACCAATAATATACCTCTCTCTTTTTATTTTCTTCTTCTTTTCTTCTCTTCGACCATATATCTCTATCAAAATCCCAATCCATCCCAAAATTACTTTTTCGGGGGGGTTTCCTTGTCCAGTCGCTCGCTCTCGCTCTTGCCGATAAATCCAGAGTCCTAGTAATTTTCTTGTCGCCCAAACAGGCTCCAAAAAAGAAAGTCTAACAAAAAGAAAATATATGCCTCGCTTTCTTCCGGATGGATTCCTGTGCGAACGCCATGGTCGTTTGGCGTGAGGCGATAGGTAGGTAGGGTGTGAAGAAGTAAAAAAAAGTATCCTGTTTCATAGCCAAGAATGTGTGAGTGGGGTTGGGGGGTTCTACGTTGAGTCGAGGCGGATTAAGGTAGGGTAATTGATAGTGTTGGAGTACAGTAAACCTATTGAGAGTTTGGAGTAATATAGCACTAGAGTGTTTAAAGCAAAGTAAAAAAAAAACGTTTCCAGGTTATAGTGTAGGTGTTTTATGTCTTTTGCATGTAGGACAGCTAGTTGTTTAACTGGTGGTGAAGATGCAGAGAGAGATGGTCGAGTGGTGTATGGAAATGTCAAGTCTGCAGAGGAATAGAAGGTTTTGCTACTACCTGTGTCTCTATTCAGGTCCGATCTCACAATTTAGCATTCCAAGACAACAATTGCAACCAGTGAGACCTGTGCATACTTTTGGCCCCAAGAGTGCACGAATTAGTGAGATTGTTCTTTGAAAGTTGAAGATGAAGCGAGTACTACCTTTAGTAGGCTTGACCTTGGGCATGGTTGTTTCCCTTCGTCTCGAGATATAGGTGAGTGTATGTGGAATATGAATTGGAGCGTTGTTGGAATCAAGATCAACCCCCATCCGCCTAGTGTTGCTAGTACAAGTTCTGTACACAGACATACGCTTATCCTGATTTGCAAGACATGTCCATGTATGCGATTGTGTGCGAGGAAGGTGTTGCGAAAAATAAATAAATGTCTCTAACTGTATGTGTTTGCATACAAGGCCCTCCAAACAGCATATCCGATGTATCCGATATCGCCCCGTAAACCCCAGCTCAGCTCGTTGTGCGCAAACCCTTGCCATTCACATGAGCATCATCAACGCACGAGGTGGGGCAAGTGTGGCGCAATCAACCGCTCGACGTGCATTGCGCAAGGTAAAGCCGCGCAAAAAGTGGGTGTCTGGAACCGAGGACGAGGAAACACATGCGCAAGCCTCGTTGGTTCACTGCAAGCTGAGAGGTTGCGCCGCAGTTTATGGTGTTTCTGTGAGCTTGGGTGGGGTCTTTCCCTGTGGTGACGTGTGGCGTCATTCCTGCACCGCCTGATCCGTGATGCCCAACAGCTGACGCTCCCTTGTAAAGAAGCAGTTCAGTACAGTTCCTCTCGCTCCATTCCATAACTTTTCCCCTCTCTCCCTCCCCCCTCTCCCATACTGTCTGTTCACCATCACAGTCATGGGTATCTCGGCAAAGTACATGCTGCTCGTCGCTATTGCGATACTGGTGTTACTGCCAGCCGGAGCCGACGCTTTTGGCGCTGGAAACATTGCGTCCATTTCAAAAATCGAAGGCCAGAACTGGCGCCATGGCGACATCGAGGATATGCTTGCAACGGTCGCCTGCTTGAAGGGACACAAGTGGAAGAGCAACATGATCAAGGTACGAGCTGGGACTTTTTTTTTGCAAGTCTTGCATGGACTAATCTTCTGGTAGCGCGTATACTTTGGCAACTGGCTGCGTGATTACTCACAAGTAAGTTGGTTGGGCGGGCAGGAGTTGCGATTGTGCTGACTGATTAGGCTGTCGATGTCGGTACACTGGCCAAAGTTCAGGTATGTTGACGAGGTCCTTGTTTGCCTTGCAACAGCATGTTGATGATGAGTAGGGTGAGACTATTCGCATTCTGGTCTGGGTCCTGTCTTTCATGTCATTCGGCTACGCGACTGGAGAATTCGAAGTCACCGCTGAGAGATTGGGCTGCTATAGGCCCGAGGAACACATTGGTAAGTGAAGTTGCTGTTGATCTTACTGATTGTTGCTGACAAGATCTCAGACAACCCTGTAAGCGTGACAGATGGACATGTACAGCTATGCTGGTTTTAACGTTTGAGCAGAAAGACTACGCAGACAATGAAGATGCACGCAAATACGATCCTCGACTTCGTGGCCCAGTATCAGAAGCTGAGCTCGCCGTCGATCCTGAAACAGGCATGAAGAATTACATTGCCAATGAGCGTGGTGGTTGGGCTACTTCGACAGGATACGTCAAGTACTCGTTTGCACGAGCCATTCACTTTGGCCGACTGTACACACATGGTCCATCAGGCCAACGTGGACGAGATGAGGATCTCTCAGAAGCGCTGCGCTGCCTCGGTCAAGGATTACACTGTCTTGAAGATTTTGGAGCTCACACCAACTACACCGAACTCGTACTTCGCGAAATCGGATATACCAACGTATTCCCTCACACGGGTGTAAATACTGGCATCAACCTCCATGGAAAGCACACGTACCCGCTTGTCACTGGCACATTTGGAGGCGTTGACTTCTTCCACTCTGTTCTGGGTGAGGCCAACGACCATATTACCCAAACTGAGATTGATGAGGTAAACACTGCTCTCGTAGATGCGGTGGCTGGCAGCAATAAGCGAGGAGGCCCAGACGGTCAACCAGATGCCTGCAGTGGCCTCATAGATGCTTTGAGCAAGGTTCCAGGAACTGGCGATTTGATTAGGCAAGCGCAGAGTCTACAGGCTTCATCGGATGCCCAAGCTGCAGAGAATGCCCGCTCAGGTTATGATGGCTATAGTTCCTCCAGAGCTGGGCCCGAGACCTTTGACGCACCACCTGGATCCGTTGGCGGACCACCTGGACCAAACATGCCCGGCACGAACACCGACCCCGCGACAATTATCCCCAAAATCTATCCCATCCTTGTATTCAGGGATAACGTTGTGCGCAGCATCTCAGCCATCATCTCCAAGGTTCCTGGTCTCGAGAAGCTGATTGAAACCATTACGGAGAGGGTCACTCTATTCGTGCTATCGCTGCTCGCACCCTTCATCCTGCCAATCATAAAGACTGCGTCGGCTCAGCTCAAGAGTGGCTCTTCGGCTGTCATCGACTCAGCAGCCAAGCACCAGTATGAAGTCTGGACTGACCCAAACTCCACCAACCCAACACACAGCATGCTGTCCAAAGACCACTTTGCAAACATCCTGAACCAGCCTGCTGGTCAAGTCGCCGTAGCCATCCTGCAGTACGTTGCACCCCGCGTAATCTATGCTTGGGACCATCCAGACGTTCCAGTCGACCAGGTCCTGGATGACTGTATGCGCGTCTTCCACCACCCAGCTACCCGAGACCCACAGTGCGAGGTACATAACAACATGTTCGAGGTCGTAAAGCGATGGGCACACAACTATCATGGGAAAGACCTTAACGATCTCCTCTCTTCCGAATCCGTCAAATCCGGTCGCAACCAGAGCGGTGCTCATGATCACTCTACGGGTCACGGCCACGGAGCTGCTGGTGTTTCCGCATTTGCAGGACACAGCCACAGCAGTAGCAGCGGAAACGCACATTCCAGCAGTGCAAGTGGAGGTGGATCCAACGACCTTTTCGGCTCTCTGACTAGCAAGCTTCCCGGTCCTCTCGGCAGCGCCTTTAGCAGCTTCGCCAGCGGAGGCAGAACCCGTGAAGCGGACGAGGGCCAGAATGCTTCTTCGTCAGCTTCACCATACCAGTCCCCTGGGCACCAGCCCTCACAATGGGGTACCTTCCAGCCGTACCAGTCGTCGTACCAAGGCGAAGCATACCAGCCGCCTGCAGAGTACAGCTCTGCTGCGCCTTCGGGTGGTTACGGATGGAGCCATGGTCAGTACTCTGGTGGTCAGGGTGCGGAGCCTAGTTACACGGTGCCTACAAATTATCAGCAAGGCTATGAGAACTATCCCGCGCCTGGTGGATATGAGCAACAGTATCAACATCAGTACCAGCAGCCTCCACCAGGAAGTTATGGCGCGTATGATCAGGGTCAGGGTCAGAGTGGTGGTGCGTATGGCTCTTACGACCAGGGCTCATCGCAGCAGCAGGGTGGCGGAAGGCAGTGGGGCGGTGGTCCTAATTCAGCGTGGTAGGTGTGTGTGTATGTGTGTGTTGGCTATCCAGTGTAGAGAAGAGAATATTGAGAGTCTGGGTATACGCAAGGCATTCCGTGGTGATGTGCTCTCTCATCATGAAGCCATCTCATCTCCACAAGGAATCATGTATGAGTAATTGCAAGAATATAAACTTTCACTCCATCCATTGCCCAAACCCGTCAAGTGGCACTTTGGATACAAGATGAATGCAAAGTCCCAAGATCGGATTTAGAGTAGAGATTTGTTCATTTCATTTCATCATATCTTTTCGCCGTGTCGCGCGCCTTCTCGTCCTCGTCATCGTTTTCTTCTCTTCTCCTCTGCAAACCACCACCTCTTGTGAATACATGTTCATGAAGGTACATTTCGCTTTCCGTAAAAAAAAATACAATATGCCCAAGCCAGGAGTGAATATACGCCAATGTAAACACCTGTTGTCATGCTAGCGTATTGCGTGAGATGGGGGGTTTCTTTTTCTCAGTTGTAGGTATTTATTTTCTGAGCAAAGTCGTTGTTGTAGAAAACCTTTTGGTATAAACGCTCGCTCTTTCCATCCCTCATTTCCCCACCCAATCTACTCGTTGATCTTGGCCAACAACCTATCATTCACATGTCAGCTCCGTGCTCGTGTTTGCCATTTTCTCTCACATGCGCATTCCAGAATTGATGAAGAGAAAGGAAAAAAAGAAAAGGAAAAACTTACTCGTGGTCCCTGAACAGGCTCAACTCCTCATCTCCAACCTTGATCGGAGACCCGCCATACTGCGGAATCAGAACCTTGTCGCCTGGCTGCACGCTGGGTGCAACGCGCTTTCCGTCCTTGTCAATGGCGCCGGGGCCGACGGCGACGACTTTTGCTTCGTTGAGCTCCTTGACGGCGGTCTCGGGGAGGAAGATGCCAGTTGCGGTTTTGGCTTCGGGCTTGATGCGCTGAACGAGGATGCGGTCGAGAAGGGGGGCGATGCTGCGGATGGACTTGATTGCGGACTGGAAGAGCGTTAGTTGGAGAGTTTGGAGTAGGTAGTGGGTTGATGAATGTGGTGTGCAAAAAAAGTTAGCTTACCATGGCTGCGATTTGAGAATTGGGATTACGAAGAAACCGAGGAGATGAGAAAGAAAAGGGTATCACAGGAATAGAAGAGCACTGGCTTGTCAAGAGGGTTCGGAAAACAAACAATTGTCGTCGAGGAATTGGGCAAAGATGAATCAATCCATGGGTTGGCTATTTGCTTCGAGAAAATTCCGTGATCCGTGCACTGGGGGACCTCGGAACCTGGCGCACTCTCGGAACTAGAGCAAACGCTACTTTTCGTCTTTTCTCTGTCGCGCATTACCGGAATAAGTAACTGTTTTCTTTGCCTTCTACCCTTTTCGTCTTCGTTCAAGTTCTGGGGTCTGCTGGTGGATGGGCGGTTCTCGTTCAATGCCTATATGTGGAGAAGTAATGTCCTCCGAGTGGGGAAATGCTCCTCCTCTGCTGCGGCAGCAAGATATGGGCAAAGGGTTGTGAGACGGTATGGCTCTGCGGCGAGCTTGCCAATTACTGCCGAGGAGTTTAAACATGCTCTAAGCAAGGTACTACGAGGGGTGGGCAAAGAGAATAAAACGTTGGGTATGCGCCGATGGAAAAGCATCTGGAGAACAGTGGTTGACCGCTTGGTGTAGGCTTTGCGATTAGCGGCGGCGTAGATTCAATGGCCCTTGCTGCTCTGTATAAAGAGGCGCAGTTGCTGGATGATGTTTTACCTAGGCCTCATGGTTTCATCGTGGATCACAGAGTGCGACCTGAGAGCACTGAAGAGGCGGAGTGGGTTGCGCAGCAATTGCGCTTGAAGCGTGAGACGGGTGCAATAGTTCATCTGCGACAACAAACACTGACCGGACATAGTTGGCATGGAATCCACCATACTCCCTCTTACATGGCGCGACGAATTTGATCCCGCCGACCTCAAGCGATTCGAGACGGATGCACGTACACTGCGGTACCAAGCGCTAGGTCGAGCATGCAGAGATATGAAAATCACATGGCTGATGGTGGGACATCATGCAGACGACCAAGCCGAGACGGTCATGATGAGGCTTGCGAACAACAGACTGCGGTCCGGACTGCAGGGAATGCAGCGTGTGGAATGGATACCAGAGTGCGATGGTATCTACGGCGTGTACCACAGCGGACAGACTCAGAGGCCGAATCCTGATTTGGACATGCCGTTTCCTGTCGAGCAGGGCGGCGTACGGATTCTCCGGCCACTACTGGGCTTTGAAAAGGCACGACTGGTTGCGACGTGCGAAGAGAAGGATGTAGCGTGGGCAGAGGATCAGACGAACCAGATACAAACCCTCACGTCTCGCAACGCGATACGGCACCTGTGCAAAAACCACAAACTCCCAGAAGCGCTGAGCGTCCCGTCACTCGTCGACCTCTCGATCCACATGCAAGAGCGCATCAAATGGCACAAAGACGTTGCGCACCAACTCTTCGCCCAGTGCCTATTCAAGCTTGACATCCAGACTGGTTGCCTTGTCGTCCGCTTCCCGCCCTTTTCCGCCCTTCTACCACGTCCCATCGAGACCACAGCCGACCGGGCTGCAGCAAAGAACACGGCATACTGTCTAATTGAGCGCGTAGCCGAACTCGTCACTCCGCGACCCAAAGCGCCCCTTGGCCAGCTCGCCGCAACTATACAGCGCATCTACCCCGAGCTGGAAGAGCAGGAAGACGATGAGGTAGAGGGGCATTGGGACAATATCCGAAGGAAGAATTACAGCGTCTACAGCATCTGGTGGCGCTCCTGGGACCAGCCTACGCCGTTTCCCGAACACGGGGAAGATGGGGTTGATCCGTCGTTGGCGCATCCGCGAGAATGGCTGCTTACGCGTCAGCCGCTTGATGCACAGGAGAAGACGAATCCACACAACTACATTGAATACGCTCCTCGCAGCACTTTGTCAGCACCGGCGCCTCAGTCATGGCGTCAAGAAAGCTACCGGCTCTTTGATGGTCGGTGGTGGATCCGCATACGCAACCTCCTCCCAGATGACACGCTGATCCTGCGCATTTTCCACAAATCCGACCTTGCGCACTTCCCCGGTTTAGTACAGAACAGAATACGAGTGGACGATTTGGGCGCCGGGCGTCCGTACCGCTTCATCGCCGCGGCGTTTGATCTGCTCAACCCGTCGGACCTGCGGTTCACGCTCCCCGCCGTGTTCCGTAGAGATGCAAAGACGGGCATGGAGACGATAGTTGGCTTCCCCACGCTCGACGTGCGCGTCGATGGATTCGGTCCGCCCGACGAGGTATGCGAATGGAATGTGCGATACAAGAAGATCAACCTGGGCCCCGAACAGTCTTTGGGCAATGTCGTTGTGCCCGGGATTTCACGCAAAGATGTAGTGGCCGAGGAAAAGAGGCAGCACATGGTGCATCTGGTTGCTGCCCAGAAGCGCTTAGCGGGCAAGGCGAAGCATGGCGGGGAAGGCGGCGGGCAGAAGAAAAGGGAGAATGGCAAATTTCCGGGCTTCAGGCACGTGCTGCATGTTGACGTGAGAAACAGGAAGAAGAGAGAGAGACGTCTGGATGCGTTGGCGGCTTTGCGCGAGGAATTTGGAGGGGTTGAAAAGTAGTCGATACCCAGTTTTTTTCTTTCTCTCTCTCTCTCTCTTCTCTTGCAACTGTTGAATGTAACGTGTATGACGTATGTTTTGGTCTATTCTCGGTGTGTTGAGTCGTGAAGAAAGGGAGTGTTGGTTGTGATGTGTGTACATCTCCCAGACCCCTTCCTTCTTTATCCAAGAACACACATACATACACATGTACAG
>Ga0265797_10010536_pt1 | contig 11764 bp, 6 predicted proteins | sample P2T30metagenome_FD_192433 | JGI IMG/M metagenome (GOLD analysis project Ga0265797, IMG submission 192433) | Plant litter microbial communities from East Loma Ridge, Irvine, California - P2 T30 | ecosystem: Environmental > Terrestrial > Plant litter > Unclassified | place: USA: California... | reverse complement strand
CCGTATGATCCGATTGTTAGTATACAACCTAGAGCTACTCTGCATACGACGGCCTACAACCATAGAGGGTGGGACGGGCGGCAACGTGTCACTGAGCGTAGTCGCCCGTAATCTCTTCTTCTATGGTCAGAGTTTTAGCATGCAAGCAGAAGCTGCTTTGCAAACGAATTTTTGTTGGCCTACAAACACTGAAGGCTACTGGAGCCGCCGTCACTGGTGTTCGTATCGGAAGAGCGAATGTGCGATCGGCCCTCTTCTAATCAAGTTCTCTCAAAACCAATCAGTAGGAGAGCAACCACATGAAATGTTCTTGTGTTTTCAGACTGCATCTGATGGTCTGGTGCTTCGAGAAGGTCCGCTGGGCGCCGATGAGCCGGAAGGTGCGGGGTGCGGTCTGTCGCTGCTAGTGCATGGTACGTCAGAGACACTTATTTTTTGAAGCTGCATGTGACAGGAAAATAACCTAAAGCTCTTTGATGCTACACGACAACCACCAAGGAAACTCTCGACGTGCATGGGCTTTCAATGTAGCCAGCATGAAGTGCAAGGTGAGGTGTTCCGCGTATCGTCCTATTGCTACATTTGACCAGTAGAACAAGGACCGTGTTCAGTCTTGTCGCGCTGGGTCAAGCTGTATGCTTCCCACAACTTCATCAATCTCAGCCATGACCTCTGGCGTCAATTTGTTCATTACTTGTAAAGCTGCGCAATTATCCACCACTTGCTCCGGTCGGGATGCTCCAGTGATGACGGCAGAGACATGTGGGTTCGTCAAGCACCACGCCAGCGACAACTGGGACTGACTGATTCCAAGCCTATCGGCGATTGGCTATAACGTGTCAGTCTCAGGTTCAAGAACCTTACAAATTCGATTGAATGTCGTACCTTCAGCTTCGTCACCTTCTCAATCATGCCCCTCCACTCATCGTTTCCGTATGCGTCCCGCATCCCACTTACAAAGCGATCCTTTCCCTCCGCAAATCTCGAACCCTCTGGCGGCGCATTGGGGCTATCGTTATATTTACCACTCAGCAATCCAAATTTAAGAGGCGAGAAAGTCGTCAACCCAATCCCAAATCTTTCGTACAACCGCTGAAACTCTCCCTCCACCTTCTTTCTCTCCAGTAGATTATACTGCGGCTGCTCCACCACCGGCGCGATGAGCCCCAACTGCTTCGCAATCCCGCACGCCTCAGCAATTTCATCAGCCGCCCACTCCGACGTGCCCCAGTACAGCGCCCAGCCCTTTTGCTCGATCACGTGGTTGAATGCGCGCACTGTCTCTTCCATGGGCGTGAGTCGGTCGGGCCGGTGTGCGTACACGATGTCGACATACTCGATATCCATACGTTTCAGTGAGGCGCGCAGTCCTTCCACGATGTGTTTGCGACTGAGGCCGTGGTTATTGATGAGCACCTCGCCGTTATGGCCGCCCCAATTGAGTTTGGTGCTGATGACGATGTCGCTGCGATTCCAAGCAAGCTTCTTGATCGCCTGACCCATGATGGTCTCTGAGGCGCCGGATGCATACGACTCGGCGGTGTCAAAGAACGTGATGCCGTTGTCGTAGGCTGTCTTCATGATGTTGAAAGTGCGTTCTGGCGTATGAAGTTAGACATGCCTGCTGAGCAACGAGAGTGACCAAGTATACCATTCTCGACATGGCCACCGAACCTGTGTGTATGATGAGAAACTTATTGCAATCTTTGATTGGTTGTATACCCACGTGAGCCAGCCTCCGAGGCCGAGGACAGATACATGCAGACCTGAATTACCAAGGCGGCGGTACTGCATGCCAGTCTTACGAGGTTCTTCCCATGCCATCTTTGCTTTGTCAGAATGTTGATGGTGTTTCGTGTAATGTAGGTGTTTGATTAACCGACAGCATACTCAGCCTCTCTACGCGAGGTTTCCTGCTTACCACCACGGCCCATCTTTTCCTCCGGAAAAAAACTCTTCGACGACGCCCGAAGTCCACAAAAGCTGGCCAAGCTTCCACGTGCTGAGTCCATGTGCCGACATACTCCCGCACCGGATGCAAAGCCTAATGCGGTTAGGATGGCACGCCTTGTTCCGCATCACCATATTGAAGCTGCTTTGCAGTTTTGCGGAGTCCAGACTGACCTCGCTCGATATTCAAGTGCGGAGAACGATATCCTACCCCAGAATCACGCAATTCTGTAGCTTCGGAGGGGGTGGGTCGCGGTAAAGAATGTGGGTCGATCGCACTAGGAAGGTGGAAAGTGACGGCTACTTGTATCCGAAATTTCACCAGTCTCCACGTGCCGGATGGATTGATGTGAATGCAGGGAACGACAGAACTGATCCAACGCAGACATTGTTCTTGGAGGTTCGACGCAGCTCGATGTAATTGTGCAAACTCTGAGTTTCACGGTCCTAGAGAGAGCAACGTTGAACACCACCTTTCGCGTCTGCTGAGCCATGCCCCATGACCTTCGCGACTCGACGAGCGACAAGATCCTTCGCTCTACGTTCTCAAGCATCATAGCGCAAACCTGAAATCCAGTCTCTTGTTTCCCTCCTCCTCCCTCGCTGCAACATCAGCCTGATATTCTGCTTTCTCCTCACTGCTCATGACCTCCCACTTCTCCTGCTTCTTTCGGTTCAACCTAACCAGCGTCCACCTCTGCATCGCGAACGTGATCAAACTCAGCGCACAGATGCTAACAAGCACCGTGTTGCCCTGTTTATAGTACGGCCCGTCGTACTTGCGGTAAATCTGCGAACTAATCAATGACCCAATCTGCACGATGACGTTGTACGTCGCCGCAGTGATAGCGCGCTTCTTGACGTCGAACGTGTTCTCGGAAATCCAGGACGAGACCAAGGGGTGGAAATACGGATATCCGGAGATGAGCGTGATGAGCGAGAAGCGGCCCCATTCTCTGCCGCCGTCGGGCAGCGTGAGTAGCGCGATCAGAAGAGGCATAATCCAGAGTTCACCAAAAATGCAATGCAGCGTGCGCTCGTTGAAGTAGTCACTCGAGTACGCTAGCGTCAACATGGTGATGACTTGCAGTGCAGCAGACGGGATGGTCAGCATATTACTGTTAAACGTGCTGAAGCCGAGGCGCTTGAGCGTGAGGGTGAGGTAGCCTTGTACGGGCGACGCTGGGATGTAGGCGACCAGGCCGATGAAGTACAGACCCCACATGGAGGAATCGGACCACGCGGCTTTGACGTCTTTGAAGGTCATGGGCTCTTTGAGTGCTGTAAGGCCTTTCGCGGGATCGTCGCGCAGGATGCGGTTCACCATGATAATTTCCTCGCGCTCAGTGTACCACCCTTTGCGCCAGAGAACGTTCTTGGTGGCTGTGGGTGCGGCTGGCAAATATATGAATGAAAGGACTGCTATGACGACGGTCAAGAGGCCCTCAAGCAAGAAGAGCCAAAACCACCCTGGCTTGCCGCCAATGCCACGCATTTCCAGGAGACCGGCTGCGAGGAGTGCAGAGATGACGCGTGCGATGTTGAGCGTGGACCAAAATGCTGCGAGGCGAATCGAAAGCTCTTTGGACTTGTAGAAGTACGTAGCAAAGAGAATGACCCCAGGAATGAAACCACCTTCGCATAGTCCGATAGCTGCGCGGCCAAGGTAGAACGAGGTGCGGTCGTGCATCCATGCCTGGCCCCAGGAAGCTGTTCCCCAAAGCAGCGCCATAGTCGGGAGGACGTGTTTGAAACCGTATCGTTTGGTGAGACTGGTAAGGTGTGAGCAATGATTGTGAGAGCGTTGAGAAGATACTCACAATTGCACCGGAAATTCCGCAGCGAGGAAACAAACCAGCTGAATTGTCGTTCCGTTATTGTAATCGTTGGTCGTAAGATCCAGATCGTTCAGAAGATTATCTGCCAGCGCGTTCGAAAGGTTTCCGCGATCAAGCTGAAGCCTTCAAACGATTAGCGTTCATATTCATCTCGATGAACCCCGAGGTACAACATACGCGAACATCATGAGACATAGCCACGAAAGAAGCCTCAAGTCTGTCTTCCTTACTACGCGTCTCTCCTCTTCAACACTCCAGCTCGCTAGCGGATCGAAGCGATGATTGCCCTCATAGCTCGCATGCGGAGGAACGATGTCCGCAAGTTCTTGTCTTCCAACTGCGGTAGGCGCTTTGAGCGAATTGGCATCCTCGCTGATGCGTGCCTGCGGTGTGGCTTCGATGTCGTTGCCCATGTTACTTTGTCGATACCAGTGCTGCAGCTTCAAGGTCTTCTATTTGAATGTCCCCAAACTGCATGTCGCAATCCAAAGGCGTCTCGTCGCCATCGCAACCTTACTCTCTCCGAAGTAGTTAATCCGGTGGAAGGATGCCGAGGCGCCTTGGAAGTCTGGTGCTTTCCCCGCAGTTTTGCGGTTGCGACGTTCACCACGTTCCACGGGTAGACATATCCTTGTTAGTGGCTTTTGGCTAGACACCGAAGCGGCATCTTTGCCGATGACGTGCTTCACCCCATGTACGTCGGTGATGCGCAAAGTCATGAGATGCCGGCTTTCATTCTGACGAGAACTCATTATCGCCTCGACAAATCGACGTAGAATTGTTGTGTTTCTTTGAGGACGTGGATTCTGCTCGATCTTTCACCATGCCTGCGATTGAGCATCTCCGATCTGACTCCGGGCATGAAGTTGCCGACAAGAACATTGTTGGCGGGCATTCAAAAGCGCGATCAAGATTGGCGAAGCCATTGGTCTACTCCGGATCGTTGGACAGCTTCAAGCAGCAAGACGTGACTCCAATCATCGGACGGGAGTATGAAGGGCTTCAAGTCGTAGACCTTCTCCGGTGGGGTGACAATGAGATTCGAGATCTCGCGATCACAAGTACGTCGAACCATGTCGTTGCTCACTCATTAGAATGAAAACTGACATGCCCCACAGTCTCACAACGCGGCGTGGTCTTCCTGCGCGACCAAGATGTTACACCAACGCAGATGAAAGACCTGATGCTGCGCATAACCGAGCTTTCGGGCTGTGTACGTCTCTTTGCACCGCGGACATGCCATGAACTGACAATGCTCCAGCCAGCATCGTCCTCGCTGCACACACATCCCCTCACCGAAGAAGGCTCCGAGCTCGGCGACCAAGTCTCCGTTATCTCATCCACCAAGCAAGCCAAAGGCGGCGGCCTGACGCATCAGCTCTCAGACGTCTCCCGGCTCGCATCCGCGGGCTGGCATAGCGACATCACCTTCGAGCCCGTGCCATCGGATTACGCGATGTTGAAGATCCACACTTTACCCGCGACCGGCGGCGACACGCTGTGGGCGAGCGGCTACGAGGTGTACGACCGCTTGTCACCCGCTATGCAAAGATTTTTGGAGGGCTTGACGGCCACGCACGATGCGAAGTTCTTCCTGGAAGAGGCGGAAAGGCTAGGAAATCCGATAAGGAAGGGGGTGAGGGGGAACGAGTTGAATGTTGGGGAAGGATTGACGGCGGTGCATCCGGTGATTCGAACGAATCGTAAGTCTCTTATAGCTTCTTTGCTTTGCGGCGCATGCTGACTTTGGTGCGACAGCCGTGACGGGATGGAAATCGGTGTACGTGAACAAGGGCTTTACGAAGCGCATCAACGGCATTACCAGGGACGAGTCGGATCTCTTGCTGCCGTATTTGTTCAATCTGGTGACGCAGAACCACGATCTGCAAGTCAGGTTCAAGTGGCGAGCAAATGACCTGGCGATCTGGGACAACCGCAGTGCGTGGCATTGCGCTACGTACGATTATGCGGAGGCGAGGGCGGGCGACAGGGTGTGTAGCTTGGGCGAGGCGCCGTTCTTGGATCTGGAAAGCCGTAGTAGGAGAGAAGCCCTGGGCTGAGATCGACGATATACCTTATACGAAGGAGCTCGTATTTTCTAAATACTTAGGCCACCTTAGTGCTTACAAACATTAGAACTATACAGGTAGCCCTTAAAGAATCAATGCGTAATATCGTCGCGACCGCCGGCATCGTGCTCATAAAGAAGAAGTGTCATCTACGCCGCCTCTGTCAGAGTTCAGGCGACGCCTCCTCAATGCCCCCTTAAGCTCAGCACGCGCTACAACAACACCATCCGGCTCACAGCTGCAGTTGGATATTCCTCCTATGACGCCATATGGGATGGAAGATCCAGAGTCTCCTAGCCCATTGCTACACCGTCGCGGCTCGCTGCCATCTATTCGCGGCCGACGAAGCTCACACGGCAGTAGCCGAAGCGGTAGCCGCCCTCGCTCCCTCTCTCCCCGTGAGGAGCAGGAGTGGTTCTATTGCATGTCATGTCATTTCCCTCGGTCAAACTACTTCTTCGCTGAGCAGCATGCGGACGGCAAGCATTGCAAATACTGTTACAATGCCTCACAACAGTTGGTTGATGGCCCCGATCGGCTCGTTTGGTGCATCCCTCGAGGCCACAGCGAGACGTGTAGCAACTTCTTTCACCCAGAGCACGGCTTCCAGTACGTCTGTGTCGAGTGCTATGAAAACAGCGAGGACGTGCCAGAGTGGACACCGCGATCTCCTACCAAGGGCTCTTCCCAGGCGGGCATCACTCAGCATGAACAGAACTCCCAGTCTGAGTATCAGCGCACGCAAGAGCCTGGGTATCAGCCATCGCAGCCCCTGTCCGAGTACGGCACAAGCGTGAATCTCGACAACAGTCAGCGAGTCTCCCGCGGCCGAGCACTACACGGTCGATCTGACCCAGGACTAGCTCAACGTGCGCGGCAGGCGAATATCCAGGCTATGCTCGAGGAGACTGACCCAGTCATTGATCCTACCAGCGATCTATCAGAGCAGCCCGCCTTGAATGAGCAGGACTGGTCATACCTCCAAGCTTTCCATGAGCGTATGGAAAAGGAACACATGGAGCAGTGTACTCGCTGCGACAAGAACTGGTACAACCTTGCCCTCAACCGAGATCATGTCTGCTACGTGTGCGTTAAAGCCGACAAGGACCTGGACACTGATATGCCGTTTCAGTTCAGTGCCGACAACGAGATGGATCCAGGTTCAGTCCCTACTCAGCTCACAGGAGAGTATGCGCTCACACAAGTCGAAGAGATGCTTATTGCACGCGTTCACTGCTTCGTGGAAGTTCGCCAGGTTCGTGGGTCGCAGTTCCGTTACCGTGGCCATGTGGTTAACTTCTTGAACAACACTGGCAAGGTGTACGATCGTCTACCACTGCTGCCTTCCGACCTGGACATCATCATTATCCGGCCAGCTGGTTACAAGCGCGACCCGAAGATGCGCAAACAGTTTCGCAAAGACTTCCGTGTGCGCAAGCACGTGGTGCGTCGGTGGCTAGAGCATCTTAAGCAGCATCATGAGGGATATCGCACTATCGATGTAGCCTGGGACAACCTAGACGCTCTTCCTGATGATGCGTTTGTGGACGACGAGCTCATCATTCACGAGATCGCTGACGAGGATGGTGATCCGTCCGCCACTGCCGCTGCCGCTGCTGCTGTGGAGATGGATATTGAAGATCATAGTATCGATGACGAGGATCGCGACGACTATGAGCCTCCGGAGGTTGGGGCAGTACCAGAGCTACATACTGACAACGACGAGGTTACGGAGATTCGCGCTGAACTTGGTCGCCGCGGTGCAAGGCAAATAGGACGACAGCCTCGCCGACTGCCATCAATGAGTCTACCTACTCCTCGCAACACCCCCATCTCTGAGTTCAACAAGTCGCACCCGCTCCTTAGCTGGGCCTTCCCCTCGCTGTTTCCATACGGACGGGCAGAGTACGTCTTATCGCGTCCCCGCGAGGTTGACTACAAGACCTACATTAAGCATCTCCTGTTGCACTGCAGTGGCAGGTTTGCACAACATCCTCGCTTCCGCTACGTAGTATTTAACACCCTTATGCGTATCCAGGTCAACACCAAGTCAAGCTTCTTCGTTCGAAAACTACACCCGGAGCAGAAGGACCTCTCTATTGACGACCTGCGGGCTGCCTTCGAAGACGGTAGTGGACGGTCCGATGACATCGTCAACTCCATCACTCGCTACGCTGGCTCTCTTCGAGGAACTCGCCCTTACTGGAACGGCAACATGAAAGGACTTGAGGCTATGGTTCGACAACTTAAGTGCACCCACGCCTTCATCACCAACACCCCCGCTGATTATCACTGGGATTCACTTCAGCGTCAGCTACCTGGTTACGACAAGTGGCTAGAGGGCAATCAGAAGCAGCGACTACGACAGGTCCGAGAGAACGTTCGCGACAATCCACTGATCGTCGCCTATCACTTCCATCGCCGTCTTGAAGTCTACATGCAAGAGGTCCTGGAGCCTAAGTTCAACATCACTGACTACTGGTATCGTTTTGAGTGGCAGGCTCGCGGTAGCACTCACAGTCATGGCCTCTTCTGGATGGACGGTGCACCCAGCGCCACGGATCTCGTCGATGCAGTTGGCAACGTTGATAACGATCTAAAGCAGGAGCTCGAGGAGTTCTGGGCCAAGCATGCGACTGGTTTCAATCCGGAGCCAAACAGTGCTGCCCGCCCTCACGAGGAGTCTCCAATGATGCAGGAAATTGGCACTAAGCTTAGGAACAACGCCCTGACCCTCTCTCAGTTAGTCAACCGCGTACAACGTCACGTCTGCACGGACAGCTATTGCTTACGCCTCAACAAGAAGACCAACGTTAGGGAGTGTCGGTTCTACTTCCCCGACGATCCAGTCCCTCGCGACAATGCTGAGATTAAGCCTCATTCTGAGCGATCGTGGTTGCAGTACTACCCACCTCGCAACGACGCCTGGGTGAACAAGTACAGTCGCTTACTTTCAATGGCGTGGCAGGCAAACATGGACATCTCTCCGTGTACGAGCATGACCGCTGTTATTGAATACATCGTCAAGTACGCTGCCAAGTATGAGAAGAAGTCGGAGTCGTACAAGGACCTCGCTGGCAAGCTTATCCCGTTCGTTAACGAGAACCAGCCATTCCAGTCTCTCGTTACTAAGCTCATGAACAAGCTCGTCGGAGAGCGCGACTACTCAGCTCAGGAGGTCTGCCATGTGCTCCTTGATCTTCCACTGTACCACAGCTCTCGCGTGGTCATTACAGTAGATCTTCGACCACTCGCTGAACAACCACATGTTATTCGTATTGAGCAGGATGAGACTCGGCGAGGCAAGACACGCATTGAGCATTACCTTTCGCGCCCTGGAGCCCTTTCAGATCTCAACTTTATCACGTTCCTTCGCTCATACAGCGAGCGCGCACCATACAGCAAGCGACGGGGCAAGGACCGAGTACTTAGCTTCTTCCCTTGGTACCGTCCTGATGAGGTTGAGGACTATGGTCGTGTTAAGCTCACGCTTCACTATCCGTTTCACAGGTTTGTCGATGAACTCAAGAACATTCGTGGCATACATGATCGCCCGTGTGATACCTGGGCAGAAGCATGGGCTCAAGCTAGTGCCCTTCTCGACTTCACTGACGAGGATGGTCTCGACGTCGCCTTGCCAGACCCAGAAGAGTCCGTACACGAGGGCACACCGGCAGATGAGGCAGTTGCTGGGTCTGCTGAGGACGCCGAGGACGTTGAAGAAGACTGGGAGGTTCTCGCTCGTCAGCTTCCAGCTCGTGACGGTACTGGCGTTGATGCATCCGAACAGCTAGGCAAGCGTCCGTTCGATCTTCAGTATACCTGGGCGGACAAGATTGGCACCCATCCCGACCTGCAACCTGACTGGTGGAAGAATACGAAGGCAGACAACCCAGTCACTGTACGAGTCGAAGGAGCCATGGTCACTAATCGTGCAAATCTCCAGCCAAAGCAGCAGCTGTTGTTCGACACTGTCTGCACTCACTACAACGGCACGCTTGACTTCGGGCTTGTGGAGCAGTTGTTGTTACACGTTGATGGTGAGGGTGGGACTGGCAAGACTACAGTCGTGCTTTCAATGTGCTATGAGCTTGAAAAGACCGCTGACAAGCATGGTCTCTCAAGCCCGGTACTTCGCGCGGCTCCTACCGGTGTTGCCGCTCACAACATTATGGGCAAGACGCTCCACTCCCTCTTTAAGCTTCCAGTTAAGAAGAGTGACTTTCAACCACTTGCAAAGGCTGCTATCAAGTCCATGCAGGCCCATTGGAAGGGCGTTATGTATCTCGTCATCGACGAGAAGTCTATGGTGAGCTTGAAGACACTGTCTTGGGTTCACCGTCGGTGCCTTGAGATCTGGCCTGAGCACCAAGACCTCCCGTTTGCTGGGCTCAACATCATCCTCGTTGGTGACTTCTGCCAGTTGCCTCCTGTCGCAGATCGGGCTCTCTTCAACACTGTCACGGAGAAAGTCAGCTCTGATATCCTCCTTGCTCAACGCATGTACAGGCTATTTAATCGTACTATTACCTTGGACCAGGTCATGCGCCAACAGGGCACCGACACCAACGCAGTGGCCTTCCGTCAAGCCCTTGGCAATTTGCGTACGAACAAGGTTACCCTTAACGACTGGCAACTGTTGTCAACACGAGTGCAAGCCAACGTCATGCGCAAGGGCGGCGAAGATCTCATGTACTGGGACGACGCTCTCCATCTATACCAGAAGCGCGAGGAGGTTGACGAGTACAACCATCATCGTATGCGTGATCTCGCTAATAAGGATACTAATGAAGGCGCCATCATCGTCCTTGAAGCTACACACACCGGTCCCAACGCGAAGAACGTCTCAACTGACGACGCTGGTGGCTTAAAGCAGTACTTGCCTGTTGCTATTGGATCACGTGTCATGCTTCAGGAGAACGTATGGACTGAATGGGCACTATTCAATGGAGCACTTGGTACAGTTCGCGACGTCGTATGGGCTAATGGAGTGCAAGATCCTCGCAAAGAGCCTTCGCTTGCGATACTCGTGGACTTTGATCACTACGATGGCCCAGAGTATACTCGCGATCCTGTTACTAACCGCAAACTTGTCCCTATCTTCCGGTCAACTCGCGATTTCGTTCGCGGCAGCGTTACGTGTACACGGTCCCAATTCCCATTGACTGAGGCGTACGCTATTACTATCCACAAGAGCCAAGGCATCTCTGTCACGAAAATCGTCCTCAATCTCACTGGCAAGGCTGACTTTGCTCCTGGCCTCACGTACGTCGCCATGTCTCGTGTTCGATCGCTCAAAGGCCTACTCATCGAAGAGCCGTTTAGCCTTGAGCGACTTCGCTTCAAAGCTACCGCCACCATTGTCATGCGTAACACGGATTACGAGCGCCGCAAACTTCAGGAGATCGTTTTGCCACTTCAGGAACAGGGTGAGGAGGAGGAGTTTGGCTCTGACATCAGCCTTCCTAGCATGCCGCCGCCCAGTAATCAACCGTCCGCTAGTGGTCAAACAACCATCCCTATACTCCACTCTGAGCCCGGACAAGACTCCACTGTGCTGGTGCCAACTTCGGAGCAACAGAGCGACTTCGCTAGTGAGTGGGGTGTTCAGGGCGGTGATTGTAGTGGCAATGTGAACAACGCGATAGGGGATGAGGGTGGTAATGTGAATAAAGCGATGTGAATAACGCGATAGAGGAGTAGGAACACGCAGGGATGTTATGATTGTCTTTTCTGTCTAAGCGGTATTATACTCGTCAAGGCCTTGCCTTGACACCTTAAGATTGTGCTGCTTAGAAAACAAATCGAATTGCATTACTTCGAACATTTGCTTGGGCTATAAATTGCTGCTACGCAGCTCCCCGCTTCGGTAACGTTTACGAACCGACAGACTTTTATAGAATCTCA
>Ga0265797_10010534_pt1 | contig 11766 bp, 9 predicted proteins | sample P2T30metagenome_FD_192433 | JGI IMG/M metagenome (GOLD analysis project Ga0265797, IMG submission 192433) | Plant litter microbial communities from East Loma Ridge, Irvine, California - P2 T30 | ecosystem: Environmental > Terrestrial > Plant litter > Unclassified | place: USA: California... | reverse complement strand
ACTGCCACTTAAAGCACATCAAACGCCACGCCATGCTCCAATTCAAATCTTACCCCAAAAAGCCCACCAAAACGCCCCACCACACCCCTTCGCACTCTATCTCCCCGCCCTCCCCTCCTTCCTCTTTACCAAAAACCCTTTAATCTGCTCGACATGGCTCACGAAAAAGCACCTATCGCCATCGTTGCGCCACACCAGTACCCCCAACGCCGTCGCGTAGTCCGCGACATCCTTGTACTCTTTTTCACTTCCGAATTCCTTCATCAGATAGCCCGCCGTCGTCTCGACGCGCTCACCTTCGTACTCCCACAGGCGAATCTGGTCCATGACAGTTGGCGGTAGCGGGGGATTGGATTTCTGCATTTGCGGATGCGCGTAGGTGGTTAGGTATGAGATTATTTGTGCAGATGTGATGCCTGATTGCACGGCGCGGTGTACGGATTCCTTGGTGAGTTTCCCGGAGACGAGGTTGGGAAAGCGGTGTTGGAGTTTTGTGAAGAGAGAGAGAATGGCGATTTGGATGAGGGAGTTTGTGTAGGCGTAGAGGCGGTAGTTTGTCTCGACGATGATGAAGCCCTTGTTCTGTGCTTTACTGTCGCTCTTCTCGGACGTTGCTGTATCCGAGCCAGGTAGCGCGCCAGACTCGGATGTCAGTGTTGTAGCGAGGCGGGTGGGGTAGAAAGTGCGGCTTTCTTTGGAGGAGCGGTACACGATGCCCATGGCGGTCAGGTCGTCGAGCATCTGGAGCTGTGTGGGCGAGAGGGTGGAAGTGGAGTAGTCCTGGCCGAGCTCGAGGGAACCGAGCATGAAGAGGAAGGAGAGGACTTCTGTTTCGGACATGCCGAGCTGTTGGTCGGGGTTGTTAGTGCGCGCTCGGATGGCAGCGTTTTTGGCTTCACGTACTTCATTGACCATTTTGAGGTATATAATGAGGAGGTTCCAGACCTGCGCGTTCGTCTCCTGCAGCACGAACGTGAAGCCGTCTTTGGTGATCTGACCGACGTTCCGGATGAGTGACCCAGCGTGCAGCAGCTTCTTTGTGCCGGGCCCGACATCCATCTTGACGCTCCCTGGCGCGAATCCAGCTGCGCCGCTGACCATGAAGAACAGGATGCCCTCCCACTGTGTCCGCGCATGCTGGTCCAGGAACTCGATGCTCAGTCTCTTTTCGCCCCTCTCAGCTTTCGACGCCGGCACACCAAACGTGCGGTGCGTGCCTGACCCTTCTAAGGCGTGTCGCAAGCTACGCTGGAAGCCTTGGGAGAGCGAGTAAGACTGGCTCTTGTCGTCCTCTCGTTTCGCAGTGACGATGTGCAGACGGTCGAGGGTGGAGAGGGCTTGTTCACGTTCACTGCGGGCGGACGGCTTGAACCAGGCCTCGAGGTCGGCGGCGGGAAAGGACGAGGGCATGTAGAGCATCGCCATGACTATTGACTTTGCTACGATCTTGTAAGCTTGAGCCTCTCATTGCAGATAGCAATGAGCGCACCCAGATGCGGCAGCATACACCGAAACACGGCCAGCACCGTCGACGGCGCCTCATACAGTTTCCGGTGCGTCTGCAATGGCAGCCCTTGCAGGTATTCAAGGGCCTGAATGGATGATGACGCCGACATCGTGGGTGATGTGGGGTTGATTAGAGGTAGTGCTACCGTGATATCATGTTCGAGAAGTATACTAGCGGATCCGGGCCGTAAGTCGCGTAGATCTTGGTGGCGTCGCGCGGGATGTAGAGGTGAAAGAAAGTCGGCGCTGCAACCTGATGTTCAATGACGCGCCAAGAGAGCGGAAGGTGGGTCTCCACGGTTCCGCCCCGCCCCATGTCTAGCGCTCTCAGGCACATGCGATTGTCGAGCGGAACATAGACATCACTCTTTGCAGAAACTGAAGCATATCGTGAAGATGCCGGCGCTGAAGTTTGTTCGATCTGTGAGTCTTGATGAACGATACAATTGAAGTTGATCTGATACATCAAACAGGTCTGGGAGTCCTTCCGAGCCAACTCTGGGCTCGAGCCGAGGTACTTTGATCTCAGATAAGACAAGACCGCATCACTGATGTCTGGCTTCAAGATTGCTCGATGGGGTATGCTAGGGATGATGCTTCTACGAGTCTGGCAGCTCACTTATGTCTCCTCAGCTCCGAGTCACTTCCGCCGTGCCAGGCCACGTAAAGTTCGAACTCGACATCCAAAAAGAACACACCGTAATTCATCCTCCCCTTCCCTCTCTCCGTTCCACACCCATCCCAATGCTCGAACGCTAACACTGTCACTAGAACCGCCTCAACATCCTCCACGGCGGCACAATCGCCAGCATGGGTCCGTCACCTCCATTACTCCCATGTCCAGCACTCCACGCAACCAAGACCCTTGATACTGACTCTAACATTCCCAAGTCGATCTCGGCGGCTCCCTAGCCGTAAGCCAAACCCCCTTCTCCCTTGCATTGCATGTCCGTGCAACACACACACAAAATCTGACTCCATATACCTCCAGGTCGCATCCCGCGGCCTCTTCGCAACAGGCGTATCCACAGACCTGAACGTAACCTACCTCTCCTCGGGCGGGAAAATAGGCGACTTGATCAAAGCGGAAGTATCATGCGATAAATGTCCGCCTCCCCTTTCCCTACCCTTAGCCCCCATTGCCCACTCCCCATCTCCCCAGGCGCCCAACAATCATCCCCGTCCCAAGTCTCGAACCTGCGATTCAGTCGCTGACGCCTCATCCTACAGTCGGCAAGACCCTCGCCTTCACGTCGATCAATTTCACCAATAGTCAGGGTGAAGTGTTCGCAAGGGGGAGTCACACAAAGTACGTGGCGCTGGCGTGGAAAGATGCGAATAATATCGTCGAGGAGTTGTCGCCGAAGAGGAAGACGGAGGGGGAGCAAAAGAAGGAGTGAGGTGAAGTACATTTAGAAGGTCTGAGGGAGATTCGTGTGTGCGGTTGGAACTTGATGGTTTGCTAGGCAGATTGGTGTGATATGGATACACACATGTACACCTTACAAATCGAGAATATCTGTCGAAAACATGTACTGTACACCACCAACAAGAACTAGCAGTGCTCTTTGAAAGTAATCGATCGCTTAAACGCCACGCTTTCGTACCTCGTTGTTGCCTTTCACAACCAGGACATGCTTTCGCTTTCTCGTCATCACTGCCCACTGCTCCCTTCTCACAACACCACACCCAAGCTTAAACACTATGGCTCTAGTGGACTCTCCTCATCCTGCTCGATGGTATCCGGCGGCTTCACCTCATCCCCCTTGTTCCAGCCTTTGCCCTTGAGTAAGTTTACGAAGCTACTCTTCCTCGGAGTCAGCTTCCTGACCGCGCGCCCGAAAGCTCCCTTGTTATTGACGCCCTGATCGCCGTGCTTGGGAGGAGGTCGCATGGGGTAGTCCGGATTGCCGAGAAGCTTGTGTTGCTTGCGATAGCCCGACTCGAAGTCCTGCACGTAGCGTAAGTATACAGGGTGAACAATTGACGAATCGTAGAAGGACCACTCACCCAAAGACTGTCTGCCGCCGGATCCGTGAGGCAGAGATCGCGCAGCTGCCCAAAGATATAGCACGCCGCCAACTTCTCCTGGGATAACTTGCATCCGCTCAAGAGGCCCTCGGGTGGTCGAATTGGGTGATCGAGCTCAGCGTACATAGCTTCGGTTCGCCACTGATCGTATCGCGACTGAAAGCGTCCAGCCCAGTAAAGAATGGGCATGTAGTCTCGAACCTGTAAACATGGTTCGCCGTTAGCACTGTCTTCAGCAATACGATCAGAGATGGACCATGGCCTGGCGTGGTTGCCTAGCGGTAGGCTTATCTGTGAGCCGGTTTGATAGCTGAAGAGAGGCACTGATGACGAAGACTCGAGGTGTCGCGGTGGAGGGGGCGCAACAAGATCGTCAGACAAATCAGACAGTCCGAAGGAAAAGGCGCCGCTGTCCTTGAAGGAAGATATGATCGAGCCCAGCGGGGTGGCATCCTCTTGTTTCTCCTCGGGGATAGATTCACAGGAAGTGGCGTCGGAGGCCATCCTAGCATGATGGTATTTGTGGGAGGGATTTGCTTGCGCAATGGAAGAATGAATGAGGTGGGATAGCGATGGTGTTCGATACTGGTGTGGGATTGGAGGAACAGGAGGAACAGGAATCACAAGAGGTGTAGCCTCCCAGCATCTTCCAAAGTTGTGAAAAGTGGAGGAGCGTGGAAGACTCACCTCATGGTTTGCTGCTCCCAACGCACGCGATGATCTCCAAACCCCACCTAGACCATTTGGTGTTCCTAAAGTCTTCCTCTGCAAGTCCTTGTCGGTATGCGAGCGCGGAAGTTCTGGACGGGGGCCAGTCGCTTCGTGGATCACGGGATTCGGTGTTGGTGTTGGAGGGTGTTTAGGACCCATGAGACGGGCCTGTTCAATCGAGCCACTACTCGCTACTAGCAGTGGGTTTCGTTCAGCTGCCACTACTGCCGTGGAGGGGTGCGCTCGTTTGGCGGTCACTGGTGTAGTTGGCGTTTGCGTTGCGAGATTGGAGCTCATGCGTTTCTTCGCTGTCAACGGAGAGCCCAGATTCGATTGCGTACTCCATGCAAGCGTAGAGCTGGGCCCGAACGACCTTCTGTTGGCGAGGGACGCATCTACTGCGAGGCTTCCTCGTCTTGAAGTCTTCTCCTGCAGCTGGCCGCTGACTTGACTGACGCGCTTGTTCGTAGGTATGTTCTCCTGCAGGGTCGGTTTGGGAACGGGTGACGATCTCGTGGCTCTCTTGACGCCCGGTCTTCTAGGTGCCATGAAGTTCGCTGTTTGTGGTTGCGGTTTGATGGTGGCCTTGAGGAGATTGGGCGTTGTGTGTGACCTGGCGCCCTTTGAGGGTGAGCCTGCGCTGTTCACTGCAAACTGGTAACTAGCCGCAACACTCGTGTCTTGAATTGACGCGTGATGTGACAGGTATTGACGTGGGCTGGCTCCTTTGCGTTCGGACAGAGGCGGGCTGGGTGTTGGTATCTTGGAAGGCATCGAGCGCAGCTTCGGAGATGCCATGAGGCGAGGGGAGTGAAGGAGCGCTGCCTTGTGTAGATTTGCCGCGGATTTCTCGTGCTCCAGCTTGACGGGCCGTGGGAGAAAGCTCGTTGTGCGCGCTCGCGGCAGGGCGTTGGGTGTCGCGTCCGAAGTGGCGCGTCTTGTCGGGCTTTGGTGGTGGATGAGTGCCGCAGTCTTGGTTGAGAAGTCCTGGGACCGAAAGGAGACTGGCTTTGGTTGCGGTGTGGGTGACAAGGGCTCTTGGTCGCGGGTGAATGTGCTCGTTGCGGTCGCTGCAGCGCTCACTGCCAGTGGCACTGCAACGCGGCCGGGTGTCGTTTTTCGCGCAGACAGCGTGTTCGAGATGGAAGCCAGGCCATGACTGAGCTTCCTGCGGAATTTGCTGCCAGCGCTGTCGGGCACTGGCTGTTGGGAGACTTTCCTGCCCACCATGTTTGCCGACTGTTCCTCGCTCAGCTGAGCAAACTCCCACCGAGCACGGAGTTGCTTGAAGGCGCGTCGTTCTGGCGGTGTCAGCATGGCCGAGCCGTGGCATACAGACATTTTGGGAGAGGTGCTTACTCGGGTTGCGATGGTGACAGGACGAAGTGTGTGGGGTGGAGAGTCAATACAGAAGTCGCGATGCAGTCAACAAACGGAGCAAGCAACCACGACGTCATGGGACGGTCCCAACACAGGAGGAGCAAGATGAGATGGAGAGAATGACACATGAGATTGATTCCACCTTGAAAATTCGCTTCGTAAAAGGGAGCATTTGCATACGATAAACTTCAAAAGAAACGTGAGGGTATACAAAACTGAGACTACAAACCAAAGACGCCGCGCTATGCACTCATGCCCACATCAAACACCACCCTAACCTACTCCGAGTCGCTGTCAATAACGATGCCAGCCCGTGTGTTTCGCGCCATCGGCCTGCGCGCAACAGGCACATCGTCCTCTTCATCCTCATCATCATCCCCGCCATCCATTGTGGCATCCTGACTCTTTGCTATGCTAGATGGTACATGCTTCACCTTCGTGTCCCCTTCTACCCCGTTCGTTACCGCGTGCTGTGAGGAAAGTGGTGTATCCGTGGCCTCGTCCTCGCTCACGTCTTCTGCTGCACTACTAACGCTCACAGCATCATTCATGTCTTGATCGCTCTCATCATCGCTATCAGCAAAGGGCCGAGGCTTTCGTTTCGGCGGCGTCTTCCTCCTCTTGCCTTTCGACGCGCTGTCCTCAGCCTTCCGCTTCTTTGACGGTGCTGGAGCTGTGCTATCCAGCGAGAGATTATCAAACACACGTCCTTCTCGGAAAGCTTTACTTGTTTCTCGTCGTAGCGCCTCCTCGCGAGCAAAGAACGCAGCGTCTGCTTCTTCGTCGTCGTCAGAATCGACAATGATGTCTATGCTTTTGTATGTCTTCTTCTGTTTCTCCAGTTCTCTCTTGCGCCGAGCTTCGGCTCTCCGGTCCTTTTCTTCGTCGTCAAGCTCCTCCGGTGTGCCTGCTCGCTTGCGACGCTTGAGCTTCTTTCGCTCACCGTCAGGAACCCTCGCGGTAGGCTCGGAATATCCGTACTGGCCTTGATTTTCGTCCGCATCGTCGTCATTACCATCATCGTCATCGTCAAAGTCTACCCGTCGGGCTGAGCGGCGTGCAGCAGATGCTTTGGAGCGTAGAAGATCCTCAGGCCCTTTGCCATCGTCATACGTTGGAGGGTCGAACTCATACTTGCGAATGAGATCAATGGCTTCTTGCAGTTGTGTCGATGTAAGTGATGAGGGCACAATCCACGAGGCGTCGGGGTCATGCGCCTCGCCTAGTCTAGAGAAACCAACAAGATTCATCAACAAGCGTAATTTGTTGTCTTTGAACATTGCAAGTCGGCGCTCTTCGCTATCAGGCTTGACCACTGTGAGGTGTTAGATCCGATCCATTCTGTACATGTGTTGCACTTACGAATTGATGGGGGCTTCGGAGACTCAGCCTCGGCGTCGTCCGGCGCTTCCTCACCCTCTGGGCGTTCTGCAGCCGCTCGTGCTTTGCGTGCCTCATCTGCGTCTTCCCATGCTTTCCGCTCTTCAGATGCAGAAGTAAGAACGTCTCGCACCCACCGGAGAGCATCCGACTTCGACTGATTGATAAGCACGCCAACAGCAACACCGATTTGCTCTGGCAGCTCCATGCCGGGCTTGACTTCGAGCTCGGCCGGTGCTCGTGGCGCACGAACCGTGACCTCTCGATCGTAGCCATGGTCAAGGAAGAAGAGCGTTGCCGGGATCTTGCTGAACAACATCTCGACCACGAGCTCTGGTCTCTCTTGAACTTTCTTTACCACTTGTCTGAAGAAGTGCTTCACGAATTCGTCCCACTCTTTGTATGCTGGAGAATCTGCATCGAGACCGCCAGGTCCCTTCAACATCTTGGTGAAGAGCTGTAGGATATCGACGCGGCACAGTAGGACGCCCAGCTCCATCTTGTAGGCTACTCGATGGAAGAAGCGGTGGGCGCGCTTCAGTTGCTCAGTGTTCAGCTCGGTGAAGTATTTGGTGAAGGCGACGAAGGTGTTGATGCTGCTCTGGTTGATGAACTTCGCCGCAAATCGTGTGAAGTCGAATTTGCGTTCCGAAACCGTGCGCTGTGCTTGCTGGAGGTCCTCCGTCTCTGAAACGTGGCCCTCGTCGTCGCCTTCAGCTCCTTGAGCTTGTGCTTGCTTCTTCTGGATTTTGCGGGTTCGCTTCTTTGATCGGATCTGCAAGTCGACATTCTGCTTTGCGTAGCGCTCGAGCATCCGCAAGAAAACGTGCGAGAGCTCTGTTACTGCGTCCAGATAGCCGAATCCCTGGCCGTTGTAGGACCGCAGAATCATCACCACACGGTCGTGCGTCGACTCTTCGTAGAAGATGCGGTTCTGGATGTTCTCGGCGATTTCTTGGTCGTCTTCCAGTGCAGACTCGGACATTTCGTGCACGGTAAGCAAAATCTGAGTAAAGCACTTCATGCCGGCATTCAAATCCTGCCATGCCTTTTCGTCTTGGCTCTTCTGCATGAAGCGATTGAGTAGGATGAAAGTCTCCTGATTCATGACCTCTGCTACTAGGCCGTAGCTCTCATCCTCAGCAGTCAAGACCGCAGCACTCTTTGGATCGGCAGCTCGCTCCTTCATCGTCCGTCGTCTTGCGCACTCTGCACGCAGAAACCATGAGGCTAGGTAGAAGAATTGTCGTGAATGTCGGATCTCCACGCGCTCCGTCTCGCGCTCGATGGCCTTGCGGAGATGTAAGAACAGCGGATTGAAAGACGAGTCCAGAAATTCTTCAACGAAAGCCTTGATGTGCTTGCGTGCTGACGAAGTCAACGAAACCGGCAGATCGAATTCTTCCCTCTCTTGCTCATCGTTCTGCTTCTTGCCTCGGTATGTCGGCTTGTTCCATTTCTTCGTCTGATCCATCTTTTGCATGGTAGCTTGTGCCTTGCCCAGTACGTCCTGTCCGGAGATCGTGCTGACTTTATCGTCCTCGCGCTTCACCCAGATCATGGTTCCAAAGCGGTTGTGCCGGGTCGGTGCATTGCGTGCGTATCCTGCGAGCATGGCCTTCTCCTTCTGCATCAAGTCCTTCAGCTCGTTTGTGTTCTTGCTGCTCAGCTTCTTGTCTTCCATGAACAGCTTCTCTGCGTCGATGCCCTTGAGCAGGAAGAACAGAATCTCCAGCACGACCACGTCTTGTGTAACAAAGTCTTCCCCGATGCTTGACGAGATACTCAAGAGGACCTGGAAGATGTCTTGCTCCTGGAACGTGTCGATTGTCGCCGAGCGAGACACTTCGGCCTCATCAATGTCCATGGGCGCACTGTTCGGCGGGGACAGCATAGTGATGTTGCGGATGAAGTACAGTGCGATTCTGATTATGCCCTCGTCCCGTGGAGACCGTTCCCGAAGAGATATGGCCATTGAGGGCAGGGCGATCTTGACGGCTGTCTGAAGCGTCCGGTCGCGGTCGAACTGTAGAATGGCTCGCTTGTACCCGATCTGCGCAAGTTGTATATACGGTCCATGACGGTGGTGGTTTACGGTCGCTTCGACGGGATCGATCTGGTAGGGCCATGTCAAAGGCACGAGAAGCTCCACTGGGGACCGTTAGCAGTGTGTCTACCAGATCCGATATGTCCCATACATGTCGCGACCGCCAGCTTGTGCCGCCACTTGTCTTCCATCAACCTGGGCGAGATCTTCGCAAGTATTTCCAGCAGGTCGCCCTTGACGAGGTTTGCTTCGGCCATGGCGCGCGCAACATCGCGGCGGTTGTTGTTCCCATCGCTGAACTTTAGCCATTTTCGTAGGTCTTTGAGACAGAGTAGGGCGTCGTCTCCCAGCGCATAGGTGCCATCGTCGCCAATGCCACCGAGCTGTTGCAGGTTAGTGGGAATCGCGTACAGTGCAGGCTATGCATACAGCGGTAATGAGACTATAGACATGGGCGCGAGTCTCGGGGTCTACTGGGTCCTTCGCCCACTCGTCCAGCGTCATCTGCTCCATAGTTGCGGTGAATTGACTGATCGGCCTCGATGTTCCAACGCGAAATAGCCATGCCCGACACGCGACGCGACTCCCGCGTAAAGTGGGCGCTAGCGGACACATCCCTGCACGTCGTCCTTTCCCCACGTAGCCGTCATGCCTCGGCTACTATCGGCCGGTGAAGATAGATTTCTGTAACTTCAACATTCTTTGATCCAATTCACAATCAAAATGTTCTCGGCAGCGTCAAGACGTGTTATACAAGGTGCAGCGAGGCAGCAATGTCGGGCTTTTACTTCCACGCCCTCCGTAGGAGCAGCCGCTGAAGTGAAGAAGCTGGGCGTCATCGGAGCAGGACAGATGGTATGACTTCAACAACAACAACAACAACAACAACAACCAAAGTGCATCATACTAAGCAATACAGGGTCTAGGCATAGCCCTCGTCGCCGCCCAAAAAGCCTCCATCCCCGTTCTCGTAATCGACAACTCCCAATCCTCCCTCGACAAAGGCCTCGCATTCGCCGACAAGCTCCTCTCAAAAGACGTATCCAAAGGCCGCATTACCGCCGACGCCGCCTCCTCCGCCCGCGCGCGCCTTACCTCCAGCACCCAGCTCGCCGACCTCTCCGACGTCGACTTTGTCATCGAAGCCGTGCCCGAGATCCCGGACCTCAAAGCCAAGATATTCGCGCAGCTGGCGCAGATATGTCCGGCGCATGCGATTCTCGCGACGAACACGAGCTCGATTAGCATCACGCGGATTGCGGCGGCGACGACGGCGGATCCGACGGATTTGAGCGCTTCGTCGAGGGTGATTAGTACGCATTTCATGAATCCGGTTCCGATTCAGAAGGGCGTGGAGATTATTACGGGACTGCAGACTTCGGCGGCGACTGTGGAGACTGCTGTTGCGTTTTGCAAGCGCATGGGGAAGATTCCTTCGCAGTCGGCGGATTCTCCAGGCTTTTTGGCTAATCGGATACTAATGCCGTATATCAATGAGGCTATCATTTGTCTGGAGACGGGCGTTGGGTCGAAAGAGGATATCGACAGCATCATGAAGAACGGGACGAATGTACCCATGGGTCCGTTGCAGCTGGCAGATTTCATTGGTATCGATACGTGTCTGGCAATCATGAAAGTGCTGTACGAAGATACTGGGGACTCGAAGTACAGGCCAGCCGTGCTGATGCGGAAGATGGTGGACGCTGGCTGGATGGGGAAGAAGAGTGGGAAGGGATTTTACGATTACTAGTGATCGATTGCTAGAAGCTCCAATCTATGAACCGCCATCTTTGCAGTCCTCTTCACACGCGCAAGGTTCGCTAAATCTGACCACAAAATATGCAATCGTATCCTTGTCCGACGAACACCAACCCACACCCTACTCCTCCTCACTCTCCTCCTCCTCGCTCTCTCCCCTCATCCTCTCACACCCGCAAGGCCACAAATGCCCCACCGCCCGTCCTTTATACTTCCCATTAAACCCCCTAAACCACGCCTCATTATCCTCCCACCCCGTCCTCACCGCCTCCTCCACTTCCCCGCCCTCACCGGCTCTCGGGTACTTGGGATACTTCTTCAACACCGCCCCACGCAACCTGAAGTACTCTTCTAGACCTTGTGCTTCCTCTGGCGTGATCTGGTGGCCGCGGCCAGTGCGGCGATCGGGGTCTTGCTCGAAGTCTCCGCCGCGGCCATGTGTGCCGGGTATGAAGAACGGTTCTTGCTCGGCCCCGGGAGTGTGAGCGGGCTGGCCGATGGGTACGCGAGTCTTACTGCGGTCGTGCGGAATGGGCGTGTCGTGCATGACTGTCTTGCTGTTTTTCAGCGTGCTAGCCATTAGGACCCTATCCTCTGCGTTCTCAGGGATATTGACAACCATGGACGACGTATCCACATTATCAGGATGCATTCCCACATCTCCCATGAAGTCGATGAGTTTCGCGGCTCGCTGTGCTTTCTCGTCGGTCTTGTCTTCGTCCTTGTTGGACATGCTGGGGATTTCTGGTTCGGAATCGGAGTCTTCTGCGAAGTGAGCTTTAAGGGCATCGCGCTTGGCTTGGTGGGTGTCGCGTTTGTCTGCGCGTGATTGCGCGGCTTGTTGGTCGGCCTCGTGGTGGATTTTGAGCTTCTTGGGCGGCGTTTTGTGGGAGGCGTGTGTTGGCGAGGGGGTTGCGTCGTTGTGTTTGCGCTTGGCTGTGGGAAAGTTGGCT
>Ga0265797_10010533_pt1 | contig 11766 bp, 20 predicted proteins | sample P2T30metagenome_FD_192433 | JGI IMG/M metagenome (GOLD analysis project Ga0265797, IMG submission 192433) | Plant litter microbial communities from East Loma Ridge, Irvine, California - P2 T30 | ecosystem: Environmental > Terrestrial > Plant litter > Unclassified | place: USA: California... | reverse complement strand
ATCGTTAGGAGACTTGGACCCAAGGGGAGATAGGGTCGAGAAATGCGTACCATTGATACCCTCAGCAAGCTTGAAGCGATGCAAAATACGGAAGACTAATGCTAGGTGTTCTTTCCTGTAAACTCTCTCCTCCTCGAATGATGCGAAAGAAGGTAGGACTGTCCGGGTAGGACCGGTTTGAATATCATTGAATGGCGAGGTCTTGAGGTCAGTCGTGATGGGAAAGCCGGTTGTTGAAGGAGACGGCTGGACCGAGCTAGAGCCTCGCAGCTGGAGAGATGGTGCGGTCGTCGTTGCTGTGATGGACATTGGAGTGTATTAGGTGCAACGATTGTGTCGAGGTGGGCGAGATTAGATGATCGGCTTTCGCCGGCAAAGACCGGCACCATCCCGTCCTTGATGCATTGCTTCCCCTCTGTAGACTCTAACTACCTGGCAGGAGACAGAACATGTGCACAAGTTAACGTGTGTAATGACAGTGATAGTCGTAAGGGGATCTGAGCCAGATACATCTCTCCCTCTCCGTATTCATACTTACTATAGCAAAGCAGAGCTCTTCTGAACAATCTATGCACGCTTACCAGTCCTGAATAGTCAGCTCAGACTTCTCGCAGTGGACAGCATACTCACCTCGTCTGTTTCGCGACCTACACCTCCATCCAAGCACTGATTTCCTTATCTTCCAACGCTTTCGCCCAACTTCCATCTACTTTGAAAAGTGGTCTGACCGACTCGATTTCTTCTCCGGCTAACCAAGGTCGTTGTAAATGAGCGACAACGTGTTTTGGTGCTACCCTCATCAGCTCTTGCTCCCTACCTCTCGAATTCTCTGGGAGTCGTGAAGGATTAAGAGGACTCGATGCCACGTACCCTTCTCATTGGTATCAACCCCACTACCCTCAATCCAATCAATTTTCCTCCATTTCCCCAACCTCTCAGCATTGATTTTCAGTATCCAAACTCCCTCCATATCTTTAAAGAATAACCTCAATGTATCCGGAGTCTGGAGTGCGCCGGAAGTATGGACGAAGCCGTCATCATGGTCTAGTTGGGGTAAGGTGATTTGGGTAGAAGCTGGAATTGGGATTGGGAAAGTGAACCTATCGATTAGTTTTCAAGATCCTTTCTTGATCTAGCAGACATACCTTGGGTCCACTGAGGAATGGGGAAGAACTTTGTAGATGTATTTAGGGGTACTCATTGCTCGTCGTAGTATTGTTGGGAACATTTCATTACAAGAATGTTGCTTCTGACGATTCGAGATCGGCACGTCATCAGCCACGTTTCACAGTGTCCCGCGCTAAGGTCAAGGTATTGAGTCCCATGCCATTCGAGTATTCTTGTTAGTGCTCGTCCAGAACTGATCTAGGTCTATTTGTACTAACGGACTGCCGTCCATCAGTAGTGGGAAAGATTCACTCAAGCGACCCGATGACCCCTTGGTGTGATGTAAAGCCCATGATATATAGACTGCTAGCCGGGTCATGGCAGCCCGGGTACCTGATCCCAGTTGAGACTAGATACGCATACTATACGCATACTGTCAGACATGACCGACGCATAGACAATCATGTGGGTCATAGGGCAGTAGAGCTGGAATGCACATCGGCTAGTAGCAGATGCACGATACTAGTTGGTAGAATTGGAGATAGCAAATCGACCATACTAGAGCCGTCGTTGAAGAATGGGAATTCATAAGGGTAATTTCGATAACAAAAAGGCATAGTCGAAGCATAACAAGCCAAAAACGACTATGAAGATAGAAAAGGGACACTCGTTATAGTCATTACATTCCATTTTGCGAAGCTATTTTAATCAGCCTCGATTACCTGACCATGAGCTCCGAAAGGACGGATGATGAGACATACCAAGTCGAGCTTCGAGTACTTTGAGACTATCCTCTTTAGCAAGTAATTCTTGCCTCTTGATTTGAATCTCTCGTTGGACTTTAAGTTCAATCTCTCGAAGTTTCTCTTCTTCTCGTCGAAGTTGTTCTTCCTTGAGTCGAACAGACTGATTGGCCATGTCCTCGGGAAGAATTGACGAGTCGCTACTCGTTAGCTTGGCCGAAACAGGTTCAATGAGCTTACTAATCGCCACCACCGACAGATCGAGAAAGCTTTTCTGTTCGGTAATTTTCGTACAAGAAATCGTGAGTGATTTCCTTGAGGTCCGTCAAATGAGATCTAGCATCAGCATCGCCGTACCCAGTAGGTAGAGGGACGTACAAGAAGAGAGCACTCCTCAATCGAGAGAAATCGGAATGTTGAGGGTTGTCGACCTCTACGATTCCCCACGGATACCTCCTGCCTCGAACTGGGGTTCCGCCAACCATAATCTCCTCTTCGGACCCAACAATGGCAAATGGCAAAAGCGCTCGAAGCTCGGAATTGTCTGCAATTGTCTCCTCGTCGTCCTCCTCGATATCATACGGGAAGTTGTAGACTGGAATTTCGTAATGGTCGATATCCTCCATGATCTAATATCAGCTGAGCTCTGATGTTGGAGGCGTACCCTTTTCTTGAAATCTCGTAGCTCGGTCGGAGTGAAGGTGTCGGCTTTTCCAATGACTGGAATAACGTTCACTCGGGGAGACAATCGTCGCATGAGCTCAATGTCCATCTCTCGCAGACTGATATCAGCTTCGCCGTGCAAGAGAGTGAGACGGCTTACGAGTGCCCGGTAGGCTGAACAAAGTAGAGCAAAGCGTGGATTCGATTATCCCTAAATCTGGGGTTTCGCTTAATCCTCGACTCCTCGGCCAAGATGTCATCATATTGTCGTTCAAGATATGTAGAGATCTCTTGGAAACTATCATCAGTCCTATTCTGAGTAGTATGACTTACCAGTGCTCATTATCAATACCTTCTCCGAAACCGGGGGTATCGACAATAGTCAAAGCGATCCTTGCTCCGTCTTCCTCCAATTCGACATTGTGCTGTTTGATGCGTATAGGATCTTCTTCGTGAGCTCTGGCTGCTGCGTCGGCAATGGCAGCCGGGTCGAGCTTGGAATGAAGGTCTTGAGGGTCTTGGTGCAATGATGCTGAGCGATGGGGAAGGAGGGGTTGGTCGATAAGGGTGTTGACAAAGGTTGTTCGGCCACTACCAGAGGCGCCTAATGGTCAGTATACGCCTCGAACCACTACGACATCCAGCTTCGACCAAGCAGGCGGGAACCCAAGCACAGCTCGAACCCAGGTCCGAGCTCAGTGAACACAATAGATGAAAGAAGACGACATGTGGTGATGGCATGTGAACTCACCGACTACCATTAGTGTCAATTGAACACCCTTCTTAGCCTGTTTGCGGCCTCTTGATGCTCGGGAAGCCATTGTGTGATGTATAACGAAGGTCGAACAGCGGTTGATGGGTGAACCTAGCTGCGGTGAAGAGGTTTGTCGAACAAGCCGAGCTTTACTGTAATCTTTTGCACGGCCGATAAGTAGACTGCTAGCAGTAGGAATGCTGTGGTACTGCTACAGGGATGGGTATGGTATGGTATGGGAGGATGAGTGTATATAGGAGGAGTTGAGCATAGGCCACCCCTCCTTCCAACTAAGAGCCATTAGCGCGTCACCTATTCACACCTTCCACTTAAGGGAGCCCCGAATCAACCACCTATTAGTTACTCTACGAGTACCATAACTAATAATCTATACCTGCGCCCTTGCCTGTACCAGCGGCTGCGATGTCGAGGCCACAGACTCCAGCATATGTTGCTCGGCAATCTCGAACGCCGTCGAACTTCAAAAGCTCAAATCGAGCTGTTACGCCTATCTCGAAGCAAGTAATATCGCTAGAGGAATGGGAGAGATTAGCTCCCTTGGAGGAAGGGCAGTTGCAGAGTATAAATACAGTCAAGGAGAGGTACTCGGAGAGGGACTATCCAGAAAATGTACGTTGCCCCTCTGATATAATCGGAAAGACCTGATAGGTAGCTGTTCCAAGCAGAGACATCAGCACAAGGGGCATCAAGAAGTGTATCGCCTAGTAGACGACCTAAAGCTCTGGCTGGACTGCTGTCGACGGAGTCGAGAAATGGCTCGAGACCAACATCAGCTCCCGGTACTCCTAATCTTGACCGTGCCGATCCGCTACACCCATCATCACTGGTGACCCCTCAACAATTCCATGACCATTTCACCGCATTAACTATATCAACCGAACATGAACAAGATTCCCTCTATCGTGATCACCTCGCTGAGATTGTCGCTTTACGTGGGAAATGCGACAACATCCTGGACTTACTGAAGGAAGGGGAAGGAGAGATCGACGAGATGCTAAGATGCTTGTCGTATGTGGAAGAACGGAGTGAGAGCTTGAGGGGAGCATGCGAGGATTTGTTGGAGGAACAAACACATTTGTTGACTCACACATCACAACTCGCACATCGCTTAACATTCTTTACATTCTTGGAAAACGCTCAGAGGATGTTGAACACCCCAGCTAGTGATTTAGTATTATCGCTAGACTTTTTACCAATGGTCAAAAGGCTTGATGAGTGTATTGTGTATTTGACGGATCATGTGAGTTACCAAATCTGATTTGAAGCTGATAAATAGCGCGACTTCAAAGACGCCGAAGTCTTTTTACTACGATATCAGCAATGTATGACACGAAGTATGACATTGATCAAGATCTACTTTGTCAATACAATCAAAGCAACTGGGCAGGATGTATCTCGCAAGTTGGCCGAAAGGGTATGTCACTCTTTTCCAGTAATAGCTGACAAAAGGCACAATCAGAAACTGCGATCCAAGCTTTGATCTATACCAAATTCGTCACACTCTCCCAATTTGTCCGCCCACTGATTGCCGAGCTCGAGCATCGCTCGTCTATCAATCCGGATGAATTGCGGGCATTGTTATCGGAATGTCATGCTGCATATATTTCCACTCGACAGAGTCTACTCGGCGCTAGAGTATCTGATGAAGTCGGACGACTCGATCCACGAAACAGCGATCTTGTTGATTTGGTGCGTACCTTCGTCTGACCAAGCTGACGATCAGACAAGAGCTGGATGCAGTTATCTCAAGCAAACCTGTCTGGACGAGTTTAATCTCTATAAACACATCTTCCTCTCTGGCGAAGCTCAGTTATAGTCCGTCCCCTCTCCATCTCACTCCGTATGTCTCTCGCTGACCATCAGTGGTTTCCTAGAGATCTTGTGCGACCACCTATACGACCACCTTCGCCCTCGGATCTTGCATGAATCATCCCTCGAAACGCTCTGCGGAGTCTGTACAGTCCTTCAGGCACTAATGGTTCAAGATATATCTCTAGACGGTGCAGAAGACGACGATACAATCATAATCTCACCAACATCCTCACCAAACATATCACCCTATCACAGGGACAGTGAAGATTATTTCGCTCCAGGGGCTCGAAGGGGTTCATTCCGCCAAAATTCAATATCAATGTCGAGACAATATAGTGGATCCATCATGACTCGGAAAGATTCCGGTGGGCCTCTTGTGCGACGTCCGAAACCCCTGTCGAGACTTCATACGGAGGTACTTCTGAAAATGGTATTGCAAGATGCCCAGACTCGATTAGTGTTCAGGGCTCAGGCTTTGATACAGGCGGATGTACAGTACTATGCCCCTAGGGATGGGGATCTGGATTATCCAGAGGCACTGGGGACTGGTACGTGTAGCCTTGTTGCACAGTGACGCTAACGATAGGTATGGAAGGGAGAGCACTAGTCCCCAAACCATCGCAAGACCCATTGGACGACGAAGAAGATGATGCAGTTGTACTTTCCCTCCCGCCACCAGAAGCTCAAGAGACATGGTACCCAACCCTTCGAGTCACTCTATGGGTATTATCATGTCTATACACCTATGTTGATGTAAGCTAAGCTACTTGTCTGATCAACTTGGTTCAGCTGACATCCAGACTGCCGTCTTTGATGACTTGGCTCAAGAAGCTCTTACAACATGTCGTCGATCACTCACTCATGGATCTGAATTATTGGGAACCAAAAAGGATAAAGCGATAGATGGTCGATTATTCCTTGTTCGCCATCTACTCATTTTGAAAGAGATGACCGCAGGTCTACAGCTTGGTAGGAGGGATCGAACGAAGGATTGGGCTGGTATCACCGGTATGTCCCTGAGTCTTACAAGGGTGATCGCTAATGCTAGATTTCCTGAAAGGGCTCCTTGAGAATGCATCGAGTATGCTCGGGTACGGAAGGGGATCAGTGGTGAGGGCCAATGAACATGGTCTAGATGCCAAGATCGTACGTCACTCTCAAAACATTCCTGTCGAAGTCGGATCTAATGTCGTTCTAGGACATTGACCGAGAATTAAAACGAGCATGCGAAGATCTAATCTCCCTATGCGCCGCTCAAGCCTCCAAACCTCTCCGCACCTTCCTCGATAATTGCTCTACCTACCTCTCAAGCTCCAATCCAACCGATCTCCCATCTCAAGCATTCGCCACGCCCGAAAAGATCAAAGAGGTGCACGAACAATTTAAATCTTCTGTCAAGGGGGATCTTGAGAATTGGATAGCAGAATTGATGAGATATCTCCAAGATGGAGAGACGGTCAGGGTATTAGTCCCTCCTGCTCAGGTGAGTGCCATCAAAGACCCGGACCGGAGGGATGCAGCTGATTATTAGAATAAGATCGTAGATGAGTACAGGAGGTTCCATGATCTCATCAGGGCCGAATTTGATTTCTCAACAGCCGCGTCTATCATGACCCCTTCGGCTGTACATTCGCTTCTTGTCAGGAATACTGCCAATGGGCAGGCATGAGGAGATGAGGGCGTTCAAGGTGTCAAAGAATTTCATGAAGATAGTGAATCATGCATTGCATTGCCTCATAGTCACTGCTGTTCATGCAAGATGGCTTCGTCAACTATTACACTTCACTGTACGATGTCCAGCCTGCGGGAACGAGAGGGGGGGATTTGACAACACGATACGTAAATTCTCGACCAAGCTGAAGATCTAGTTCGGTACCGATCACCGACCAGATCCCTGTTCTCGTCAATACGCTCGTCAGGCTAAGTCATGTTGGTGACGCCCGAGAGCTTGTGACTGGGAGAATGACCAAATCGATCGCTCTGCCTGAATCCTACAAACCTGGACCACTTGTCCTGGATACTCCACTAAACAAAAGCGGTAAAGTGGAAGGATGTAATCAAGTTGTCAACGCCCAGCGAGATTAGCGAGACAATCATCCATAAAATCTACCAAGCTACATATAACCTTCTACTGAATCCCAACAATAAGCACATGAATACACCTTCCTCTGATATTCTTCTATATTATCCTCTCTTGTTGTTTTTTGAACAGACTCATACGGCGCCAGACTCCAACTCTGGAATCTTTCCACACCAATCAGGGTCTTCACCATGTTCGATAGTGTACTTTTCATGTTCGACCAATTGATGTTTCCAGAAGCTGGACAATTCGTGAGAGTTGACACTGACTTTATGGTTTGGTTGAGCGTGAGCGACTCTGGAAAGAGCGATAGAGGCAACTGTGAATCGAGAAGCGTTGTTTAATCGAAGCATCGACCAAGGGGTCGTGGTTGTTCCTTCTTCAATGTAACCTAGAACATCGAACTACTTGTCAGCTCTTCTACCTCTTAAATGCTGGCTTAGGGGGGTGAGTTGACTTACTCTAGATCTTCCGACCTTTGTTCGTCGAGAGAAGAGGAGACCACTAATATCCTTGGGGTATCCGTGGAAATTTACAATAACGGGTTTGTTGGCGGTGAACAAACTTTCGAAAGCCTCTTCGTCCAATGCGTGAGGATGTTGACCAGTCTCGCCGAGAATGAGGAGGTCATTGATATTAACGACTCGTACTCGAACACCAGCGTTTCGGAGAATGGCAGCTGCTGCGATAGTCTCGAAAGTGACTTCAACACCACATCCAACCAGGACGACATCGGGATTGAGACCATCTTCCGTCGAGAAACGCTTCCATACGGATGCTCCGGCGATACAGTGCTTTTCAGCCTAGGTCTCAGCTGACTTCGCGCGATGCATGGAGAGGGCGAGCTTACCTCTTCAACTGATAGCCAAGTGGTAGTGGGGTTCTTGGAACCGACAATCAAAGAAATGTTGTTCTTTGCTCGAAGACAGTGGTCGACGGTACTGACACTCGAGTTGGCATCGGCAGGGAAGTAAATCCTTGCCAAGCTTCGAGGAAGCGAGATGAAGGATCCAATGAGCTATTCGTCAGCTAGGCTCACAGAGTTGAATTTCGAAAACTTACTCCTGGGTTTTGGTGAGAGTAACCGTTGTGCTCCTGTCGCCAAAGGGTACTAGTCTCGATATAAGTAAGACCAGCAATATCTCCTCTCCATGAAGTCTCGAGGGCCATCTTGACAAATTTGGCGTATTGCTAATTATCAGCTACCATTCAACAAGGGCCGGTCAGACTTACCTCAATCATGGTCTGTACGATACCCAAGAAAGACTCGTAAGAAGGGAACAATCCATGCCGTCCAGTCAAGGTATAACCTTGCAGCCAACCTTGAAGAGTATGTTCAGAGAGCATCTCGATAACCCTACCACCGTTGTTGGCAGTCTCGGGATCCCACTGGAAGTTCCTGTGGGTGACCTTGAAGCATTCGTCGAGCTTGTTGGAGTTGAGCTCGTCGGGAGAGAAGATTCGGAATGTCTTTGGGTTCATCTCGACAACTTTGGCAATGTAGGACCCGATTCTTTCTGTCAGCCAAACGTCTCACTAAGACAGAGCCGGGAGCTTACGCCTTCATGTTGGAGATGGATTTGTCGGCGGGATGGCCGTAATCCTTCCAGCTTGGTGTTTCGAGAGGGATGAAACCTCGGTAGGTATCGTCCACCATTCCCATTCGTCGTTTCTGATCCTTGGGAATGATCCTTAGAGCCTTTGCATCAATGATTCCATCGGCAGTAGCGCCCACTGCGTGAGCCTTTGATGAGTCGTGCTTGACGTCGGTATTGAAGAGGTGCTTGGGGTTGTAAGACTCCAACCACTTGTTGAGAAGATCAAATTCTCCCTCATCGGTAGCGGCAGCAGGCAAGGGGACTTGATGAGCCCTCCAACTACCTTCGATTGCGTTGCCTTCAGAGTGGACTGGACCGGACCAACCCTTGGGAGTTCGCATGACGATCATGGGCCACCTGGGCTTGGTGATTGGTTTACCTGATCGAGCGGCAGATTGGATCTTTTTAATTTCTTCCAAAGCCCATTCCATCGATGCGGCCATATCGTAATTGATGTTGATGTTGTGTTCATCATCGGATCCACCCTCGGCTAGCGCTCCGTATTCGACGATTCGGACCTGGTATCCGTAACCAGTGAACAAGCATGCGAGCTGATAGTCAGCTTCCGCGTGTCACAAAGATAGCTGTAACGTACTTCCAAGTTGTCCATGGCACCGGTGATGGTCCTCTCTCCGATCTTGTAGCCATTGGCGTGCAAGATAGGAATGACGGCACCACTCTCTGCGGGGTCGATGTACTAGTTGTCAGCCCAGATCTACGATGTGCCGGGTAACATACCTTGTGAGCGTGCCAGGCAGTAGCAGTAGGTCCAGTCTCACTCTCCCCATCACCAATGACGGCGACAGTGATCATGTCAGGCTTGTCCATGACACTACCGTACGCAACAGCGAGACAGTATCCAAGTTCACCACCTTCGTGGATGGCACCGGGAGTCTGTCGTCAGTCTAGTCTAGACTACGGACGTATTGACTCACCTCTGCATTGACGTGAGAAGGGAAACCTCCTGGCATACTGAAGGCATGGACAAAGGCTTCGATGCCTTCGGCCGACATGGAGTATTCCGGGTAGAATCGGGTGATACTTCCCTCCATGAACAAGGTAGAGAGGAGAGCAGGGGCACCATGACCGGGCTGATTGTTAGCTTTACGAGGGATTTACCACCGAAAATGACATACACCAGTGAGGAAGACGAATTGAGGGCAATCCTCCTGAGACTCGTACTTGGAAATAAGCTGATTGGTGTGTGCATAAGCAAAGTTCAATCCAGGACAGGTTCCCTGTTGATCAGCACTGCCTGATCGCTCTATGATGAATAACTTACCCAGTGACCGAGAAGCCTCTTCTTGATATCCTTCTGCTCGAGTGGTCGAGTCAAGAGAGCATTGCTCCTCAAGAAGATCTGGGATTAGCGCACGAACCCAAAGAGGTGAGGGTGACAAACCTGAGCAGCGGCGCTATCATCAGCATCAGTCAAAACAGAAAAGAGAAGACTCACAGGTAGTTGGCGACATGTTGGAAAGCGAGCAGACCTTCAAGGTCTAGTCCACTATCCTTTGCTCGAAGTGCTTGAATTCTATCATCAAGGTTGACGAGTAACTTGCCAGCAATCTCGGGGTTGAGGAGAGATGCTCTGGTGGGAGTAGTAGCGTCAAACTTGGATGCAGCTGAAGAAGCCAAGCCAGTAGTAGCAGCCATCTTGTTTGACTGAAAGGTGGTGGTGAGAAAAGACCAGGGGGATGGTTACCTGTTCACGTACGCTACTCGTATAATCCTGGTGACGAATGCATATTCTAGTGACGTGGTCCGTGCCTATTCCAGGGAAGAGTCTCTACATCCACGTGCCAGCCTGTTCCTGACGGTGATGTCCGCTTATGCCAAGGTTGATGAGCTTATTGTTCTCGATAATTAGGTGATATAGATTGGGATAGAGGGGATCATCATGCCATCAAAAGCATCAATAAGAAACATGGTACGTTATGATACTGTGGCAGAAGTATGACTGATTCAACAAAGGGCTCATCAAGCTACATTCCCCTGCAAGAACGTGATCAATGGTCAGACCTTACTCCAATCGAGCAGGATGACGGTCCAACTCCCTTGGTCCCCATCATGTACTCGGAGGAATGTATGTTCGCTCCGTATTGGAGTCATCTATGACGGTCGAGGCTGATATATAAAGACCGCGACGCGATGGATCACTTCCGGGCTCTGTCCTCTGCCGGGGAGAAATCGGAAAGAGGACTCGAGCTCACCGAGACTATCATTAGGCTGAATCCCGCTCATTACACCGTCTGGTGAGGCTATCATATCGTTGTCCGTAGTAGGTGTGAAACTGACAGAAAGGAACTACAGGATGCAGATTTTGCTCGAGCTGAAGCAGGACTTGGAGGTAGAGCTGGAACTGATGAATGAGTTTGCACGGGAGAACCTCAAGTCATATCAAGTCTGGTAAGCTATTGCTCTGCGAAACGGGGTTAGGGCTGATAAGTAGGCACCACCGACTTCTTCTCCTGACTCATATCTCCCCCGAGTCGCCGATCAAAGAGATTGAGTACATCCACGCATCACTCCTCCCCGATCCCAAGAATTATCATACTTGGGCATACCTACATTGGCTGTATTCCCATTTCTCGACACTTGGTCGTATATCAGAGGACGATTGGAAAAGAGAGCAGGAATGGTGTGATGAGATGTTGAGAGTCGACGGGAGGAATAATTCCGCTTGGGGTTGGAGGTGGTTTCTCAGATTAGCGAGACCTGGGGCGACGGGCGGAGACGACGAGATTGAGTGAGTCTAGTAGCTGCCTCAATTGCGGCTGAGCACTAATGACAGATATACGCTAAAACAGATCCATCGAATCCCGCACAATGTCTCTGCGTGGAATTATCTTGGGGGGTAAGTCTCCCCCCATCATGGGGTCGATACATAAATTGATTAGTAGCTTGTTGAAACACCTCAAGAAATCCTACACATCCCTCCTACCAGCAATAGCGATCTACACGGGTAAAGATATCCCCTCCGACTCA
>Ga0265797_10010532_pt1 | contig 11766 bp, 12 predicted proteins | sample P2T30metagenome_FD_192433 | JGI IMG/M metagenome (GOLD analysis project Ga0265797, IMG submission 192433) | Plant litter microbial communities from East Loma Ridge, Irvine, California - P2 T30 | ecosystem: Environmental > Terrestrial > Plant litter > Unclassified | place: USA: California... | reverse complement strand
AAAGAATTACCTTACTAATAATACAATAATGAGGGACGAGAAAGAAATCGAATTGTGTTGCAATCATCCCACTTTCTATTTTTATTTTTATTTATTTTCTTTGCTACAGCTGCTTAACAAGTCTAACAAGTCCCCATAAAGACCCATTGGAAGCCCAACAAAAAAAAAGGTTAATCGTGACAAAAAGGAAAGACTTGGTATGTTTTTGTTTAATCTCTGATGATGTGAGTGAGTTGCTTTCCTCCTGTCCCTGTCCTTCCGACGACCTACATAGGCACCCAGCTCATTTTTTTCTTTAAAGGACGAAGTATTAAAAGTGATGTGTGATGTTCATTTATTTCATTTTCTGTACGAATACTGCTGATGACTGATGTTTTGGTTATTAGTATTGCATGACCGCGCCACGCAGTCTGGTCCATATCAAATAGGTACCTACTGAAACCCTCCACTTCCCGGCCTTCCCCAAGCCCTCCCCCTCATTGCAGGCCGCTCCTCCACAATACCTTGCAACATCACAGCCCTCATGTCATCTAATGCCATCGCCTTTGCCTAAAATCATGTCTTCGTGACTGGTGGAAGTCATCGACATCGGCTCTTGACTTTGCGGAGGCGTATTGGCGTGGCCACCACGTGGACCTCGGGCATACCATGAGGTAGGGCAGACTAAACAACAGCTACATAAACAATGACGAGTAGCCCTTTTCAAACTGATCACAGGCTCCATTCACATCAATCATGGTCGTCCTCAAATATTGGACGACAGCCATCCTCTCCCTCTCTTCCCTCGCCACCGCATCACCCAAACCCAAAAAGCCCTACTTCTACAATGGATTCGACCTCTCCTCGCTGAAGATCCAGGAAGACGGCGGCTTCATCTTCAAAGACACCGCCCGCAACAACGCCACCCGTCCGGTCGAAGACATCCTCGGCGATGCCGGCATGAACACCGTCCGCCTGCGTTTGTGGGTGGATCCAACAGTTCCTTACGACGGCGGCTACTACGAGACGTACGATCTGGAATACACCCTCGGTCTGGCGAAGCGCTTCTCGGCCAAGGGCTACAAGATCTACCTCGATTATCGTAAGCGTCAACGATACATGCTCATTACAGTATATCCCAACCGCGTACCAACACCAACTAACTTACTTTCCAACAGATTTCAGCGACTACTGGGCCGACCCCCAAAAGCAATGGCAGCCCTCTGCCTGGCCCACAACCTTGCGCCCCCTATCCTCCAGCCTGCGCCACTACGTCTCCTCAACCATGCGCGCCTTCTCCTCCGCCGGCGTAGACCTCGCGCTGGTAAGCCTCGGAAACGAGATCCGCAACGGCATGATCTGGCCGCTCGGCCGCGTGAGCGTCGACCTCGAGCCCCAGCGCGCCCGCACAGCCAACTTCACCGGCCTCGCGACCCTCTACGCTGCGGCGCGCGAGGGGGTCCGCGACGCGGTAGCGTCTGGCGTGCACGCGCCTCAGGTCATGATCCACATCGACAACGGGTACAACCTGACGCTGCAGCGGCGGTGGTTCGAGGCGCTGACTGCGACGGGGAAGGTGAAGACGCGGGACTGGGATGTGATTGGGCTGAGCATCTATCCTTTCTACGGCACTTCGGCGACGCTGGGGAATTTGAAGGAGACGATGACTTGGTTGGCGAGGAAGTATGGCAAGGCGATGCATGTGGTTGAGACGGATTGGCCTGCTGTTTGCGAGGGGGAGGGCGCGCCGGCTTTGAGCGAGCCTGGGATCCCGGCTTCGGTCGAGGGACAGCTGGAGTGGGGCCGGGAGGTGTTGAGGATTGTGAAGGGGTTGCCGAAGGGGCTTGGGCAGGGGATTAAGTGAGTCTTTTCTTTCCTTTTCTTGTTTCTTGCGCCTTGCGTGGACTTGCTTGGAGAACTGGGTGCAGAGGCGGACGTCTGGAACCATCGACTGACAATCCACACACAGCTACTGGGAACCAGCCTGGCTCAACAACACCGGCCTCGGTTCTGCCTGCCAGGACGCGATCCTCTTCGAGCCCGATTGGAGCCAATACCCGAACGTCACTGCTTATTCGAGGGAAAGCGTGAATCTGTTCAACCCTTGAGTCCGTTGTTGAGCTGGATGGTATTGAGTCTACGAAAGTGACGAAAGTGTATTCATCCGGGCTCGTTTGGTAGATTAACAGATCGATCAGATACAATGCATTGAAATCGACTACCTACAACGGCTAGACATGGAGGGTTTAGGTCAGTAACTTGTAGGACATTTCACTTGGCCCGGAACGCGTTGTTGAAAGGGGGATCTTTCCGGCCCGTCTGAGCTATCAAGCACAGCATAGGTAAACACAGTACATCCACGTCAACGCGCAAATCGCCACATCGTATGTGCTCGGAAATCATAGGTCCGAGGCACAGGCACTGCATCAAAGGCCCAACCAATAGAAGTAATCCGTTCCCGTCCCAAACTATGATCCTGCACCTCCATATCGCAGGATTGGGAGCCCACGCTCTCAGTCTCACTGCGACCGGATGCCGATGCATAGGTACCTTGGTATTACCCAAGGTCCTGTACGTCGATTCTTTGTAATGGCTTACACATCCTATGCTCATGCTCTGTCAAGCAGATCCGGACACGTTGTTGCGGGGGAGATATGGAACCATAGGAGGGAGGAGGGGCAAGGTATCTTTATCATCGCCACGCGTACTGAGTAATACATTACATGGAAGCAAACATGCGCGAGAAGGCGAGTTCGATGGCGGACTCGTGCATATAACAAGACAGCTGCCACTACCTTCCGACACTCAGTTGATGTTCAACTTCCGTCAGAAACAATACACTCTGTTCATCCCAGCTAAGCTGCTCGAACATCTTTCAACAAAATGACAAGCAAGCTCATCACCATCGTGGGCATCACTGGCAACCAGGTACGAAAGACGAGATAGCCAAACACCTACCACGTCTTTCCCCTGCTAACACATGAGCGAATTGATGCCTGCAGGGCGCCTCCGTCGCCGACGCCTTCCTCAACGAACCCGGCTGGAAAATCCGCGGCATCAGCCGCGATCCAACCAAGCAGACCAGCAAACTCTGGAGCGACAAAGGCGTCGAAATGGTCGCCGCAGACCTCGACGATGCCGCCAGCCTGCAAGCCGCTTTCGCGGGCTCAAACGCCATCTTCGGCGTCACCGACTTCTGGCAGCAGATGTCGATGCCGGCGAACCAGCAAAAAGCCGACAAGGCGCGCAAGCCCATCAACGTTGTCGCGTACGAGGCCGAGATCCAGCAGGGTAGGAACATCGTCGACGCCGCCGCCCGGGCTGCGGCGGAGACTTTGGACGTGCTGGTGCTTTCTGTGCTGGGCGATTCCAAGAAGTGGAGTAAGGGGAAGATCACGTGGAATTACCATTTCGAGGGCAAGTGGCGGGTTGTCGAGTACTTGCAACAGACTTACCCTGAGCTCTATAGGAAGTCGTCGCTCTTCCAGCCTGCGTTCTTCATGACGAACTTGGACACCATGATGGCTCCGCAGAAGGTGGGTTCTTGACTGACTGGCTGGGACGACCCTCGCCATCCAAATAGTGTCGTGCAACCGCTTACTCGTCAGCAGACCCCAAACGGGACGATCCTAAGCTTCCCACTCGACGGCGACCGGAAAATCCCCATGTACCACCCTCGCAAGGACACGGGTACGCTCGTCAAGGCGCTCGTCAACAGCCCGCCCGGCAAGAACCTGATGGGCTTCGGCTGCGAAATCAGCTTCGAGGAGATCGCCCAGATCTGGACCCAGAACCTTGGCGAGCGTGTGACGTACCATCGTGGCACGGTCGAGTTCATGGATCAGATCATGCCGGGTGGTATGGGGATGGAGCTCGGCGAGATGATGGAGTATATTAGCAGTCCGGGTTATTATGGTGGCAAAGCTGCGATTGAAGGGACGGGTTTGATCAGGCCGCAAGATGTGAGTGGTGATGCCCGAAGACTTGGTTTTGTGTGCTTCGAGTGCTAATCCAGTCTTCAGCTTGGAGAGTTCCACTTGACCGATGTTAGGGAGTACCTCAAGGGTAAGAGGGTGTAGAAGTGATGCGGTTTGATCCGGCGGTGGGAGCAGGGAGATGCAGTTCGTTCGTTCTGTAGTGAAATAGTGTCGATGGGGCAGTATCGAAGGCGTTCTGTACGGATTTTGTTAGTTCCGCAAACTTGATGAGGTAACATTTGAAGGTCGCCGATCCTGTTTTCACAATATTGCTTCATTCAGTGTCTGCGTCACTGGGTAGAAACATGTCCATGCAGAACGTATCAAGCTCTTTTGTCAAGACACGACAGGACTGCGTTAGAAGACCCGAAGATTCAAGCCACCGCCCTGCCTTCAAGATCCTTGATCCCAAATTGCTTTGAAGCAGCCTCGAAGCTCATCCTCACGTTCTCCGAGGCGTAGACTCTCATCTCATCCTCGTATGTCTTCGTGACGCCTTCCTCCCAACCTCCCGCATCGCCTAGTAAACGTCCAATCAAAGCGGCGTCTTTCAATGCTGTGTTGGCGCCTACTCCACCAGCGGGTGTCATGCAATGCACTGCGTCCCCCATCACGGTGACTCTGCTCTCGCTCTTCCATTCGGCAATGCCTCCCGGCCAAGCAGTGGACATCTTGAGGAAGGCAGCCTGCGCATCGTTTTGATCGGTGAAAATCGGCTGCAGTTTCGCGTGCCAGTTGCCCGTGAGTTCTCGCGACAAATCTGCCGCTTGCTGGCCTACAATAGAGAAATTCCCGTCCGGAGGCTCGAAAGTCCCGGGTCCGCCAACGAAGACCCAGCCGAGCTCCTCGTCGCTGTCTTGCGAGCCCGGCCTGATGTTGGTGATGAGTCCCAGGCGGCCGCCAGGGTGCGTCTGGTCGGACGCCATGTACACGCCGACGCCAAGTGATTTGAACGAGGCTGCCGGTGTCTGGCCGTGGATCATGCGTGCGCCGGTATCGTACGCCCTGATCTTGCCTTGGCCCAGCTGGTCTGCAAGAGCGGATCGTGGACCATCTGCTATCACCAGCAGACAACCTTCGGGCGATCGCGTCCCGTCGGTGAAATCTACGGTCACGCCGGATTCGGACAAGACGTAGCCCTTTGACCGTTTGCCCCAGTGGACTATCTCGTCCAAGCCATCCAACAGACAGTCTCGCAGCCATGCTCTTCCAACACCGAGGACATCGCCGCCGAGTTTTGGCCGCCCTGACGAGACACTGAAGCCCGAGCCTTTTACAGGTGTGTTCTCTTCTTGCTTCTCTTCGCCAGTAATGGCATTGAGCTGATGTACACCGCCTCCGCCGGTCGCCGACGTGCCAGAATGGAATTTTTGAAACTGTTCCGTCGACAGCACTTCTTTCAGGGCGTCGAGACCATCGGTGGAGATGCGGATCCGGTAGCCTTGGGCGCGAGCATGCCGGTCTGCATCTCGCTCGAACAAATGGAAAGGGATGTTGTTGGCTTTTAGGGATCTTGCTAGGAGCGCGCCGCCTATGCCAGCGCCGGAGATCAGGACTGGCTTGTTGGTGGACATGGTCGCGAACTGCTGTCTTGCTGCTGCGTAGTAGTAGACACGCCTAGGGAAGTGTCTCGTACAGGTTGACAACATATGTGGAGATTGTTGCGTTGGTGGTCAGCAATTGGTATCACATCTCGAGAGAGACCCAAAGATGGATCTAAAGCCTCGGACAAATGGTTTGTTGCCGACTTTCTGAACGCTTTGCGTTTCGTCTCACTCACCACTGTAGGTAAGTTATCGCTTCCTGATTTGTACCGTACCTTGGTATTCGCGCTTCGGGATATGGATTCGGCATTCGGCCTCACATTACGCCGAGCATTGCAGTATGAGCAGACTTCTAAGAATTCAAAGCTCCACACTCTATGTTGCAAACATCCATGCCTTGCCTTCGCCACCCGCCTACATCTTGTCAATCCTCCCTTCACCTTGGTTCACAACACTACCCAGGTAGTCTGCTCAGCGCTGAAAATTGACATTACTAAACTTGTGTGACGAACGCGACAGTAAACGCCTCAGAAACAGGACGGGTCTTCACGATGCTCATTCGTCGTTGCCATCACAGCTGCGCTCTCATCGGCCATTCGATTGTTGCTTTCAGCGTCGTTGAAGTGTTTAGGTAGGTTGCTTATAAGGTAATGTTGACTCTCATGCCATACAAGTACTCAAAGCTAGCCTCCAAAACGGCCTCGAAATTGTCTGGAATACTGCAGAAACGCACTTGCCTCTCACCTGTCTAGCATAGAGTAGGCAAGCATGACGACGGGCATGTTGCAGTTGCCTACTAACTTGCATTGTTTGCATGGCAAGACTCACAAATGCATTGCAATCGCTCACCCACCATCCCACCGCGGCATGAGATAAAAGTGTTTGGTCTACCAACAACAATCCTCTCCTGCCTGAGAGCTCGTTTCTCCTCGGACTTGCTTCTGTAGCATGCTTTCTCGTTCAAACACTACCACCTCAGACCGCCTTCGCCGCAGTCGGTCGACCGCTTCAATGCAAGCTGCTCGTCAGCGCTCGTCGGCTACATCTGATCCTTTTCTCGTTCGCCAACACGCAGAAGCAGCCGCCACACAAGCCTACAAACGTGCGCAACCCACCGAGCAGATGAGCTGTCCCGAATACCGACCGGCACCACCAGGGCTTCATCGACGACGGAGCCAGGTCACCGGTCGCTCTGAAGGCAGTTATTTGGAAGATGCTAGACTCGGTCGCAGGCGATCAACGGCAAGACGCGACGAAATCAAATCTACACCTGCAGCTAGTCAGAAACACCAGTCGAGTGGAGCTTCTTATGCGGTGGAAGGTGGTCGCCTCAAAGGAGCACCTCCCGCCCAGACAGAGGCGGACATCAAGTCCGCTCGTAGGAAAGCACGCGTAGTCGCAGCACCTGTTGATTATCAACTCAAGCCCCCATCTGCTTTGGGAAGTCGACGTTCGCCTGTAAGGAATCCGTGCCCGGCCTCAGAACCACATAGCTCGTCTTTGGCCCCGACACCGCGATACACAGAGAAGAGTTACGATGATGGCATCTCCGTCACTTACACGGAACCACAGCCGTATGCCAACAGAGCAAAGACAAAGTCCGATCAGACTTCGCCGCGCAGGCTGTCAGCAGGAGAGACGCAAACAGAGGCAGAGGTCGTAGCTTTCGCCCGAGATCGGCAACTGCAAGACTTCAGCCAGCCCAGGATCCGCGAGCGCAAGTCATTTTTCGGATCATTTCAGAAGCTACAAAAGCGAGATATCAGCAATCGACGTCACACTGAAGGCATAAATTACGACAACTCTTTGCCGCCATTCAACTATGCCGATGATTCATCAATCGCACATCTCCAGTCGCTACCATGCAATGATCTGGTATCACCAAATGTGTACCCAGACGGCGTAGCTAAGAAGACGACTCGAACATTCTCTGGCTCAATGAAAACCCAATTCAAGAAACTCCTCCGCAGAGCATCTCGCGCACCGAGTGGATTGATGTCTCACCACCCTAAACCTGCAAACCATGCCCACTCCGTAACAGATCAGGGCAGCCCACCTACACTGCAAGGCTCGACCATGCTCAGCGACCCTTTCATCGTCCATGACTCACCGCTGGCTTTGGCTCAAACCACCAATCCTCTGTTTCCACAGGGTGACTTTGAGGGCAACGTCAGTATCAGTGGTGACGCTGCCACAGACAGATCCAGAGTGACGAGCTGGGCCAATTCCACTGCCGCTGCTTCAAGCACATTCGCCAACACTGTATCAACGTGCGCGGCAGATGAGCATGGTAGACTGAAGCACAGCAACAGTCAATCAAGACTGCGAAAAAAGAGCTCTTTCTTTGGCCGGGCTGTGCAAAATCGCCTGCGCAAGACAAGCCATGCTGATTTGAAAGGATCAGAGGATAGCCAAGCATTGTTCATGGCTCTACGTGAGCGAATGCTGCCACGAGATGCCGGAGAAGAGAAGGTAAATCGTGCCGAGAGCGCTACAAGCGTAGCGTCCCGGGCAACCTCGTCATTGTCCATGCTCCCGTCACGAAGGCGAACAGACTCCCTCACTCCGTCCGGGCATGGCGGCTCCTCCACGATTAGGACAGTGTCGCCAGACCCAAATGCCTACAAGATGATGTCACCAGTTGTTGAAGTCTCTCCAGACCGCGATCTTACAGGCGACGAATCTGCTGATCAGACACCAACCGCTAACCATTTTGCGTCCAAACGTAGAGCCGGACCTATGCAGGCCGAGCCTCCATCGTTTGATCGCATTGCTCGCCGTGTGCAACAAAGCCAGGCTAGATGGCAAGGTGCCTTGCGTACGGCTCCGGTTGCTCCCGATGGCATGATCGGCTCAGCATACGACGAGAGTAATCCGTACGAACTTCCATCGTTGAGTCGTCATCCTTACCAAGATGCAGATACAGGAGGCCTGCCCCGTCACACCAAGGTGTCAGTGCCTGCACTCGCAAGCAGGACTCGTGAGAGGCTCCTATCACCCAGTGTGTATTCGCGCGCTACCGATGGTGCTTCACCGAGTCCTGCAACTCCAGAAGACGGTGGAATGACGGTCACAATCACAAGTCGTGAGGTCAAGCGTTACGCTCTTTCGCCTCCCAAAAAGCAGGAAGTCCATGCAGATCGACCTGTACAAGCCAGTGGGGAGTGGCGCAAATGGCTTTCCGACAAAATGAACAGTCTAATAGAAGCGGACACAGCCGTCAATCTCGCGCACGCCCCTATTCCTGCAACAGCATCGATAGCTCTGGATTCCTTCAGCCGTGATCGATCGGCAACAACTGGAAAGGGTTCGCAGAGACATGGCTCCGACAGCGAGCAAGCATCAGGGACTCGACAAAGCAGCCGCCCTCGCCCCAGCAGTAGGCGATCAAGCTACATGAATGATCGATACCCTATTATGGACACCAGCGACAATTCTAGTCGAAGGACGAGCCGCAAATTCTCGATGGCTAGCAATCCGGCAACAGACACCGAAGGCTCACTCCAGCGGCCAGGCAGCGATGATAGCAAGCGAAGTCCGGAGATCATCAATACCACGAGCAAGATCAGCGCCGCCAAACTCCTGCCTAAACGACATTCCCTCGCGCATCTTGAATCTTCATCACAAACAAAAGCATTCCCTCCCCCGACAGCGAACAACAAGCACTTAACCACGCCAGATAACCTCGTCATGTCTGGAGCCATCCCAGACAAAGATGCAATTCCAGCAACATCAACAAACCATCTTCGTCCACCCTGCCCCCGCCACAACAAGCATCAGTCCGCCTTCGACCTCCGCGCCAAATACAAAACAACAACCACCGGCCCAAGCCGTCCCCTTGAAGTCCGCCGCAAAAAATCCACCCCCATCGCGGTCTTCGAAGACCCAACGATCCAGAACATCTCTGCTGGGCCTTACGCCTCCACGTCCCCCTCGGCAGTGTCATCCCTCCACAACGCTAACGCCAACTCACATCTCAACAACATCAACAAAGAGAACACGCCCGCCGCCGCTCACAACCACCACGTCAACGATGATGGCAGCGGTCTTCCTGCTCTCTCCAGCTCGGAGTGGCTCGCAGGCCCGACTAGCAAAAAGCGCGACCTCGCTGCGAGGCCAAAGTCTTCTACGCCGAAATTCGTCGGGTTAGGTGAAAATGGGTTTGGTCGAGAAGGCTCGCCGGGTCAGAGATTGGTTACGGGGTGGATTCAGGGGAGGAGGGCAAAGGGAGGGGACGAGGATGGAAATGCGACTTTTGTGTGAGCTGTCAACGGGTTGGAGATGTGTGTTTGGATTGGTAGGTGACATGAGTAGGCGGCGTGTTCTCTATGGCTTTGACGGGTGTCATGTTGACGGAAGTTCGAGATTCATCGTTTTTTCTCGTGGTGTCTTAGCAGATCAGTGGATAGGTAGCAATAGAAATCCGCTAGATTCAACAGGATAAGGTCAGTCCCTCAAGACTAAACACCCCCCCCGGTAGTTGTGCTTCGACAGGGCTATACGATCGAGTGAGGGTTAGGGTTTGAAATCTCGGCGAACTCCGACGAGTCCTTCAGATATACCTGGTAACAACCTCGGGTTTGGACTTTGTAGTTGGCCTTATCTATTTTCGCGACGACACTGTTTGTTAGGTTCTTTGCAACGACGCAAACGTAGGAGATAATCATTTCTCTCTGGTTGTTCGTCCTCTGACTCAGCAAGCCAGCCGAGTCACGTCGCGGGCAACAACAACAACAACACATCTGCAAAGCCAGCTGGTCAGCGAACCGCCTCACATCAAACTCGGCGTATAACTATTTTCCACACATTTCCAAAATGGGCTCTATCGCACCGAACGAAGAACGTCCGACCGCGGTCTCAATTACGCTCCAAGAACTCAAAGACGGCACCGTGTCGCTCGACACTCTGGAGCAGGCGTTCGGCCCTGCGAGCTTGGGCATCATCATCGTGAAAGACCTGCCTGAAAAATTCGCGGAACTCCGGAGGGAGGTCCTGAGTCTGAGCTCTTATTTGGCTAATTTGCCGGAGGAGGAGTTGGGTATGTACTGAATGATCTCGAATCGTTAGGCATGTCTCAAGAGCTGATATGGTTTCTTCTCACAGCAAAGGTCGAGAAGCCGGAGGCGAAATACAATGTCGGCTGGTCGTGTGGCAAGGAGACTCTGGCCGATGGACGCTACGACACTCTCAAGGGCTCCTACTACGCTAACCCCATTCACGACGTCGCGCTTGAAGCCAAAGCCCGCGAACTATACCCTGAGGTCGTCGAGATGGTAACCCCCAACGTCTGGCCCAGCGAAGACGTCCTGCCAGGTTTCGAAGCCAAATTCGAAGCTCTGTGCCGCTTGATAGTAGACGTAGCCGGCCTTGTCGCGCGAAGCTGCGATCGCTACGGCGTGGCCAAACTCGACGGCTACAAGTCCGGCACGCTGGAAGACATCGTCCGCACCAGCGTGAGCACCAAAGCGAGACTGCTGCACTATTTCCCACCACCGCCTACTGCTCCCGCAACCCCGGCAGCAGCCGACGTCCCCAAAAAACTCGACGACGACTGGTGCGCCACCCACACCGACCTTGGCGCCCTCACCGGCCTCACGAGCAACATGTTCATCGACGAAGTCGCCCACCCGCCCAAATCCGCGGACTCGTCCTTCTCCCCTCTCCCCGAACTCGACGCCCACCCGGACCCCAAGGCGGGTCTCTGGATCGCCGACCGCGCCGGCCGCGCTACCCAGGTGGACATCCCGCGCGACAGCCTGGCTTTCCAAACCGGCATGGCGTTGCAGCTCATTACTCGGGGCAAGTTGCAAGCCGTGCCGCATTTCGTGCGAGGCGGCAAGGGCGAAGGCGGAGGGGAGAGGATCGCGCGGAACACGCTGGCTGTTTTCACGCAGCCTAACTTGTGGGTGCCGGTTGATGAGGAGAGCGGGAAGGACTTTGCTAAGCTTGCGGAGGAGGTGATTACGAAGGGCATTTGAAGGGCGTTCGGAAAGACATTACCTTATGGGAAAAAGATGAGTGGAAGAATCTCGAACCATGCCCACCTCGTCGTTGTTGATATCCCAACAGTTTAGTCTAGTACCAGTCAAATACAGGACGACGGCAACGAAGAAAACCGATAACACCGAAGCCGAAAAAAATAACATGACTAAATATCAACAAGTGAAAAAAGAGAGATCCCACACCAGCTCCTCCCATCCCGCCCCCATCACCGCCTCCCCCCAACAACAACCCCCCTCAAAACCCCCACCGCAACATCCAAAACC
>Ga0265797_10010531_pt1 | contig 11767 bp, 9 predicted proteins | sample P2T30metagenome_FD_192433 | JGI IMG/M metagenome (GOLD analysis project Ga0265797, IMG submission 192433) | Plant litter microbial communities from East Loma Ridge, Irvine, California - P2 T30 | ecosystem: Environmental > Terrestrial > Plant litter > Unclassified | place: USA: California... | reverse complement strand
TACGGTGTTGAGCGTGGCTGCGAGGGATCTTTCGGAGGATGCGGAGGTTGGGGTGAGGGTTTGGGGGCTGGAGAGTGGGTGGGGGGCGAAGGAGGGGGTGGATGGGGTTGTGAGGGGGAATGTTACGGCGAATTGATGGATGGGCGGGTTTTGAGTGTATAGACATGCGTATGAATGGCTGTAGTTTCGTACCTTTGTTGTATGCCATGAGTTTTTTTGTCAGTAATTGTGATCGCGGACGCGACGATGTCACGAGTAACGCTTGTTCCGAGGTTGAATTGATCAGGCGATGTGAGTCTTCATCAGCCAGCTGGACAGTCTGTAATCGATTAGTTTTTGGAAACTGATAGTTTACGAATTGAGAGGCTTAACATCTCAAGGTCCAATGGCGCCACTTTTGGTTCTGATGACGAGGCAAGCAACACAAGCCTTTGCTCTGCGTGGACCCGTCCAAGCGTTATTCCGTGTCGGTCGCAGGGCTACGGTGATAGTCGTCCGAAGGTGATATGCATTTGCATGCAGAGTACCGAACGGGGCAATGTTCCTCGTGGATCGGCGTTTCACAACCCAATGAATGCATCAAGACCCGACAACGAAGAGTTGGAAAAAGCCGGAATCGGTTGATCTGTTTACCGCGTGTATTCAATTTTTGTAAATCCGACTCGTAGGAACCTTCAACAGATTCCCGTGGTTTTCTACAAGAAAAACGTCCAAATCATGACGAGAAGTCATCAATAGCATTCTTTCCGACTAGTAGACGTAACGGAACCCTCTCGCCCTCCGATCGCCGCCGTCGGTGGACGATTGAACCACATCCTCGCGGTCGGACGCCTCGAGTTTCTTGTTTTCCCTGATGTGGACGAAGCGGAGGAGCAGAGCCAGGAGCGCAACCACAACGCAGACACCAGCATTGGCTGCACTACCGGGCGTGTAGTGCGGGTCGTGGGTTTCTATGGTAGTATTAGTGAAAACGAATCAACAACATCTCTGGACCAGAGTTGTCTCTTACCGGGATAGAAGTAAGTTCCATAGATTGAAGCGCAGTTGCCGATGGCGTTGCAAATGGCAATGGCGGCAGAGCGCTTGACCATGGGCCGGATGAACGAGTTTGCAACCCAAGCGACGATGATCTGGAACGCCGAGACGGCGCCCATAGGCATGAGGAACATGCCGAAGAACCTTGGTCCCACGCTCGTCGTGCCTCCAACGATGGCGTTGCCGACGGCGGAAACGGTCAGCAGGCAGATGATGTGGATGCTCCTGTCATTGGTTCGGTCCGCGCTCCACGTCACAATCAAAGCTGTCACCCAAGTTACGAACCAGACTGGCACGGTAAGGAGGAGCGTTTGGATACGGCCGTAGCCTAGCGTAAGGACGATGGAGGGGAACAGGTATTGGAAGGTTTGCGAGAGGATGGAGAGGTGTTGGAGGAGGATGAAGATGTATGTCCGGTAGTCGGTCAAACTCAGGCGCAGGCCTTGCCAGATGGATGTCGATTTGTTGTCGTCGTCTTCGTCGGCGTCGTTTTTGAGACGGTATAGAGCGTAGGCCTTTTGCTCGTCCGTCAGCCATTTCGTGGTTTGAGGGAAATTGGGGATGATGAAGCTGTGAGTAAAATGTTAGCCGTGGGTTCAAGTAGATTGGCGGCACGGGAAAGACTCACATGCAAGAGATTGCAAATGCTTCATGGTACGTCAGCAGAGACTCTGCGTTAAAGGTCAATCACAGAAAATAGCTACCCATCGAGATAGCCCCGTTGACGATGAAAAGCCATCGCCAGCCTGCAATACCGTTGCGCCCATCCAGGTTGTCAAGAACCCCTGCGGCGATCTAATAATTTCGAGTTAGTTTCACCTCCAGAGCCAAAGGGTGCATCCTAACTCAAAGCTCAGGGCACAAGGCAGTCGTGCGGAGCTGGACGTACTGCAAAAATATCAGCGAGTTATCCCTTCATCGATCTCCTCATCAGATCAAACCTTACCCAAACCACCAAACATATTTGCCAAAGCAACCCCACCATAAAACCAAGCAATTCTCTTCGTAAGCTCTTGCCTCGTATACCACGAACTCATCAAAAAGATCGCACCCGGAAAGAAGGGAGCCTCGGTAACACCCAGAAAGATGCGGACAGCAAGCAACTGAGGGAAGTTCTGCACAGCAGCAGTTGAAGCGCAGACTCCGCCCCAGACCAGCATGGTGATTCCGAGGTAGAGCGAAGGGCGCATGCGAGTGATGAGGAGATTGGAGGGCAATTGCATCGTGAGGTAACCGACGAAGAGAATGGAGATGGCGAGGTTAAACTGCGTGCCACTCATGCCTAGATCGGCTTCGAGGGAGCCGAGACGTGCTTGTCCCAGTGCGGCGCGGTCTGGGAAGTTAGTTGGGTTCATCAATGGAGGGAAACCTTCATGGCTTTAGCCGTGGGTTGACCCACCAACAAAATTGTTCAGGTACATGATGATAAGCAGCGGAATAAGTCGCATATCGACCTTGCGCATCAGCTTCTTCTCAAAAGCCTTGTGCCACTCAGCATCCTGCGATGCGAATGTCCGGAAGAAAGGATCGTAAGACGAGGGCCCATTACCCAGAACCTCAGTCTTTGAGACATCTTCTTTCTCGACAGGTGGAGTGACGGCGGTCTTGTCGTCCACCGTAACGATGTTCGGCGCGGGTTGAGGCATGGTGATATGAGGGCTTCAGTGGCCAGTGTACCCCTTGCAGCGCCCCGGAGTCGTGGGCCACTCTGTATATATAGATCTTGGGCTTCGCGACCAAGAGCGTCCGACAGCCACCTGGATGAGAAGAGAACGCGGGGTCATGTTTCGTCGGCATTGGTGCTACGGAGAATCGTCCCGACGATGCTGATGAGGATTCCAAGATTGCACTCAAGAGATGCCCAGTACTCGACCAGGTCGAGGTCGATAGTCGACCTGGAGTAAACATGGAGAATCATGGGGAAGCCAAGGTCTGGGGTAGAGGACGCGAAACGGACGCGGCGCTTGGTAGCAAACGCCAGCTCTTGGTCGAAGTCAAGGGTAGGCCATTAGCCGCCGGATGAGAAGGGTGACGGTGATGCCATCCATGCGAATCTCACGAGCTTGAAAGGTGGTAGTGGATACCGCCGTGACGTTGACAGAGGCCATCATTGAAGACCTCAGTATGGATGGTGCCGAATCGTCACAAAGCCTTGTCGAATTCACTCGTTTCATTGAAATGCGGCATGGTCATGATGAAGTGAAGTTCATGTCAGGGAGGAACAGGGCGGAGTATGGCAGAAGCTGTGCCGGCGTCGGGTCATCCTGTAGTGCATGTGTGCAACAGCGAGTGATACCGACATAGTCGCAAAGATGAATTAATCGTTCAGGCCACGGACTAACGGTTACATCAGCAATACAAGTTGGTCTAAGAAAAATTTGCGTGCCAAACCTGCCCCTGCCATCATAGAAGAATAAAGTTGGTCATCCTCCCTCCAGTGGCCTTCAGCCCAAGAAAGGCCAAGTCGGTATATAGAGGCCCGAGTACTGGCCCAGCCTCGAGTAAGCTTGGCGCATACGGTCACGCGGCGACATGTATAGAGTGAATACCTAAAAAGCAAGTATACGAATGATTTAGTATATGTATGGATGGTGGAGCTTGAGCACACCGGAGTCAAGCCGTGACAGGTCAACTATTTCGGGCTGTCGCCACAGACTTTGTGGTAATCCTTGTGGCTCTTCGCGCCATCTTCAATGATGTCCTGGAACTGCTCGAACGGACAGCTAGCACCAGGACCAGTCTGGCAATCCGGCAGCGGCCTGGGAGCCTGGTTGGCGACGAAGCGTACAAAGTCCTCGGAACCACGCTTGCTGTCGCAAGTGATCTTCTCCATGCCGACGTGGCCAAGGAAAGGAATCAGGTCGCTCATCTTCCACGCACGAGCCCAGTTCACACGATCCGTAGGGAACTCCTCGCGCGCACTGGAAGAGGAGTTGAAAATTCCAAGAGCCGTGGCGACGAAGGGAGGTACTTCGCGGTGAGTGAATGAGAGGAAAAAGCGTTGTCCCTTGGGCCAGCCGTCGCGAGTGGGCGAGTCGTCGTGGTCATCAAGAAGCGGGATCTGAGATTGTAGCCAGGGGAATCCGAGGTAAGGAGAGAGCGGGTTGAGTGGGCCGACCATGTAGGCGTAGCGGAGATCCCAGGCATACTCGTAAGACATCCATTCGGCATCCGTGAATACAGAGCAGATGGGGCTGCGCTTGCCTTCGATGGCGGATTGGTAGCCGCAGAGGGACTGCATACCAAGGATGTTCTCGTCGCTCAACTGGAACGGAGAGTCGCCTTCCAGTCTTTCCGAGACAGCAGGTGCATAGTTGGAGATGAACTCTGCCATCTCCTTCTTGCCGGGCTCCTTAGTGAATGCTGGGCAAGACTTGTGCGGCACGATGGCATCCATGCTTCCGTTGACGTCTCTCAGTACCCGCACGATTTCGATATCCTCGCTGTGAGGAAAAGCACCCGCAAGCGAAACAGCAGTGTCATAAGTCCTCGACTTCTTGTCCGCCAGAATCCGTTTCGTTGTGGGGATGAGGTGTGGGTAGCGCTGCATGAGATGCTCGCCCACCGCCTTTGCATCTTTCTTGCCCGCCGGCGTGATTTCCTCCAGCGAGTCTTCCAGAATTGGGCTTGTCCACTTGTTCAAGAACGCCAAGCTGCCTGAGAAGCCACCGCGGTGTTTCTCAATTTGGAAAAGTAGAGGCTGGATGTACTCTTCGTACTCGTCGTCGTTTGCGTAAATCGAGGCATGGCGCACTAGGTACGAAGCGGCGGTGATCTTGCACTGGGGTGGTGGTTCATGGCTGAGGCCGAATCCTACTGCGTCGAAATAGCTGCATGGATAAAACGCGTTAGAAAATCTCTTCACTGCTTCAGATTAAGGAGAGCATACGGTGAGATGCCAGGCAAGTGCTCTAACGGGTCGAATTCATAGCCCTGCGTATGGTCCTGGGCAGAGATGGGCGTCTGTTGCGCATAATCGAACGGCCACGCCTGAGCGACATGAGTCAATGCTGCAGCGAGCAGAGGTGCTTTGATCATACTTGTGCCTTGAGTGCAGTGTCTTCTGAAGACCAGAAGTGTCTGAAAAATGGACAGAAATGTGATTGAGACGTCTGGGAGATATAAGTTTAGGCACATGCAAGGTACCGGAAGGTTTTAACCTCAATGGATGCTTCCTTCTTATCGGGAACTCGCAAACGTCATGGTGATCGCACCCAATCTACGCGAATCGGACGCGACTTTTCCGGTCTCGACTCTCATTGCCCAGAGTTCCATAACTTGATCTCCTTTACCGAACATACAATCGATGCGTGATTGTTCGATGCATCGGGCTCGATGGTGATCCAAATAAAAAAAAGTCCCGGATCTCTCTTCTTGGCGAGGCCAAGTCGTCACTATGATCTTTGAATCTAAGTACGCAACTACATGTAGAGGTACATGTAAGTATGCATACTCACGCTGAAGAAGGCGTCATAGAACAAATAAACATCACAACGAGCATTTCAGATCCAAAGCCCAGTCTGGACTCATGGCGCCTATTTGAAGGTTCTCCTACCGGTGATTGTCACTCTGTTATGCCGTTGGATCTACAGGCCACCTCGGGTTGTACGATCCCAGGCTCGCAGGTCCATGTAGTTATCCTTCGCAACACCCTATCCTCAAACAGCTTCCACCTTCGCTCCTTGTGCCCAAGTGGCATCGCCCTTTTTGCTCGCCTCGCGCAAATGGTACAGCGCATCAATGAATGCCGGCACAAACGAGCCCGGGCCCTGCGCTTTCTCAGCCGCGCGCTCGGCAGCAATCTCATACAGGAGAATTCCCGCAAGAGCGCCCAACAGCTTGTCCTCTCTCTCAACAGCAAGCACGCTCGCAATGGTAGTGCCAAGCGTGCAGCCGCTGCCTGTGATCTCGCCCAAGTACTCGTGCCCGTTTGAGATGAGGAACGTGCGTTCGCCGTCTGACAACACATCCGTGCTGCCGGTCATGAGGACGATGTTACGCTCGCGAGCAGCGAGTGTTCGCACAAGTTCGACACGCTCGGCTTGCGAGAGTTGGGATGCGCCGGAATCGACGCCGTGTTGTTTGACGCCTGCTGCGCCGGAGACGGTGCGGATCTCGCCTTCGTTCCCTTTGATGAGGTCGAAGTAACCGCCCGCCATGAGTGCTTTGACGCCCTCACGACGCTGCTCCGTAGCACCTGCGCCGACGGGGTCGAGGATAACGGGGCCGCCGACAGCGTTGTAAGCGGCTATCGCTTTGAGGTGGTTGGAGCGGATTTCGGGCGTCGTGGTGCCCATGTTGATCACTAGACTGCCGCCTAGAGCTGCCAGGTCGCCGGCTTCGAGACCGTTGTTGGACATGATGGGCGAGGCACCGACAGCGAGTGCGACGTTGGCTGCGAAGTTTTGTACAACGAGGTTGGTCATGTTGTGGCAGAGAGGCTTCTTCGCGGCTGTCCGCGCGATGAGGGCTGGCGCAACGGCGACAATGTCATCGCGAGTGAGTGACTTCTTCATGGTAGATGTGGCGAATGGTGGTGGAGTAGCGATGAGCTTTGCGAGGTTGGCAGTCGCGGCTTTGGCATCGTTGGAACCCATGATAGCGCTCACAATTGCAACACCATCGAGGCGCTTCTGCGGAGTTGCTGTTTGGTAGAGGACGCGCTGGGAGTTTGCTGCGTTCATGCCGCCAATGCAAACAGTCTTGACGTGGCCGCAGTCATTCTCGACCAGCGCAGTGAGGATCTGCTGTACGCCACGTGTACCGATGACTGATTTGACGTCCTTGGTCTGGGTTGCGTGGACAGTGCCGATACCGATATAGTCCGCGCCGTCTCTGGCTGCGCGAAGGGCCTCTTCCTCGGTGTTCGTAGTGACACCGATGATAGCGTCGGGGCCCAGAATTTCGCGAGCTCCCTTGAAATCCATGTCGTCTTGCCCAACGTGCACGCCTTCGACTCCGGAGCGGAGGGCGACATCGACTCTGTCGTTGATCAGGAGTGGCACATTGGCCGGTTTGGTGACTTTGTGCAGCTCTTTGGCATTGTGGATGAGCTGAGCTGTATCACTCTTTTTGTCACGGTACTGTACGATTGTTGCGCCTGGTTGGAGAGTAAGTTGGTGAAAGCATTAATTGTTTGTACGGTGGTGAGATGATGACTCGACGTTACCTACCACCTTCTACCGCCGCTTTGACGACAGCCACAAGATCTTTGTCACCCAAGATAGCTGGCGTTGAGTCTGTCACCAGATATACGGAGTAGTCTACACTGGGAGGAGCCATTTTGGACGATGTATTGGTAATTTGTTATTTGGTGTACAGTGGCACATCAAGGTCGAAAGGTGGCTGAAAGGCTGGAAGTCTCCGCGGCTTGGAAGTCACTCAAGCCGTTCTTCAATCCACAGTCAACCATCATCAAACAAGGCGCTGGAAAGTAGTAGACGCCCTACCAACAATGATCCTCGAGAGCTTGCTGTGTGAGGTTCCATTACTGACTGATTGGACCAAATTACCTAGAATTCTTCCACCTTGCAAGTCGCACAACGAGATATGCCTGACGGTTCGCATCGGAAGGAGCCGGCATTTAATAATTTCAAGAGAAATCGGGGACTCGACGGGGAGTAATAAATTACCAGAACCACAATTAGAAATGCAAGCCATGCTGGCGGGTCTCTCGCGTGGTCAAGTGCCGATTGTGCGTGCGGTATTCCACCGCCTTTCGGCCGCATCGATATGTATTGAAGAGGCATGTTACGCGTAGATGTAAGATACAACAACAACTAATTAAGAAAAGTACTGACGGCATCAGTGACACAGCAAATCTTGGTGTGTGTAAAGTTTGCTCTACTGTATGGACCGCGGTCATGGCGGTCATATACGCGGCTTGCTTTGCGTGTGGCAAATCACGTCTGCTGCCTGGCAGCGCGGCTGCTGTGTTGCCCTGGCCCGCCCGAGCTCTTTCGGAAGAAAAGGTCTATCCACTTCTCGACCCGCTTTCACGTTCTTCATCCATCCACACACACTAACTACTCCCACTCTATATCGCATCGCCAGTCCACGCTCTGACTCCGACCACCACCATCACCCCAAGCACCCACATCACCTCCGAGGTAGCCCACCGCCACCCACTGCCACGAAACGACATACCAGGCCAGAGTTTATGTATTCGTCCCACGCGCTCGCCTTTGTACTCGATCCGCCGCCTGAGCAGCCGCAGCCATTTCGCATAACGCGGACAAGCCGTCGCTCTAGCTACCATTGCACCAACGGTTGACTGCTGTGAGCAAACCTGCATCCAAGCAAGGGAAAAGAAGAGAAAAGAAGAAAGAGCCTTGTCCTACTAGACAAACATTTGCCATCCATCCTGGATACCATTCACCCCTGGAGTCCTGTAACAGAAGAGTGCATGTCTTTGTGGCCTTTATCAACACCAGAACACCCTTCGCCGATATCTACGCCGTAGATCTCCACCAGCATACCGCATAATAACCAGCATCAACACCGCAATCATGGTTGAATCAGTCAACATCCGTCGCGACGTGAAGGATGCCTTCTACCGCTACAAGATGGAGAAGATCCAGTCCAAGATCGAGGGCAAGGGTAACGGTATCAAGACCGTCATCGTCAACCTCCACAACGTTGCCGACCAGCTCGCCCGCCCGCCGAACTATGTCATCAAGTACTTTGGCTTTGAGCTGGGTGCCCAGACCAACATTGACCCGAAGGATGACCGCTGGATTGTCAACGGCGCTCACGAGGCCTCCAAGCTGCAGGACCACCTTGACGGCTTCATCAACAAGTTTGTCCTCTGCAAGGATTGCAAGAACCCCGAGACCGTCATCAACTGCAAGGACGGCGACATCATCCTCGACTGCAAGGCCTGCGGTCAGCGCTCCCACGCCGACATCCGTCACAAGCTCGCTTCCTTCATCCTGAAGACTCAGCCGAAGAAGGGCAAGAAGGACAAGTCCACCAAGAAGGCCGACCGCAAAGCCCGCAAGGAGGCCGAGGCCCGTGGTGAGAAGGATGACGAGGATGGCACTACCAACGGCAACAGCCCTGGCGAGAGTGGTTCTGATGCCGGCAATGACGACGGCGATGTTGACGTGGACGGCGGTAGTGACGACGAACTCACGCGTAGAATCAACGCCGAAGCCAAGGAGCTTGCCGAGTCTGAGCAAAAGGAACACGAATGGTGAGTCATATTACCTGAACGACTTTTTTTCACCGAACGCAAACTAACAAACACTAGGGCTGTCGACATGTCTGAGGAGGCCGTCAAGGCCCGCGCCCAGGCCCTTCCGGATGACTTGAAGAACTCTCTCGCCCTCGACGACGAGGCTCAAGATGGCGAAGCCCAGGAAGACAGCGTCTACGACCAGCTCGGAAAGTGGATTGACGATGCTGCCAAGGAGAAGGGTGACATCAACAAGGTTCCCGACGTCGACATCTACCTCAAGGCCAAGGAGCTGGGTATCGAGAGCAAGCACCGCACGCCCGCTGTCCTTGCCCAGACCATTTTCTCCACCGGTATCGTCAAGGAGATTGAGCCGCGCGCCTCCATGCTCAAGAAGCTCATCACCTCTGAGCGTCACGAGAAGGCCTTCCTCGGCGGCATCGAGCGCTTCGTCGGAAACGACCACCCGGAGCTCGTCGCCCAGGTCTCCAGCATCCTGCTGCAAGTCTACGAGAACGACCTTGTGTCTGAAGAGACCCTCAAGGCCTGGGGTGCCAAGGCTAGCAAGAAGTACGTCGACCTCGCTACCAGCCGCAAAGTCCGCAAGAGCGCCGAGAAGTTCATCGAGTGGCTCGACAACGCTGAGAGTGACGAGAGCGAGGAGGAGTCTGACTAGACTCTTGTTTCCATGTCCTCTCCAGTCTACTATTTGCTTTCCTGTTGTCCGTCTGCTGTCCTTGTTCTTCTCTCCTGCAAAAAAAGTTGTGCATGAAATTTTTCTACTCGAATGCATTTCCTGATCGATATTGCATCTTTGGTGAATACATCCTAGCAGCAACACGGTTCTCTCTACTCTAGCAATGAATCCTGTTCCCTCGAAGTCTCCCTCTGCATTCTTTCCATCATCTTCGTGTTAACCTGTTGCAGTACCGCTTGGGAGCCGCGACACGTGACGACAATATCACTACTCTCTGCAGCTTAAAAGAAGCAACCCTTGGCATCACCCACAACCGTGGGATGAATCGTCAACGGCGGTCTTGTTTGGTAACCATTCGCGGACACTAATGGCTGGCTGCAGGTATGTGTGCTCAAAAATTCGGACTTTGGGTCTCCTGGGCCGACTTGCAAGAGTCTCGTTGGTGGGTTGTTTGGGGACGCTAACAATGGCATGCATTTGTTCGTGACACGACGATGTTTGAAGGGCGCGGAACCGCGCAAGTGCTGTCGGTGGCTCTCTCTCCATCCTGTGCTCTCTCCCTCTCTCTCCCCTCCATTTCGAATCAATGGACGGATACGAATACGCAAATGCAGTTTTCTGTGATCCTGATTTCTTTTTGCAAGCGAGGAAGTTTAGCAGTTGTATCGATCTAAGTCGGTTTCAAGGGCTTTCATTCGAAGCCACCTATGGACGCTGATGGATGACTGCGGTTCAGGTGTTACACACACTGCAGTAACACGGGAGACAGCGTCAATCTCGATCTGGTTCCAAGGCTCTCATTCGAAGACACTCGTCGACGCTAACGGGTGACTGCAGTCTTGTGCAATGTGAGTACTGTAGGCGGTTAAGCAAGTGGACTGACTCGCGTACATACGCATACGCATGCTGCCTACCTACACATACCACCGACCGCCTACTTGGTACGCACGAGACTCAGCAAGATCGTTCTTTGGTGGGCATTCGCCGACACTAGTGGATGGCTGCGTTGTTGCAGGTCGCACAGCGTCAAAGAAGGCGCTAATAGCTGTCACTTGTACGCCCAGCCGATTATACCAACTTTTGTTTAATGAGCGAATGAAGTGGATGCGTCTCGGTGACACCGACCCGGGGAACATGCGCAGGCAAACGCACGGATTTGTTTAAGATGCTGCCAAGTGACTACCTTCGCAGAACCGCTCTGCGAGATCCTATGCTATCTACTTGTTTGTCAATCTAGCACACAAACAAGTATGGCAAGCATGTCGGGAATGATGTGTTATTTCTGCACAGCCATTGTTTCTGACCTGTCGCTTCAAGGCAACCACATGCCGAATCCACTCCCTGGCGAGACGCAGTAGACGCTGTGTAACCTCGCTAATACAGCCAATGAAGGTGACATCGCTGCGTCGGCACTTCGGGTATTTATATCAGGTACCCCACTGTGCCGCTGCACAACCATCATTACAACTCTCTCTCTTGGTGTGTCGTTTGATGAAGATGTCGCCAGCGAAGAAAAGTATGAAGACGATCGCGTTGCCGATTGCGAAGCGTGGCTTCACGAGCGTTCCTCCACTAGAAGGGAACAGTGGCAGCTATCGAAGCTGGCTGAAAGTTCTATGGCGATCCAAATCCAATCAAAAACTCTTATTGAAGCATGAGAAAGACGTCCTCGACCAATGCTTTCGTCAACAGGCGATGCAACAGTTTGCGCTTGATAATAATAAGCTGAAGCAGGCACTAGCTGGTGTGAGAAAACCGAGCTTGACACCAGCATTACTCACTCACTAATGTAATCATTAGATCGATCAAGATGCCAGCAAAGCCTTGTGGTCTCAATGCAGAGTAAGAATGGATCGGAC
>Ga0265797_10010530_pt1 | contig 11769 bp, 8 predicted proteins | sample P2T30metagenome_FD_192433 | JGI IMG/M metagenome (GOLD analysis project Ga0265797, IMG submission 192433) | Plant litter microbial communities from East Loma Ridge, Irvine, California - P2 T30 | ecosystem: Environmental > Terrestrial > Plant litter > Unclassified | place: USA: California... | reverse complement strand
GGAGGGGGAGGGGTATGAGGAGGGTGAAGAGGGCGAGGAGGAGGAGTGGGATGAGGAGGATGAGGTTGGTGCTGGGGAGGAGGCGGCGTGAGAGAGGAGCGGACGCGGTGGATATCAAGTGCGATTGTGAGGATGGATACAGCGAATGTTGCTGCTCTTCTGGGCCACGGCGAGTTTGGAACGGCTTGAAGCACAATCTTGAGCTTACTTCGACCGTACAGTGTCCACAAGAAAGCTTGCCAGCTGGCTGGTACGATCTTAACTGGACAACGCTGATGAGCGCATTACAATCCCTGATTGAGCGAAGACGAGCTCTCCTTCAACCATTCAAGCCACGGCGCACCACAAAAGGCACGTTCCTATCGGAGCTGTCGTTTGAACAAGCGAGGAGTCGATGAAACATGGCACCGCAACGCTCGGCATCGCTCTCCCACTCCCAGCACCAACAGTGAGGAGGGAAAGTTCAATTGGCTGATGGTACGTACACTAGACTATATCATGGCTGCTACACATCTTGTTAGATGTCGGATGGCGACCTCTCCAATGCTTGATTCAGATGCTACTATAGTGCACACGCACGACGACGAAGCGAGTGTAAAGGTATGATTTCCCTCAGGATTATCATATCCAATTCAGCGCAGCCTTTCGTTTACGTCGTTCCTAGCCATGGCAATCAAGTTTTCGCAACGGATCGTTACTTGGAAAACTGCTTAGATGGTCTCCACTCAATGCTCCAGATTCATTCATATATTCATCTTATATTCGTATCGGCGCGTATATGCTTACGGCGCATCGAGGGGATCCCAGTCTACGCAGAAAAACACAAGGTCAGTAGCAGGTCTCGGTGTTCCCACAGCCACAGCATCCATACCACAACGAACACTCAAAAAACAAAAGAAAGAAGAAAAAGACAAAAAACTCACCAGTGACAAGCCCCTCATCCAACCCCCCCAAAACCTGCACATCCCCCTCCTCAATCTCAAACCCTCCCACCTGCGCATTCTCCACAATCCTCTCCCTCCGCACACTCTTCGGCAACACCACATGACCCTTCTGCAAATTCCACCTTAGCATCAGTTGCGCGGGTGTGCAGCCATATTTCTCGCTCAATTCGATTATGACGGGGTGATCCATTTTCCAGGCGCGGGCTAGGGGCGCGTAGGACTCGATTATGATGTTGTGGGCGGCGCAGAGGGTGGTTAGGGAGGGGTGGGTGTTGAAGGGGTGGAGCTCGATTTGGTTTATTGCTGGGAGGAGACGGGTGCGGGAGGAGAGGAGTTCTGTTATCTGTTGGGTTGGGAGAGGTTAGAACGGGTTGGTGATAGGGGACTGGACAGACCTTTCGGGTCTAGGTCGGTTCCTTTCGTCCTTCCTTCTATTCTTCCTTCTGATAGGATTGATATGAATGAAAGTGACTTGACAAACTTACATGTTTCTCCCCATAATTGCTCACCCCCGGAATCCTCACCTCGCCCTCCAGCACCGCATCCTCAAGTGCCCTCCAACTATTCAACCTCGCCTCTTTCCCCCCATACGGACTATGCAGCAAAAACAAATCAATATACCCCAATCCACACTCCCTCACGCTCTCCCTAATACTCTCCCGCACCTTCTCATAACTCCTCTCGTTCTGCGCCAATTTACTCGTGTAGTGGATATCCTCCCTCTTGAGCTCGGGGTGTTCTTTGAGGTAGGAGAGAATGGTGGAGCCGACTTCGCGCTCGTTGGCGTACATTTGTGCGCTGTCGAAGGCGCGGTAGCCGGTTTCGAGGGCGTAGCGGACGGCGGTGCGGGTTTCGTGGCCGCTGGTAAGGTAGACTCCGAGGTGGATGTGGGGGATTGAGAGGGAGGTGGTGTTGGGGAGGGACTTGCGGGTGGTGAGGGAAAAGGATTGGGAGGACATTCTTGCTAGGGTTCTTTGCATCTATTGGGGGTGTTGTGGTGGTGGTGATGGGTGATGAAGGTTCTTGAATGGAGTGAGGAGGAGGATTGGTATCGGGATGAGTATGGATTGTACAATCGTCTTGACAATACATCCAATCCTTCATGATGTGTCTCTTACCTTTGTATGACGTCGGCTTGTGGGTTTTACTGGCTTAGTCATTTGAGGATTGAGGTTCTATCTGAGATACAGAAGCCATTCCAAATCCACATGATCGTCGGAGAAAGCGAATTCGAGAAGTACGATCAAGGAGTAGTACTGCTTAACAGTCAACAAATATAGTCGCTACTTGCAAATATCTGCATGATCTTCAGGAAAGCCGTTTCATATTCAAAGTCGGGACCACATGGACGATGATCTCCACCGGTTCGGAGGGGAGTCCTGCATCAGACCCTTACTAGTCACGTCATCAGGGCAATGTTCGGGGCTGTTTTTGTGCCTCCGATTCTCCATCGCTGCCGTTTTTGGAGGAGGAGGAGGAGGCGGTGGCATAAGGCGCATGGGTGGGATCAAGCCATCTTTGATGCTGGTGACATGGGCATGAGATCACGCACCGCCAGCCGAGATGACCATGGCGGAATTCCCATCTCGCGTAAATGTGTGTAGGTCGACACATCTCTTTTCTATCTGTCTATCTATCTCTCACCACCCCAGCAGCCACTCAGCCCTAGCATCGACCTCTCTCGTTTCCAGCGCATGCAAGCCGCAGACGCACCGATCCAGCCACGATATCGCTGACTTCATCACTTCTGCCCTTCGATCGCAAACTTGGTGCCTTGCAGCAGCGACGAACTCACGCACCAACAAAAACTTACTCACCCGCCATGGACGGCTACCACAATGCTTATAGCAACGACTACCCTCCTAGCTCTCTTGCTAGCTCCAGCTCGAGTTCGCGATACAGACCTCCTCCCAATCCTACCTACAACCCTCCCGTTCTCTATCCATTGCATAGTACCAGCTCTGGCTCTTCAATAGCACACGCACCGCGTCCTCCACAAGCTCGACGACTTCCAAGCAACATGGACGGTCTACTCGACAACACCGACACCGAGGTCTCCGCCCCGCCACCACTCACCACAGACCCAAACTTCGACATAATAGACTGGCACCCTGCCTACCAAAGCTGCCAACGCTACTTCCTCGACCACGCACAACACGAACCCGGCACACAAGCCCTCTGCGCACTAATCAACATCCGTCTGCCCTTCCAATGGCTCAACAACCCAATCGCATCCTCCACACCACCCAGCGCAAACACTGCCCCATCCTCCGCCCACTCCAACTCCCAATTCACCTTCACGCCCAACTCCTACCAACGCACAAACGGCCTCAACAGCCCTCACCAATCCCAACTCCAAACCCAACACCACCAACAGCAACCAGCCTTCATCTCCCTCCTCCCCTACATCCGCCGACTCATCATAACCGGCTTCGACAAACCTCCAATCCTCCACGGCTTCTTCGGCGACTCCTACAAAGCCGGCATCTCACCACATCTCGACTGCGAGCGCCGCAATTTCCTCTTCACTGCTAAGCACGGCGGCTGGCGGACGTGCAAGAAGTTTTACGACACGGGTAGTTCGGGCGGAGGAGACGAGTCGGCGCCTTTTATGAAGCCGTTGGAGGATGCGAGTGCGGAGGAGTTGGACGCTGCGGAGCAGGCTTGGAGTAAGTGGTTGGCGATGGAGGATTGGATGGTGGGGGAGAGGAGTTTGGGCGAGGATGCGGCGCCTGGTGGGAGTCAGGGGAGTGGGAGGGAGAGGGCTAGGTGAGGCTGATGGATCGAGATGAATGTTTGAAGAAGTGATTTGGTTGAGACAATCGCACCGTGCTTCGGTCAAGCGGGCATGCTTGCGAGACAAATGCTGTGTCTACGGCAAGATCCCCGCGTGCTCGGCTTGACGGCTACCCTTTGGGGTGCAGCTGCTGGCAGTTGTGAGCAACGATGCTTCGGAGGTTATTGTTCTTCGTCATCTCCACAGTCTGCTTGCCACGAGACTGCAATGGACATCCGAAACATCAAAGGGTCGGCGCATGCTCGCAGCGAGGCATACACGAATGAGTACACTGGTGCTGGCAATGTGGTCAAAGTATTCTGTCTGCTTCTCGGCAGCACAGTATTCGCATCTGGGAACAACACGATGATGTGGCAAAGTCCAAGAGCTGATAATGCCTGAACACGCTGCAAAATGCTCATGAAACATCTGGCAAAGATGTAAAGATGACAAGCGGCCAGACGAACCGGTTCGTATCCGGACCGCTCATTCGCTCCGGGTTCCCAGACTATGATTCCGACATGGTCTTGTACTCGCTGAGACTTGACCTGCAACAGTGAGAGGAACATATCTGCCTCTGATGCTGATCGCAGTGTCCAATGCTGCTTAAAGAGAGAGCATTGGTTGGATTTACACTGCTCGGCGCTGATATGGTGACAGATGCACAATTGAAGCTTCTGATGATTTAATTGGATAAGTTCGGGGTACGCGTTAATATACATAGATACTCATGTCAGGTCAACAAAACCCTAAACTGAGGCGACTTTGGTCTTCATTTCGGTCATCAGGATATCATTTAGCATAAATAACATCGTCGCCTTTCAACGCTTAATTCACAAAATCCGTGAATATTTCGAACGAATATGCATGACAAGGCACCCTGCAGTCTTAATCGTTAGGCGGAGGTAGTTCAACGAAAATCCACAAGTCTCCCGTGACGACTTTCCAAACCACGTGGCCGCCATCTTTCCATAAAAAGTGCTGCTTAGATAACACGGGTAGTCACACATCACGGATCGGTTATCAAGAACGCTCCGTCGTTCTCCGCGATCCTACAAGCGCAAGTAGAGCCGCGAAACTGCATTCCTTTCTAGGCCTAAAGCCCTTCTTATAGATCCGCATAACAATCAAGCAATTAGTAGGTCTCACCCTCTGACCAATCAAACTTCACCTAGGACTAAACTGTCTCCGCTATCGGCGCTACACATGCTCGGCTCAAGACCTTAAACCGCGTTGCGGGCCATTGAGAACAAGCAAGGTGAATTCCAGGGCCCGGACCGGAGTACTCGGAGCGAGCGGAGTGAAAAAATCTCGATAAACAAAAACATCTTGCGCCCTGCGCCGCTACGCGCGCTGCGTCACACGGCGTTCATTCGCCCAATTGCTGCTATCAGAGCCGGACTTGGCGTAGGGCGGAAGGCGTGTCTGGGGGCGGTGGGTGGGCAAAAGATTGGGGTGGTTGTTAACCGGTTGAGTCATTGGCGATGCAGTGTTTTTGACCTGAGTCAAATGGGCCTCTCACGTGCCGGCCTTGCCGCGTTTGATGCTGGTTCCATTCTCGGTTCTAGTTATATAGCTTTGGCATCCGAACGTCTTCTTGTCTTTCTTTTGACCATTGACACTTCACAACACTTTGTGACTTGAGTTACTTGAGACTGATATCGATATACCCATACACACGACCCGTTGGCGTTCACTTACTACCTCACTGGTTGATCGCCACTGCTGCTGCTCTTTGTTCTCAATCGAAGGATAACCCATCTGGACCCATTGGATCCCAGGACCTAGAACTACACATCCACACACTCACACACAATGGCCCCCATCGCCGTCACCCCCGAGTCCTCGGGCACAACCACCCCCGTCGCCGCCCAGGCCTCGACCCTCACACAAGCCGGCATCAAACACCACGTCCACGACGGCGACAACCTCGCCCCTCTGGACGCTTCCAAAATGATCGTAACCCTCAACACCTCTCCCCGTGACGTCCCCGCCATGAACAGCCCCGAAGTCATGGCCCAGAAAATCTGCACCGACCACATGGTCACCGCCGCCTGGGACGAGAAAACCGGCTGGGCGGCCCCCGAACTCAAACCCTACGGCCCTTTCTCCATCATGCCCTCTGCTTCTGTCCTCCACTACGCCACCGAGTGTTTCGAAGGCCTCAAGCTCTACCGCGGCTACGACGACAAGCTGCGCCTCTTCCGCGTTAACAGGAACTGCGAGCGCATGCGCCGCTCTTGCGAGAGAATCGCTCTGCCGGACTTCGACGCCAAGGAGCTCGAGAAGATGATCATCGCACTCTGCGCGCGTGACGGGCCCAAGTGGCTGCCCAGCGACCGCAAGGGCAGTTTCTTGTACATTCGCCCTACCATGATTTCTACCGATCCTGCTCTTGGTGTGCAGAGGCCTAAGGAGGCGCTGCTTTATGTGATTATTGCGCTGTTCCCGGATATGAGCAAGTCCCTCGCCACTCCTGCTGCGCCGCCTGCGCTGAAGGGCGATGCTGAGGAGAAGAAGAAGGGTACTTCCGGACTCAAGCTCCTCGCATCCACCGAAGACACCATCCGCGCCTGGCCCGGTGGCTTCGGCTACGCCAAGCTCGGCGCCAACTACGGTCCTTCGCTCGTTGCCCAAGGCGAGGCTCGCGCCCGCGGTTTCGACCAAGTCCTGTGGCTCTTCGGCCAAGACGCCAACGTCACCGAAGCCGGCGCCTCAAACTTCTTCGTCGTCTGGCGCAACAAACAGACCAACAAAGTCGAGCTCATCACCGCTCCCCTCGGCGAGCGCATCATCCTCGAAGGCGTAACCCGCGCTTCCATCCTCGAGCTCGCGCGCTCGCGCCTCGCCGAAGGCAAAACCCCCGGCTCGCTGGAGAGCGTCGAAGTCATCGAGCGGAAATTCACCATGGCTGATATCATCGAGGCGCACGAGGAGGGCAGACTCCTTGAGGCTTTCGCTGCTGGAACTGCTTTCTTTGTGGCGCCTGTTGGGTTGATTCACTACAAGAACAAGGACATTGAGATTCCTACTGGTGATGGCGAGAGCGGCGATTATGCTAAGGTGCTTAAGGGGTGGCTTGGTGGGATTATGTATGGTAAGGAGACGCATGAGTGGGGGGTTGTTGTTGAGGAGGTTGAGGCATGATTTTGAACTTGATATGATTATTAGTGATTGATACGATTTTAGCATTGGGTTTGGACGGGTTATGAATGGAAAAATGAAAGATTTCTCACATCCAGTCTCCGTTTTCGATCGTGACGATAAGTTACTTTGTGGACAGAGATGCTATGAATGGTCCGCACCGACTGCTTCAGGCGAGTGATGAGAAGGCCGAATGCATCGCTGCTCTCGGACCGCAAGAGGCTGCTGGTGTGGAATATGAGGGTGTAGACCAACAATCGAACATCAGAAGGCAAACCGGAAGCTACGAACCGACTTATTTAGCACTCATCCGTCAGTCCTAGATATTCGCGTATTTGCCCCTGAAATTATGCGATCTCCTGAAACCGGGCACCCGATCAGTGTGCATGAGAACGATTAAGTAAACGGTTCTTTACATCAGCGACTGCGAGGCGAGATCTGATCTTGAAACCAGCCTCGGAGGGTTTTGAGAGTACGAGCTCGGAGATGATGGTTTGACAGCGCCGATCAGACGCCGCCAAGCTTTTGGATTCTTTGAGGAAGGAGGATCGAACGTGGTCTTTTGGGCATGTTTACTGATCATGTTGAGACAGTGACGCTTACATGCTTTTATGGTTTTACGATTTTACTTGACTGATAACGACATTCTTGACGGCGTGATGAGCTTATTTGGCGTCCGACAGCAAAGAGTTCAGTCATGGCTGTCTGTCCATCACGCTGGACGTGTCCGCTCGGCCTCCTTGATGTCGACACACCAGGTGAAGAAACCTACCCTGTGTCGCATTCAGATTTACAACCTGGTGCTCGATATATCATCTGTACTCTTATTGGAAAAACGCTAGATATTTATCCTGGTCATAGCAGACACGGCCGTATCTTAGGGCTGAATCTGCTCAAAACCCTCCGCCGGAGGGTTTCTAGCCGCCTGGCGTTGCGGACCCGTGCAAAGCGCAACATCTCGACCCAGAGCTTTTGGATATGGTTTGAACATTGCTCCGCCGGCGGGTGTACGCAACGATCCATCGACCAGATGTCTGATCACGCTAGTAGATCTATGGCTGTTCCAAAAGCCACCGCTGTGGTAGAGGTAGGAGGGTTCTCGCACTCGCACGTATCACAGATTGCGTACGCTGACAAAAGACTTCTCGTTCTCCTTGTTGCTTTCTTTGTTTTATATAGCAGCTGGCGCGTTACACCAAGGCAGACTTTGTCACTTTGGTTATACGTTTCAACATGCTAGGGCCTAACCATACAGACGACACGGGGAGCCTCGCAGCCTCCTCGACCACCATCATCGAGCTTCCACAGTCCGAGAAAGCCATGGACACAGACAAGCCCACGACATCATCAGAATGGCATCTGTCGAACGAGATGCGAAGACTGGAACAGCTGGAGTCAGATACCGACGACAAGCCCAGGAGTCTCGGCGTCTCCTGGAACAACCTTACGATCAAGGGCATCAACAGCGGTGCGACGTTCAACGAGAACGTGCTATCTCAATTCAACCCCTTTCACAAGAGTGCGAAGGGTGACCTGAAGACTATTATTGACGACTCGCACGGCTGCGTGAAACCTGGTGAGATGTACGTTACTGAAGGGTGCAACCCGAAATGATATCAGAGACACGATACTGACTTGAACCCTTCGCTCTGCAGGTTGCTAGTCCTTGGGCGTCCAGGTTCCGGATGTACATCCTTGCTCAATGTCCTCGCCAACAACCGCCTTGGCTATGAAGAAGTAACTGGGGACGTCAACTTCGGAAACATGTCTGCGAAGGACGCACAAGCATACAGAGGTCAGATCGTCATGAACACCGAGGAAGAAGTCTTCTTCCCGACTCTGTCAGTCCAAAATACCATCGACTTTGCGACCCGCATGAAGTCGTCTCGCCATCTACCAGCCGGTATCCAAACGCAAGAGCAGTACGCCCAGAAATACAAGAAGTTCCTTCTCGAATCTGTCGGCATCTCCCACACAGCGACGACCAAAGTCGGTGATGCTTTCATTCGCGGCGTCTCCGGTGGCGAGAGGAAACGTGTGTCAATTCTCGAATGCCTCACGACACGCGCAAGTGTCTACTGTTGGGATAACTCCACCAGAGGTCTTGATGCCAGCACTGCCCTCGAATATATCAAGGCCATTCGAGCGATGACCGACATCCTTGGACTCTCAACCATTGTCACGTTGTACCAGGCAGGAAATGGAATCTATGACCAGTTCGACAAAGTCCTCGTTCTTGATGAGGGCAAGCAGCTTTACTACGGACCTCGTCAGGATGCAGTCCCCTTCATGGAAGACCTTGGCTTTGTATGTGTCGACGGCTCAAACAAAGGCGACTACTTGACTGGCGTGACGGTCCCGACTGAGCGCAAGATCGCCCCTGGGTACGAGAACAAATTCCCCCGAACACATGAAGATATCGCCGCCGCCTACGACCAATCGAAGACCAAGGCGTACATGCTCGAAGAAGCGCAAAGCTACCCCGAAAGCGAAGAAGCACGAGTCAACACCATGGCCTTCCAAGACCTGGTCGCGAAAGAGAAGAACAAGGGCCTGCGCGACTCCCCCGTCTCAGCCAACTTCTTCAAGCAGGTGCAATTCGCCGTCATGAGACAATACCAACTCCTCTGGGGCGACAAATCCACAATGGTAATCAAACAAGCCGCAACCCTCGTCCAAGCCCTCATCGGCGGCTCGCTCTTCTACGCCGTTCCTAACAACAACCTCGGCCTCTTCATCAAAGGCGGCGCCATCTTCTTCTCGACCCTCTACCACGCCCTCATCGCCCTCGGCGAAGTCACCGACTCCTTCACAGGCCGTCCCGTCCTAGCCAAACACCGCTCCTTCGCCCTCTACCACCCCGCCGCTTTCGTCATCGCGCAAGTCGTCGCCGATTTACCAATCCTGATGTTCCAAGTCGGACACTTCAGCATTGTGCTCTACTGGATGACGGGGCTGAGGAGTTCGGCCGCGGCGTTTTTCACGTTCTTGCTGATTAGCTATGTGAATGCACTTACGATGACGCAGTACTTTAGAGCTGTGGGCGCGGCGTTCCCGACTTTCGATGCTGCTACTAAGGTCTCTGGGCTGACTTTTGTGTCGCTGTTCATTTATATGGGGTATATGATTGCGAAGCCGGAGATGCATCCTTGGTTCGTTTGGATATTTTGGATCAATCCTATGGTAAGAATCACACTTCGCTCCTTTTTATTGGAAGCTGGCTAACGTGTTTTGCAGTATGTTTTGTCATTACCCCGGCTCGTTGGAGCATACCCCATATTTTTGTCTGCCAACAAAGGAATGCTGAGTCGCCGGCTTGCCATTATCTTTGGGCTGGACGTATGATGAGTTATCGCTAACCTAGTTCTGTAGGGCTTATACCTTCGATGCGCTCGTTTCGAACGAGTTCCACAACACCGAGTTGCCATGCGTTGGTCCGAATCTGATACCAAACGGCCCTGGATATGGACCTGAGGTTGGCGGACAGTCCTGCGTCGGCGTCATCGGTGCTGCCCCAGGTGACATCAGCGTCTCTGGAGACTCATACCTTGCAGGACTATCGTACTCACACTCGCACGTCTGGCGCAACTTCGGTATCCTGTGCGCCTGGTGGGTGTTCTTCATCGCAGTCACGGTCTTCTTCACATCCAGGTGGAAGCAGGTCGGCGAAGGAGGACGCAAGCTACTCATTCCCCGGGAGAAGCAGAACAAAGCGACACATCTCTTGCAAGCTCACGATGAGGAAGCGGCTCAAGTCTCGGAGAAGAAACAGGAGTCTGGCTCGGAGTCGGACGACAACGTTGCAAAGGATCTCATCCGCAACAAGAGCATCTTCACATGGAAGAACCTCACGTACACTGTTAAGACTCCCGACGGCGACCGCGTTCTCTTGGACAATGTGCAGGGATATGTCAAGCCAGGCATGCTTGGTGCTCTCATGGGTTCGTCAGGCGCAGGCAAAACCACTCTCTTGGACGTTTTAGCCCAGCGCAAAACGCAAGGCACGATTAATGGTTCTGTCTTCGTCGATGGAAGACCTATCCCTGTCTCCTTCCAACGTTCAGCCGGATATGTGGAACAACTCGACGTTCATGAGCCTCTGGCAACAGTCCGCGAGGCTCTTGAGTTTTCGGCTCTTTTGCGCCAGTCGCGCGACACGCCTGATGAGGAGAAATTGCGCTACGTGGACACGATTATCGACCTTCTTGAGCTAAACGCTCTTGAGCACACCTTGATTGGTTCTCCCGGTTCTGGCTTGTCCATCGAACAACGCAAGCGCTTGACCATCGCTGTTGAGCTAGTCGCTAAGCCTAGCATCCTGATTTTCCTCGATGAGCCTACATCGGGCCTGGATGGCCAGGCTGCTTTCAACACCGTCAGATTCCTTCGTAAACTCGCGGCTGCTGGTCAAGCCATCTTGGTGACAATTCATCAGCCGTCAGCTCAGCTCTTCGCGCAATTCGACAAACTGCTCCTGCTCACCAAAGGCGGCAAGACTGTGTACTTCGGTGACATCGGCAGCGACAACGCCGACGTTCTCAAGGGATATCTCACCCGCAATGGAGCGCCCTGCCCACCAGAAGCGAACCCAGCCGAATTCATGATCGAGGTCGTTACCGGCGCAGGAGGCAAAGACAAGGATTGGAACAAGATCTGGCTCGAGTCGGACGAACACAAACAGCTCTCGAACGAGATCGACAACATTGTTTCGCACGCAGCATCGAACCCAACCTCTGTCAATGACGACGGCAACGAGTTTGCTGCTTCGATGTGGACGCAAACCAAGCTTGTGACGCAGCGCATGAACGTCTCCCTCTACCGAAACACAGAATATGTCATGAACAAATTTGCCATGCACGTACTTCTGGCTCTTCTCAACGGATTCACCTTCTGGATGATCGGAGA
>Ga0265797_10010529_pt1 | contig 11769 bp, 3 predicted proteins | sample P2T30metagenome_FD_192433 | JGI IMG/M metagenome (GOLD analysis project Ga0265797, IMG submission 192433) | Plant litter microbial communities from East Loma Ridge, Irvine, California - P2 T30 | ecosystem: Environmental > Terrestrial > Plant litter > Unclassified | place: USA: California... | reverse complement strand
CCCCCGGGATGGTTGGTGGATGGATGGTCGTCTGTCTGTCTGTCTGTCTGCCTGCGTGTGTGTACTTACATGCCTTGGCCAAAGTAGCCTTTTCCTACGACGAAGTTGCCGCCGGCTGGGTTGCTCCAGTTCACGGAGTACTGGCCGGCGCTGCCGCTGTTCCAGGTGAGCTTTGCATTGTCGTTGGCCCAGTATTGGGTTGCGAAGCGTTGCTGTTGTCTCTTGACAATCTCGGTGGCTTCGCGTTCGATGAGAACGGTGTCCGGCTCGAGAGGGCCAAAGGTCGGTGCTGCCACCACGCTTGAGGCGAGTGCAGCGATGAAAGCTGTGGACAGGATGGTGTTGAGTCCGACCATGGTAGCAGTGCAATATCGGGGTCGGTCTTTCGAGTTGATCGATAGAGCGTAAGAAGGTTGAGATCGTCCCTACTTATACATTTTGTCGAGACTACTACGTCTCGTCTATCAGCTCCAATGCATCTATGCCTGCACGACAAGACAGGACAGGACTGAGGTACTCCGAGATACCTTTTCAATATTGATCGGCATCATGCTCATTCACATTCTTCTGCAGCTCTGCCCATGTCCACGACGGGGCTAAACGAAGCAACAAAGTGCATTAGACCAGCAGGGCGGGAGAAGTATTGGGCCAAGACGATCACCCATGGCCCACGCGAAAAACAGGCCTGCGGGCGTAAGTGATCGACTGGGGATTAATATAATGTTCTTGTCAAGATCCCGTATGGGACCCCTCCATAGCCTTGTAGGCACGGTAGGATGCACTGATTACAGCAGGTGCACGCAAGTATATGTTACACACATGTGCTATCTCGGTACCGTAGAGTGCATAGAAGGTCGTTCAGCAAGCCACAATCAACCGGGTAAAATCAGACGTGTTCCAGGTGTGATATCATCGTTCGCCTAGAGCCGGTCCTGAGGTCGGGATGTTGTCTTCCACACGAGTTCCCTGCATCATGTATTGCTATATTAAGATGTTGTTCTCGTTTAAGGATTCCAGAGTCTTCCAGTGATGGGGAGGAAGGCAGGCGGACGACCTCGCGTGGCGTGAGGTTCCTGTACGTCGAGCCGTGGTATAGCTCGATGTGGCAGCGGGCACTCAGGCGACTCATCAGAGTCTTCCTCTCCGATGCATTGTGCCGCCCCTCATGCAGATGCAGATGCTGGGTTGAGTGGAGGTCATATCTCATGCGGGTAAATTTGTCATTCCACGAGAGTCGACTTCGTGCGTTGTTTGGGAAGCGAATGTGTATGCAGCCACGACGCGCAGATGAAGTTGAAGCAGCGCTCCGTTCTTTGTATCAAGTCGACAGCGAGATTGAACCTAATGAGAACAGAGTGATGGCGTCTCTGTCAAAGAGTATCTGTGTATGGTGTTTGTTGTGAGTCGTGAGTCTCGGCTTACTGTAAAGTTCGCCCCGGATCGGCAAAGTTTTCGTGAACGTATGACATGTCATCTTTGTCAACGATTCGATGATCAAAGACCGCAGAGTTGAAGGATACGACGGGTCATCACGAGACCAGTTACCGAGTACGCCAAGATCGTATCCTTACCATCGACATTAACTGAGTCATACCGTATTGGACAGTAAAAACTATTGAAGGACAATCTTTGCACTGTGTACTAATCCAGGATATCGAACATTCAGCTTGAACATGTCGACAAACGGATCTTCACACCCAGTACAGGTCCAGAATGGGAACCTGCACAGGGCAGACGAGGTAGACGATGTAAGTGGAATTCTTTCTCTTCAATAGCTGCAAGATTTCTGACATGTACTACAGCTCCTTACTGCCGTCAAAAATCTCATTGTCCCGTTCGTTCGGGCCGCAGATGAGAACGCCACCGTACAGCCAGAAGGCCACGGCCTCCAACAGAAAGGCAACGGTCCCCGAAGCGTACTCGTCGAGCACCACCCTCCACAGAAACTTGGTCCTCTTCTAGACGTCTCACTCCCAGACGAGGGCCGTGGCAAAGATGGCCTGCTGCAAGCCATGCAGAAAGTCCTACAGTACAGCGTCAACACTTGGGACCAAGGGTTTCTCGACAAGCTCTACGCTGCCACAACTCCCGTAGGCCTGGCCGCAGACCTGCTGCTCTCAGCTCTCAACTCCAACCTGCACGTCTACCAAGTCTCGCCGGCCCTTACCATAATCGAGAAGCAAACCACGCGTAAGATGGCCGAGCTGTTCGGCTTCAAGGGCACATACGCCGGTGGTGTCAGCCAGCCTGGCGGAAGCGCTGCAAACCTCAGCTCTATCATCATTGCGAGAAACAACCTCTACCCCGAGACCAAGACTGAAGGCTACGGCGACAAGAAGTTTGTCCTCTTCACTTCCGCCCACGGCCACTACAGCCTCGAGAAGGCCGCACAGATCTGCGGCTTTGGCTCAAACTCCGTCATCGGAATCCCCGTAGACCAACGTGGGTGTATAAAGCCCGAAGCTCTCGACGCTGCCATCGAAAAAGCCAAGCAAGACGGCAAGACACCATTTTACGTCAACGCCACCGCAGGCACCACCGTCCTCGGCTCCTTCGACCCCCTGCCAGCGATCGCAGACATTTGCCAGAAGCACAAACTCTGGCTGCACGTCGACGGCTCCTGGGGTGCGCCAGTCATCTTCAGTGCAAAGCAGAAGCACAAGCTTGCAGGCGTCGAAAGAGCAAACACCGTCGCTCTCTGCCCGCACAAGATGATGGGAATCCCTCTCACCTGCACCTTCCTGCTGGGACAAGATCTCCGCCAGTTCCACAAGGGCATGACGCTGCCAGCCGGCTACCTATTCCACCAGCCAGACCAAGCGAACGGCGACAGCAAGGACTCCAGCGCGGTCGACACACAAGCTCCCGACGAGCACGCCGGTATCGAGGAGCCGGTGCAAGAATTCTGGGATCTGGCGGATATCACGCCCCAGTGCGGTCGCCGCGGTGACTCGCTCAAGGTAGCATTGAGCTGGATCTACCACGGCAGCGCCGGCTTCGAGTCGTACATCGATGCGGCCTTTGAGCAAGCCGCCAACCTTGCAACTCTTGTTTCGCAAAACCCCAAGTTCAGCCTGGTGTCCGAGAACCCACCGCCTAGCTTGCAGGTGTGCTTCTACTACAAGAAGCAGAGCGACCACAAGAAGAACAGCCAGATGACGGCTGAGGTTTCGAAGAAATTGATTCCCAGAGGATTCATGATCGACTATGCGCCGGGCGAGGAAGGCAAATTCTTCCGTGTCGTGGTCAATGGCCAAACGCAGAAGGGAACTGTCGAGGGGCTTGTGAAGGCTATTGAGGAGGTGGGCGAGGAGACACATGTATAGACATAGAAGCTCAACACATAGAATCACCTAGATCAGATACAGGATGTTGGTGTCAAGATTCAAAAACCCCATGATCGAACCTTGGCTAAATGGATTGTCTCACCTCGTCTGAAAGACGTACCTAGCGATGTTGAAGCTCTTCAACTCCTGGGTTACATATCACATAAGATGAAGCAAGCACATTGGTCAAGAACTCGGTTTGTACCAGCTGGCCTTCACCATCACATGCGCGGAACAGCCCATCAAAGGTGTGCGCACGTGAAAGCGGTAAAGACATGCTGGCCGTTCCCTCCCCCAATATCGACCCAGTGCACGTTTTACATCCCGGAGGAAAACTGCGTACAGATGGTGCAATGCCAGGAAGACATCGAGTGGTTCCTTACCCACCAGGACGAGCCCGGGATTATCGGAGACCGGAGGAAACAGTTCATATACCGCGCGTAATACTGAGCAGGTCTCATTGGCCTTGAAAAGATGCTCCACCTTGCCGCGCGGAAGGGTGTCATTAATGTCACTTCACTTGAGCGTTAAAGAATCTGCGAAAAGTGTTGTGAGAGTCAAAACGTGCGGAGAGAGATGTCGCTCAACAGGGCGAGTAATTGAAGGGTATCTTTGAACAAGAAGAGCAGACAAGTTGGAGGCTAAGAGGTAGCAAAGCCGACTTTCCTGGTGCGTGCGTCGCCATTAGCCATGGAGTCCAGCAGACGATCCATGCCTCCAATATCGAGCTCGCCAGCATCGAGCATTCTTTGGTCACGATCGGTTGAAGCGGCGGTTGTGTTGGCCTTTTCGAAAAGGCCTCTTGCGGGCACTGGCGGTCTGGTAGCCTGGTGGATGATGAAGCGATGCTCGGCTGATATTAGGAAATCACGCGGAGTGTTCATCTGGCCGAGGCCGGAGCTGCTGGATTTGGCGCTGAACTGTGAGATCGATGTGATGTTTTCGTTCATGAGATTGACGTCCGAGATGTGGGAGAGACCAGGCGCGTACAAGCCGCCAGTACCACTATTGGATACGTTGAGGCTGCGTTGCCAGAATTGCTGCATATTGGGGATGGTATAGACCTCGCCGTCGTACCAAAGCATGACGCTTTCGTCGTTCTGCCCAGTGAGGTTGTCCGTTCCAGCAACGGTTATGCCGCCTTTCGAGACTGCACCTGGCGCTTTGGGCGCGCCACTGAAGAAATTCTGTGATTTGGTCTTTCGCGTGTTGGGGGTCATTGGAGCGAGCTTCGAGGCTCCTTTGCGCTGCTTCCCTTGTTCCGCGGGCGCGACAGTGGCTGCTAGACCAAGGAAGCCGTGGAGGGTGAATTCGCCTACGGTCTTACTCTCCTGTACCGACGCACGAACGTCCCAAACGCCCCACTCACCATCTTCGAAAAGTGCAAAGATGGCGCGGCCACCGAGCACCCATTTGGCATCCAGAATTTTCTTGCGAGCGGGGACTGCTGGCCGGTCGAGTGACACCACGTGGAAGGGTGCTTGGAATGTCATGACCCATTTACCAGCCTCGTCAGCCTCGGCCGACAACGAATCGCTTGAGGAGGGACGCAAAGTGGAGTCCTTTGGTGCCGAGGGATCGTAAATGCGCACTGCGCTCTGCGTGTCCACGAGGAGAACCTGTGCCGATCCGGCAGATGGGTGAAATGAAGTTTTGGTCGCATTTGACGGCAGTGAAAGCTTCTGCAAGGTGGTTCCTTCGAGCAAGATCTCCTCTCCGCTAGTAGGCAGGCGCCATAACCTTAGAGCGTCAGAAACTGCTGCAATGCAGATCGTGCACTGTGTTTCGTTGCCCCGGAATCTTGTCAAAATCTTGATTGAAATGTCCTTTATCATTGTCCTTCCAGCGGGCAACTCGATTTTGTCGTTCAAGATCGCTTCTGCAGCATTCCTATTGTTCGTTGGATGTGATGGAGCTAAAGGAATCTGTAACAAGTTGACATTGCCATCCGCCATGTACACTGCCACGATCGCATGGTGTTTGGCGATGCTCGGCCGCTGCGAGGTCTGTGACGGGAGCGATGGTGTCGCAATGCGGAGGACTGCGCTGCCGAGTTTGAGGTCCAGATCTTGGATGATCCCAGGGTATGGGGTGTCCGGGTCTAATTCGTCTTCCTCGTCCTCGTAGTCCGCTCGGCTTGCTCCATTTTGCTGTGGTGCGTCTTCCTCGCTGTCATCCAGAATGACTACATCTTTTGATCGTGTCTGACGTGTAGTGGAATGGCGATCGGCGCGCTGTTTGGGTCGACGTCCGCCTCTATAGAGAAGGCTGATGCCGCGATCGTGGCCGTAAAGTAGCAGTGTCGAGCCATTGGGGCAGGGAACCGGGTATATGCGCGCACAGTGTATGCGGTATGGGAGGTCGTAGGCGAGCTGGAGCTTGCGCTCACGTTTAGTTACTCGAGGTTTCATGGGCAAGACGGTGTTTGTCGAGGTTGTGAGGATGAGGTGGAAGATGGAAGTCACAAAGTTAGAGAAGGCACGCTTGAAGCCGCCGAACACGCGCTTCAAACATTGAACGCGCCGACCAACGTCACATGCACAAATAAAACAACACTACCAATCACTGGACCACGGATGCAATTTCACTTTTCGCCGCAACATGATAGACGCCACAAGATGCTAAACATTTCGACGAGAGAATGGCGGATGTCACCTCGCTCGGCGTTCACACGCCCGCCGGTCTGCCCTATTTGATCAACGAAGGCATATTGCCCGCGGAACCGAAGAAAGAGCTATATCACTGGGAGACATACGCTGTTTCGGCTTGCAGTGGGAGTATCGAGGAAGAACTGTTGACGACGAAGGACTGCGTAGTCTGGTCACAAAATGGCTTGGTGCGTGCGGTATACCGCTTCGAGCTGGAGGGAGAAGATGTTCGACAAGCTATTTTGACGAGATTCCCTAAAGAGAATGGGAAGCTTCACACTGGGAACGGAGGCCATGGAGAGCCTAGGCCTACAGAGAGCTTCGGCAAATCAGGGAGGAGGAGCCTTGCGCCGCTGCTGGTTCCAGATGCTGCAGACAGTGGTGCACCTATGCGGCAATCCAGCAATGAGACCGCCCGAGCGCTGGTCGTTGTCTTGAAGACGAAGGCTCATGTATACTTCCTGTCTGGGTCACATCATGTTGTCGATCTTCCATTTGAGATTGAGTCTGCTCATGCAGCCCCGAGGGGTCTTATTCTGGAAAAGAAAATTAAAACCAAGGACACATCGAATCAATCGTCTCCTCAAAACCCACGACCGCCAAACAACTCATTCTTCTCCTCTCAGATTCAGCCATCGTCATCATTCTATCGCTCGCCCAACCTAAGAAAGAGCTTTATGGGCTCACAGCCCGTGCGTCCTTCTCCCCTCGGCAATGCAGGCACCGACGACTGGCTGAACGGCCTTCACAATGTCGTATGTGGCGCTCAAGACAACCCGGAAAGATGTGATACTGCCAGACTCTACTCTCTTACGAGCCCTCTGTCCGAGGTCGGCGTGGTTACCGAATCCTTGCAGCAGCCTAAGCCTCGAATCAGCAGCAAGGCATCACCAGGTGTAATCGTGGAGTATGACTCTCTTGACGTTGCAGAGAAGATAGTTTACGTTTCGAAAACAGACGAACTCTCGCAAGCCGGGGAAGCGCCACATGGAGAGCTTATGCTAATTGTCACCATCAACCAAGATTTGCGCTTGGTGACGGTCTGGCATGGCTGGTACATCGATGAGCAGTCACTAGCCAGCCTGATCAAGCGGCGAGCGGAACACAAAGCTGAGAAGGCAAGACGGCGGAGCTCTTTCCTTGGTACGAGCATTGGTCCTGGTAGCGCCACACCAGTCGCCCGCCATCGAGACGGTGGTCGAGAGAGTTTCGCTCCTGGTGCATCCTTGCATGTACCGGCTGAAGCAACCAACAGGCGGCTTACACGATCAGTGGCTCGGAAGCCGAAAAGTCAAGACGATGAAGCAACCATGGCTTCGCAAATGGATCCGGATTTTCAACCTGCCGGGTCACAACAACCAACCAGAGAAAGCCGCAGGATCAGCTCACTTGTCTCTCGGGGGGAGACATCGGCTATAGACACTCGGAGCCAAAGTGGGCTAAGCGGTAGTTTCGGCACAGGCGCGGGTCGTCGCCATACTTCGTTCGGTCCACACGGTGAACGACGTAGCCTTGGACCCCGTCGTCGGAGCAGAGGTTCCACTCCGGGTAGTGTCTTCAGCAAAAGTATTGGACTCGATGACGACACAATGGACCTTGATAGTGCTCTCATCAATGGCAGAGAAAGCGTCGATTCCATCCTGCGTCACATCCGAAACACGTACGATGCCGCCGGATTGGACAACGTGTTCGGAAGCTTGGATGAGGCCACTAAGAACGAACTAATTCTGCGCAAAATACACTCCTTTTCCATCGGTCCCCAGCCATTCCCTACAAGCTCGTCCAAGGAGGACCTGAAGGTAAAAGTCGCTACACTCTGCGAGAACATGCCCACGCCGGATTCCGAGGACAAAAGGATTGCTGTCTATGTCCACGATCAATCAACGAAAGAGGTTCTCAGCCTGCTGCTTGAAGTCAAGGACAGACCTTTCTGGTCCGATGTGAAGAGCAGCCCTCGCGCCAGCATCCCAATAGTCCTAGGAACGAACACGCTCCCATCTTGCACAGACATGGAAAAACTATACGGTCGCGGTGCGGATGCAATACTTTTGAGCGGTTGCGGTGTCTTGTTGTCACCAATGGATACTTCGGCCTGCCCACTTCCAAAAGGAGGGCTATATCGATACTCTGACTCTCTGAGTGTGCTCCCGAACGCACACCACACCAGCAAAGAGGTTGGGCGAAACCGCATTTTAGAAGCTCCCAAAGAAGCAACTCGACTGGGTCGCCCAGGTGCAAACGGCTCGATTGACGAGATCAGTACCCACGATGTTCTCCATAGACGTCAAATCAAGCTGAGTCCTCAGGATGATTTCATCAGTGATGTGCTTGGTACATGCCGCCTACTTCTTCCCGATACGGCGTCTCACTTGGTGCGGTCAACATGGTGCAAGGCACATGCAGCAATTCTAGAGCATCCTAGCTACTTGTCAGGAACAAACAGCAGTGCAGAGTTGGTGGCTTTGGCAGCCACGGTCCTCACATTCGCTATCGATTTACTGGATTCAAAAGCGAGAGCGTCGCTCAAGGTGAGAAAATTAGCAGCAGACACTGGCTCAGCAAAGGCGCCGCCAAAGCACGCCCCGGTTCGATTCCAAGATGAGCCTTTACTACTTGCGTCACCCGCGTGGGCATGGACGAGCTCGCATCGACGAGGCAGACTGGCTGCTCTCTCCACGCCACGTAAATCCACAACGCAACAGGACAGTTTGCTCAAAATTGCTGCCTTTTTGGCTGATGACATCGGAAACGATGAGGACCCGGAATTGAAGGAGAGCTTTCAGAGCATCGACAGTCTGGACTCGGCACGTCGGCTCATGCTCGGCTTGCACCTTCTGCATGAGGAGCAGAAGCTCAACTCTATATGCACTGGTAACGCTGAACGTCTTGCACCTGTGATCGCTCAGCTCGGATGCTGGCTTGGTCGAACCGCTTGGAGTTATGAGTCAGGCAACTACTACGCCCTGCAAGGCGCTAGTGAAGACAAGTGGGCTTATGTCAAATCTCGTGCTTCGGTCAGCGTGAGCATAGGGGTCATGGATGAGCCAGTCGGAGTGTACGAATGGATCGAGCACACCACCAAATTTGGCTCGACAGAGCCGTATCCAACTCTTGTCACAGTGGCACAGCTTGATTCGGAACTGAGAACATCTCGCTCGTTTAAAGAGGCAGCTGCGAAAATGACCTTCAGGACAACCACCCTGTCGTCTGTACTCCATGAGACTCGAGGCTTAGCTGTGTCACCCGTTGCCATTGTGGAGACACTGGCCAGGCACCAGTTCACTACTGAGATGCTTGAGACCCTGCCTGAAGCTGTTGCGGCGCCGTATAGAGAAGCCATCTCCAAATGTGAGAAAGCGCCACCTACGACGTGGCCTAGTTCTACACTGCGCTTGATCGGCCGAGAAGACCTAGACATCGGCAAAGAAACCCGAAAAGCGCGCAAGTCTTTCGGGGCAGCGCAACACGCGATCACTGCACCCCCTAAGGATATGCAAGGCATTACCAACTCATTCGACTCGCCAACCCATGCCCTCAAGACACGTGAAGCGGACCGTCATGCCATCTCCCAGTTGCTATTCAGCGAAGATCGACGCTTGGTAGAGGCGACTAGCTTGATGCATTTCAACAACGTACAGATCGCAGAATGCTACAAGCAGCCAGACTGGAGCGATGCGTTCCACTTTGAGCAGCAACGCAAAGTCATGCAGTGGGTGACGACCCGAATGATTGCTCTCCCCGCAGGAGATGGCATGATCCACTTCGACAGTCAAGTGCCTCTCATGACTGAGAAATATCATTTGCCAGGTTTTAACTCCTCGGCCATCATGCAGCCTATGGGCCATACTGTCACAACCGACAGGAGTGGTCTGACCGAGGAGAAAGTCAATTGGGCTTACTTCCACGCAGGCGTGTCCATTGGCTTGCGTATTTCGCGCAACGCTAAAGGCATCGATACATCATGGCTCGTCTTTAACAAGCCTGGGGAGCTCACGAACAGACATGCTGGCTTGCTGCTGGCACTAGGTTTGAACGGTCATCTGCGCACGCTCGCTAAATGGCTTTCGTTCAAATACCTGACACCCAAGCATACAATGACTTCGGTTGGCTTACTTCTTGGAATTTCAGCTTCATACATGGGTACCATGGACAGCCTGATCACTCGCATGCTGTCCGTGCATATCACTGCAATGCTTCCACCTGGCGCCGCGGAGCTCAATGTCTCCTCTACCACTCAGACGGCCGGTCTTATGGGCATCGGTCTGCTGTATTGCAATACCGAACACCGCCGTATGAGCGAGCTCATGCTGCATGAGGTTGAGATCATGGATATCGAAGATGTCGATAACGGCCCAGATATACTTCGAGATGAGTCGTATCGTCTGGCAGCAGGATTCGCGCTAGGTCTGATCAACCTTGCAAAGGGAAGGGATCTGAGAAGCTTGCACGGCATGCACTTGCCCGAAAGACTTCTTGGCATAGCTGTCGGTCCAAGGCCAGTCAATGCTGTCCATGTCTTCGACAAGGCCACAGCAGGCGCGGTGGTTGCGATAGCGCTGGTATACATGAAGTCAGGCGACCACGCGATTGCACGCAAGATCGACATACCAGACACAGAGGCCCAGTTCGATCATGTGAGACCGGATATGCTACTGCTCCGATCGATGGCGAAGCATGTCATTCTCTGGGACTCGATAAAAGCACAAAGCTGCAAAGATGGCGTGCCTGGCTGGATCCACGCTAACATGCCAAGTTGTTACAAAGACAAGCTTCGCAACATGGCTCAGAACAGCAAACAGCGATCGCTCCTCTCCAGTACCAACGTACCATTCTACAATATCGCATCTGGTCTTGCGTGGGCACTCAGCTTGAAGTACGCAGGAAGCGGCAATGAAGACGCTAGAGATGAGATTTTACTCCTGCTCGACTTCTTCCACAGCACTAAGAGCAAAGGAGATGCGTATTACTATGACGCAAAGCTTGCTCGTGCATCGATCCGTCGTTGTATCGATGTCCTTGCGCTTGCAGCCTCGACGGTCATGGCTGGTACGGGCGATCTGAAGACTTTCCGTTACCTCCGTCGCCTGCATGGAAGAACAGATGCAGAAACACCGTACGGCTCGCATTTCGCCGCCCACCTCGCCATCGGAGTGCTTTTCCTCGGCGGTGGCACTTACACCCTGGGAACATCTGACATGGCCGTCGCATCTCTGATCTGTTCGTTCTATCCTCTTTTCCCGACAGACGTCCAGGACAACCGTGTCCATCTGCAAGCGTTCCGACACTTCTGGATCTTTGCTGCTGAGGCTCGCTGCGTCATCGTCGAGGACATCGACACGCATCGTCCCATCGCCATGCCAATCATCGTCACATTGCGCGACAGCGCCATCAAGCGCATGCAAGCACCCTGCCTCCTACCTGATCTTGAATTGATTTCCACCCTACAGACGGCTGATCCAGCTTACTGGCGCGTAACGCTCGACTTCGAATCGAACACTTCTCACCTACTGGCCTTCCGAAAGAATCAACGCATCCACGTTCGTCGTTGTCCTGCAGGAGAAGCACACAACAGTGTCTTCAGCACCACGCTCGCAGCTCGTACGGTTCAATCTTCCCCAATCAGCAGCAGACAACAACTATGGGATTGGGTCTTCTCGCTGCCAGCGCTGAGAGAAGAGCTCACCAAAGCGGATATTGAGCTCATCATCCCGCCCGACGCCAACAGTTCCATGCACACGAATGAGCGGACGACGGTCATCGACGACAAGCTTGTTCTTTCTGACAACGTGCATGGT
>Ga0265797_10010527_pt1 | contig 11771 bp, 5 predicted proteins | sample P2T30metagenome_FD_192433 | JGI IMG/M metagenome (GOLD analysis project Ga0265797, IMG submission 192433) | Plant litter microbial communities from East Loma Ridge, Irvine, California - P2 T30 | ecosystem: Environmental > Terrestrial > Plant litter > Unclassified | place: USA: California... | reverse complement strand
TTGGAGGACTGGCCCTCTTCACGTCAGCATTCTCTAGAGCCTCAATCCTCTTCGCAGCATCAGCCCTCTTCTTCTCCGCCTCCTCCTGCTTCTCTTTAGCGTTCTTGTCCATCTCAAACTTCCTCTTCGCCCTTTTCAAAATATCGCTTGTCTTTGGATAATTCCTTCCTTCCACTGGTTTCCCGTTCCCTTTCTCCCTGATGTACGCCTCCACCATCTGCAACCCATACCAATCTTGCTCGACGTTTGCCTTGTAGTCTTCATGTCTTGCTCTTTCTAAATTCCAACCTTCTGTACCACATTTGCATCTCAACTGTGAGCCTTGTTTTTGCATAGAATCAAAGTCACCAACAACAAAACAGGCGGGTTGTACTTTGAGATCAACAAAGATATTCGAAGGCTTGATTTCGACGTGTACGTAGCCTAAGGAGTGTATATGTCGAATGCCCTGTCTGATATCCTGCAGACATTTTTCGGCGTCAAAAGTGCGTCTCTCAGCTACCAGTTCGCCTAGAGTCATGTCGTACTTCTGGAACAATAGTGCCATGATGCGTTTGCTCTTCAAGTCGTAGTCTACACCACGATATCGACATATGTTTGGATGTGGGTTTTTACGTAGCGTCTCACAGTTTTCAATCTCCCTCAGCACGATGTCTTTGAGCCAACATGGTGTCCCGAATAGCTCAGTGGAGTAGCGGAGATAATCCATTGTTTTGGCATATAACCTGTTGTTTTTGAGGTATTTGGCGGATGTCATCGTGACGTGTGTGTAAGCCGGTCGGACATTTAACATGTTTATTAAACGCGGCGGTGCGTCCCAAGTGTACGGGTCGGGATCGGGAGCGCTCTTGTCGCTGGGCTTTTTGGTTTCTGCGTACCAAAGGCTGTCGAGAAAGACTGTTGAATAAAAGATCGCTCGGATAGTTCCATCATAATCTCGCCCTTTGTGAAGTACCAGGCCGTTCTTGATGGGTCGCGCAGGTTCCGCTGAGCTGCGCGCCCCAGGGGGACGAGACGCTGGAGCCATGGCTTTGTTTGGCCTTGGGATCACAACAAGAGAAGTTGAGGAAACAAATTGTGGGTTGCTGGTGTATTCAATGAGCGTATGTACTGTGAACCTACGTTGGCTCGTAATAGTGCAGTGTCGTTAGCACAGCATTTTACCATTTCACTGTGTCGGAAGTGGCGGTGTTTTCTGTCTCGACGAATCTAGCACCGTTCAATCATCTCTCCTTGTATTCAAATCGCTAAGCTGTATACTCACGGTACAAGACAACTACACCGTTCATAACGCGAGTTTTTTTCTTCTTTCAAGCCTGACGTTTTCTCCCTAATCACCTTGAGCGCTCCCGTTACGTTAAAAGCTCCAGTATTGACAGCGAGAACTTGACATATCGATCATAGCATTATGTTCAAGTTCATCGGCGAACTCATGGGCGTGGATAAGAAAGAACGGCCATGGCCATCGATGCAAATAGTAGGCCACCGTACTTACCACGAGAACGCTATCCCCCAGGCATGGGTATTGGCTCACCAAAACGGACGACTGTATCACGCAATCAAGGAAGGCACCATGTCCAACAGCCAGGCCGACTGCACTGACCCTTCGCTCTGGAGAGATCCAGAAACCTGTTTGCCCCCTCCCGAACTCGATCCCGCCAACTTATATCCAATGGTTCTGCCTCGTTATAACCTCTTCCACTCTCATAAACATGTGGCAGGGGACGTGTACAAGAAACAAGGTGCTATAATGAAGTCAGATCGTCGGTATCTTTGGCAGGCCCTCAACTCAACTTTTGTAGCGCACACCACTGCGCGGGAAGTTGATGCTTGTCAGATACTCGATTCGCAGCCGCATAAAAGCATTTGCAAGTATTACGGTGTAGAGACTAGCAGTATGCTCCGATTCAAATACCGCAACGAAACCATCAACCTGACCATGGACCAGGAGCGTGTCTTGAACCTAGTGTTCGAGAAGTACGATTGTAACCTTCGGGAAGCAATCGAACGTGGCTATCCTGTACACATCCGGGATTGCTTGCAATCAATAGCTGCGGGTATAGAGCACATGCACTCCCTGAAGCTCGTTCATGGGGATGTCAAACCCGAGAACATACTTGTCAAGTGGTCAAACAGCGGACATGATGCGATAGCGTTGCGGTATGTTATAGGAGACTTTGACAGCACCCAATGGAAGGGTTCAGTGATCGGTGGCAAATACGGGACTCCGTTCTGGTCGCGAGACAAGAAACCTGGAGTAGACATTGTGGAAGAAGACGATGACTGGTTCGGTTTTGATCAGCTGAGGAAGTGGTTGGTGTGTTTTACCACTGACTCGCGCCAGAAATCGGAAGACTATAGGAGAATCGGGAAAAGGATTGGAGGAACGGATGCTAGGGAGAGCACAATCACCTATAGCTCTGTTTGAATGATGTAAATACAGACTGAAGCAATATTTTTCCGAGATAAATGATTAGAAGTGAGAGATGGTCGAGGAAAAGGAGTTACGAAATGAGTCCTTTGTGAAGTCGTGACTGTGGACACCAAACTCGAAACGATCTTCGTATGGCACTATCAGGGGGTAAACATTGAGCAAGCAGAATCATGTCCCCTAATGCTGATATCGTGTATGAGCAGGGAAGGATTGAAGTATGGAATGTATATCTGATCAAGAAGCCACCTGGGCAATGTAAATCATCAACGGAATGGGGAGTCGCATGTGACGGACGTGCTAGATGTGAAACGCATCATATCACGTGGAGTAGTACCGATTGTGTTTTGTTGCGAAACTACCTTAGCGGGCTGCACCTGCATCGCTTATGTGCTACCGGTATGTTGTTGTGGGGTTTCTTAGCGCGAAGCACCTGTATGCGTCCAGATCAGCTCAGCCCAAAGAACAAACCGCAACGCAACCTTGGAAGTCCAGAATTGATGCCTTCAGCAACCTGCTAAACTACAAATCTGGTGAAAGCGATATTACCGTCTTTGCAAAAGCTCGATAGCCACCGTACAGGATTCCATGGGCCGTCGCCCTGCAAGACTTCGTCCTATGTCTATGGGTAATGCGTCGAGTAGTTCGTGGTTACCGTTTCCACTCAGACGATGTTTCGCACAAACTGAGCCTGCAAGCTATCGATGTCATCAAATATCCACAGGAGATTCCCAAAGAGAGCCAAAGTCCTGGTGCGGTTGTTCGAGAATCATGGTTCTTGGGTCTTTTCTCGGCATGTTGATCATTGGGGGCGCAGTGTATTTCAATCAACAACTTGAGCTCTGTGGGTTTCCAGATCCAAATAACGAGCGCCTTGACCAATATAGTTCTAGCCAAACCACTACCGAGCTTGTACGAGGCAGATATTGACGCCGTTGCTGATGGTTTGGAACGAAGTCTTTTCACAAGCTTACATCTGGTCAAGGCAAGTACTTCCGGTAAACCAGACGCCATGATATCGTAACTTAAACCGTTCAACAGACCTACATCGCCCGCATCGAAGAAGTGAATGACGTTTTGAGGCCAGTCACTGAGATCAATCCCGATGCGCTGGTCATAGCCGCTGCGCTTGACAAGGAACGTTCGGAAGGTATGGTACGGGGGTTAGTATGCAAGCTCGGGTCATTATGATATCCGCTGACGGACAGACCATTACATGGTATACCCGTACTCATCAAAGATACGGTACGTTGGACCCCATCAAAGCTAATGGCTCCCAATCGGCCACTCGTAAATTGAGTTCAGGAAACCAGACTGACGTTGGAGTCGCATGTAGATTGCCACGAAAGATAAGATGAACAACACAGCTGGATCTTACGCCTTAGTTGGAGCCAAAGTTCCCGCTGATTCTACGGTCGCGAAGAGACTTAGAGAAGCAGGTGCTATAATCTTAGGAAAGACAAACCCCAGCGAGTGGGGCAGTTTTCGAATATTCAATTCGAGCAACGGCTGGTCAGCATATGGGGGTCAGACATACGGACCCTTCTATCCCCATCAAGACCCCTCTGGAAGCTCAAGCGGAAGTGCTGTGGCGGCATCGTGAGTCATTCTATCCTTGATAAGTCTGAGCTTCGTACTGATCAGCCCAGTCTTGGTCTGGCTACAATTACGCTAGGTGGTGAAACGTGTGGATCAATCATCGATCCTGCCAGTTATAACAATGTTGTAGGAGTGAAGCCAAGTATATAAATCCACATATCAGATGAGTCATGATCTAACTGAGCACAGCTGTTGGACTCACATCTCGGCATCTTGTGATTCCGATCAGCGAGCACATGGATACCATCGGGCCTCTGACGAGAACCGTGAAAGATTCAGCGTACGTGCTGCAAGATATTGCAGGTTTCGACGTTCATGACAACTACACCTCTGCTATTCTAGAAGAAGTGGATATGGACTTTGTTGGCGCCTGCAAACTCTCTGCACTTAAAGGTGCACGGCTGGGTGTGCCTCGTAACGTCATTCAACTCATGTCAGATGGACTCACACGGTCGATGGTGAAGGCATTTGACGACTCTTTGGAAGTTCTACGCGCGGCTGGTGCTGTGATCGTAGAGAGCGACTTCCCTGCAGCGCAAGAGTTTCTAGACGACAGTATGATAAGCCCGAAGATCATGGGCGCCGACTTCGTCGTCAACATCGAAAATTACCTGCGGCAACTTGCTTACAATCCACATAACATCAAGAACCTAGTTGAGCTACGCAAATGGACGCAAGATAGTTCACTAGAAGGATATCCAAGCAAACCAACAGAGCTCTGGGACTTTGTGTTGCAAAATTGGAACAATACTGAACCTGGATTCTGGCAAGCATATCAGCAAGGTCTCTACTATGACGGTGAAGGAGGCCTGCTGGGTACCATTAAGAGGCATAATCTCGACGCCGTCTTACTACCATCACATTTTTCATGGAACTTTGCTGGTATTGCTGGTGCGCCGATCGTTTCTGTACCGATTGGGGTCATGCAGTCTGACCAGCCCATCGTCTCTGACGCTGATGGATTAGTGTCGTCGGCGCCCAATATTCCGTAAGTTGTTTGCAAATAACGGTTGCTTGTGCGATGCTGACTATGACGGAATAGATTTGGTTTTAGTTTCCTAGGTGCAAAATTCAATGATGCAAAGATTATCGGATTGGCCTACGCCTTTGAACAACGGACACTTGTAAGAGCTAAGGTGGAGCCGTATATCACACCGCGCACTGAGCTCTGGGATATCATAGGAACATAGAGTAGCAGTCATATGTACAGTATGCCGAAGGCCTTGGCATAGAAAAGTGTTGTTACAATGTATAGATGAAAGAAGACTAAAACATGGAATGTATACGCGAAGTGCGCGCTGCATTCTCGTTTCAAACGTGGAGCTAGACAGCGGCACGACCCGACTGCCGGCTGTCGTTGCCCCATCGGAACAGACAGCCGCCATCGTCTTTGTTTCGACTTCCGTCTGTCGCGCCATTGACGCGTCATCCCCTATCTTCCAGACCCGTCTTCTGGATATCCATAATTTACATGTGCTATATGTGAATATTCCCTACCTATAGCCATCCCCCACCGAAGCGCCCTCCATGTCGCACTCGTCCTCGCAATCAACCAACAAGATGCTCAACACACTCCCCAAACCAACACGCGACCTGACCGAACTGGCAAAAGAGGAAAGGAGTTTCACCTTCAATCACTTTACATGCGAGCATGCCTGGGTCATTGGAAATATCCTCCGAAACGCGTTAAGAACCGCCGAATGCCCCGCGCTTATCCAGATCTCATCTGCGAATCAGACGCTGTTCCACTCGCCGAGTTTGCCTGGCATAATGCCCGATCACGAGAAGTGGTCGGAGAGGAAGCGCAACACTGTGCTCAGATGGGGACATTCTACCTGGTTCATGAGTTGCCAGTTTGAAGGAGACTACAAAAGGTTCGCCGAGCACAACGCCATGAGCGGCGACGAGTGGTCAAGATACACCATTGAAGGTGGCGGATACCCCGTCTTTGTCAAGGGCGTGGAAGGTGTTGTTGGTGCAATTGTTGTGGTCGGTCTCGGCGTAGACAGTGAGCAGGCGCATGGCGTCGTAGTCAAAGCAGTTGAGGAATACAAGGACCTCCGGGAAGGCTTCCGGAGTCCAATGAGGAGCATGACGGTGAAATGACTAGATGGTCTGGGCAAAGGAGACGGACTTGGTATAACACTTGGTATCGATCAAAGGGCGGGAAGAAGCAAAGAGAGAAAGACGTGAGCGCACAATGTGATGCCTGCTCGATGGCATGGTTGAAGACTACAGTACAGATGAAGAGCCATGATTGCCAACCGGACGAAAGCCAAAACGCCCTCCTACCGCATCGAAAGCTATCGAGTAGCCAAACAACAAGTTCCGACCAGTATTGATATACGGAGGATGTTCTGGCAATTGCGGAAACACATAGTTGGGTTCGATAAGCGATTTCTCGCCAACGACGAACGAGTATGATGTCGCTGGTTGGTCTAGAGATGGGAAGCCAACGGTGATGTTGGTACCAGGCTTCACGCGCTTCACCATCCTTGTGTGACCGTTTGGGTTGGGGTTTGGGATGACAACAGTCGGGATTGAAACGTCCCGTTCGGCTCTGATGTACATTTGCGCTACGCCAGTATCGACAAGAAGAGTACCGTCATTACGCCCTTCGTCGTTGATGCTAAAGCACATCTTTGCCATCGCCCAATCCCTCGCATCCTCGCCATAATTTAATCCTGGATCCAAACTAGAGAACGCGAAGGCTTTTGTGTTCCTTGGCGTTAACCCTATCTGGATGCCCTCGGTCGATATGATATATCCAGCTCGCATCGTTCCGTTTTGTATCGGTTCCCCATCGATCGCATCGATGTTCAAGAACGGGTTAATGCTCGGTGTCGCGAACGGCATACCGTCTTTCAGGCCGTTTCTTCCAAAGCCTACACCCATGTAGGTGATCTCCGAGGTGTCCCTCTCTTCAGCCTGCTCCCCGTCTGGACCTGGTGGACATTCGAATCGGTCTTTGCTGGGATTGTACCAAGGGCATCTCCAGCTTCTGTCCACAATCAAAACAGGCACGTTCGCTGTCGCGTAGGAGCCAGCCTCACCAACAAAATCCATTGGCAGCTTCACCAGTCGGCCTACGTAGAGAATCTTGCTGCTTGTGAAGAAGTGGTGTGCTGGCTTGCCCTCAGTAGGTGATATATTTGGAAGTATTGGAGCTCCTATCAACGTGCCGGTGGACCCCGTGTCTACAGGCATCTTGATGTTGACCCCTTCGATGCTACACATGACTTGTGGGACATGTTTGGGGCTAAATTTGTAGATGAATGGGATGAAGATCGAGCTCGTAGACCGTGACAATCCGTTGGCCATGGGGCGCAAAGTAGCTAGGCCGTTGTACATAGCGTAGAGAGCGAGGCTGGTGATCAAAACCAAGATGCGCCAAGAGAGTGTTGAACTCTTCGGCTTCCGATGTGTAAATGTTGAAGATGGAGTTGGTAGACAGACTCTAGATGCCGATCGCGGTTTATAGTCCTCGGTCTTCATAGCTGTTTATAGGTCAAGGAACCACCTGCATTATCCGCTGGCAAACGGCTTGACACACGCTAAGAACGCGTCTCACGGTCGCGTCAAAGGAATCAACGGTGTGACACTTGATGGGAAATGCATACAATGCGGTGTCGAGTCATTGAAAAAGCACAGTAATAGCGCGCCGACGTCAACGCCGCGCTGTGAGTTGGCGTACCGTCCCCGCAATACCCGGATCTCCAGGCACAAACCCCAACCCGGCGATCGTAAGCTTCGGTTCTTCCACTTCCTATCGCTAAGTCCTCAGTAAATACTATCTACCTCGTACCTTGACAAAAGTGTTCATTTCGATACACAAGATGCCGATCATCACGTGTGCTCATGCACGTCGCAACCGGGGATGTTCTTAGCTTGAATTAGGCCTGCGGCTGATGCGGCCATCCACCGCCATGAAGGCAACGACCGCAAATCGAAGAACCAAGAGCCTCCAGGGAAGAATGGCTTTTGACGACAAACGCGACAGACCTCATCGACATTGAAGCATCTTCAATCTCGTCCCAAATCGAACGTACATCCACCCTCGTACCGTTACGCGCATGTAAACGAATATTTGTCGCAGCCAGAGCATGTAGCCGATATGGGCCGTTCACCATCACGATCGAGCGATGGCGCCGACTCTGGACAGAATGCGCGCGTCGAACCGCGTCTTTTAAAGGCCATCGAGGATAAGAAACACGACGATGCGATTGCGATTATCGAACATGCGAAAGCGAAGTCGCAACCCGTCGATCACCTCCTACGCATAGGTTTGATGCGCGCAGCCGAGCGCGGCAACATATACATCACGGAATACTTGCTCAAGAGTGGTGCGAAACCCGACGGCGCGCCAGGTGGCCGGGTTTCGCCTCTGTTCAAAGCAATTGAGAAGAATCATGTCGGGATTGTACAACTGTTGTTGAAGTTTGGAGGCAATGTGGATGCGCAAGACAAGCAGGGACGGACTGCACTCATGACGGCTGCTTGGAAAAATTACTTCCACATCATGCATGAGCTGCTAAGGTGTGGTGCCGATGTCAACAAGAAGGACCATACAGGACGGAACGTGCTTCACAATTTGGCGGCAGACAAGCACTGCAACTGGGGACGCGATGTCATCGCAGAGTTGCTGAGGCAAAATATCGCGATCGATGGACCGGAGGGTCAGGACGACCAGAAGCGAAGCCCGTTACATTGGGCTGCCAGTACTGGAAAGAAGGAGCTGTGCGAAATGCTATTAAGACGAACCAGGCTTCCGAGGGCGAACGTGAATGCTATTGAGATCAGACAAAAGACAGCACTACACCTGGCAATCGCACACGGTCGAGACGACATCATCGAGCTTTTGCTCGTCCACGGCGCAGACGTGGGGGCAAAGAGTGATGGAAGCTGGACACCTTTACACAATGCTTGTCAACAAGGAAGTGTAAAGGTGCTAAAGATATTAATGGCCGCTGGAGCAGACGTCAACGCAAAGTTACTCACTGGCATGACACCCCTGCATGTCGCGGCGCAGGCTGGTCATTTCGACATAGTCAAGTGTCTTTTAGAAAGGAAGGATGTCAAACGAGCAGCCAAAGACAACTCTGGTATTACGCCATTCTTGCGTGCCGCACTAAGCAAGAGCCCTGCGCGCAAGGACATCATCAATGCCCTGGCACCCCACAACCAGGTCGAAGCACTTAGCGAAGACGCCCTTGGCGCTACGAACGGTTTCCATGCTACTGTTGTCGACTTTGGCAATTTCCATAACGAAAACAACGTCTCAAGAAAGTCTGTCTTCGAGCTGCTGTATGCCCGTGATGCTATCAATCCAAGGAAGCCCGCTGTTTCAATTCTACCCAAGGAATCCAAGGCGACAACCTTCCGGTGGATCCATCTTCCTGCAAATAACATGGCCTGGATCGAGGCATTGCTCACAAAAGCATTTATCGAAGAAGGTGCCAGTGACGTGGAGGGCTTCAAGGCGCTCGAACGGTCCTTCAGCCACCAGCATCGAGGACAGCAGATTCACTCACACTTTATGCGACCACTGTGTCAGAGCACACCGCGTGCACCGAAGCACCACGACGATTCAGACCTTTCTGATGGTGCCGATCAGATACCACAGATCATGGTAAATAGTGGTTTGGGCCTGGGTATCGATGCGGTAGCTGGTTCGCAAGAGCTATCGTCGTCACCGTTCCCTCGCACACCTATGCGGACCAATACCCTAGATACAGATCAGACAGATGGTACTGCAGGGACGGGCTCTGGGCACGCGACTGCCAGGGAAGGGAGAAGTAAAGCAAAGGACAAACCCAAGAAGACACCAAAGTGGGGTGGATCCAAGCAAGCTGGCAAGCGATCTGGTGGAACAGAAACACCGACTAGAGGCCCAGAACACTATGCAAAACGAACAAATACCAGCTCTTCTCTCAACAATAGTGGCCACCTCAGGTCACCTGGTAGTCCAGGACGTAAAGACCCAACAGCCGTAGCGAAGGGCAACATCTTCGCCTTCATGCCCTACCTTCATTTCGAAACCGACCGACGGCGACAGGAAATGCAAGCTGCGATCTCGAGAACGCAAAAGATGAAAGAGCGCGAGAAGAATGAAGGAGGCACGTCCAAGCCGCAGTATTACCGCGCGTCAACTTACGATGAGATGCTTTTCAGAGCTCACTTGACATCCTCACAAGTCTCGTTGCACGTGCGACGCACTTTGGATCAGTTCTTCTACCACAACATCGATACGCAATCGCGAGATCGAGATCAAGTTGTTTATCGGTACCAATGCAAGTCGAACGAGCCGCAGCATGTCGACCCAAAAATCTTCATGGTTGACCAACTATGGATGTGGACACTCGGAAAAGACTTGATAGTGACGGCGTTCCCTCAACGATGGCAGCAGCCTCGTAACGACCCGCTCAACGTTCTTGATGGTGTCATTGAAGATATCAACAGCAAGACAAGAGATCCGGTGCGCAGTGTATATGACCTTGCGATGATCATCACTGGCCGCTGTAGTGGTGTTTTTGACAGACATCGCGTTGGCGACGAAGACTACCAGTTTCTGGACATGTTCGAGTCAAGTATTGGCGATGCTACTGAGATGGAAACCATGCTTTTCAAAGATTTCAACATTGCGTCGGCACAAGCATCAGAGTGGCTACATCATCACAGACGGCCCAATCGCTTCTCGAGACATCTAGAGGCTGAGGGAAGGCAAAGAGAACATCTGAACCGTCGACACTCGTCGCATCACTCACACGCGCATGCATTGGCTGATCCTCCGGTTCGAGAAGAAGCATTCGAGTACGACAACAGCGATCGAACAGCTGCTCATGCCCCACTATTCGTCGACAAGCTATTGGATATCGGCGCCGAAACCGACCTGCTAGCAGAGACCAAGGACATTCGTGACGAACTCAACATGATAGCGAAGGTGCTGGAAGACCAACGCAACGTATTGCCAGACATGGAGGCAAGCATCACAGACATATATCGCGAAGAGCACAAGAGTCAGCAAGACCTCAAGAGGCGGTTCAAAGACATGCTTAAGACGATTGACACACATGTCAAGGATCTCGAACGCATGGACAAGCAGGCCAAGCGCATCTACGAATCCATCACTGATCTGCTCGATCTGAAGCAGAAGCATGCCAACGCTTTCGAAGCACGTTTTGCTCGAGACCAGGCTGCTGGCACTGCAAGGCAAAGCCAGACTATTATGGTGTTTACGATTGTCACCATCATCTTCCTTCCTCTGTCATTCATCGCAGCCATGTTCACTATCAACATCCAAGAGTTTCCACATGAACCAGGAGGTGGCGAGCCTTCTCTCCCTCTATCATATGTCAGCAAATACATGTTCGGCATTGGTTTCGCAATCTCCATACCGTTTATCGCGATCGCGCTTTCCTTCGATGCGATCGGCGACTTCTTCCGCGAACTAAAACAGCGTTTCCGCAAACGCAAGACAGAAAATCAGCGAAGCCGACGCGAGGCCAATGACCCCTACAGTGGTATTGAGAAAACCGATTTCGAATACCCTTTTGACACACGCACAATCGAACAGGCACTCAGCCGCGGGCGCAGTACGGCATACCGCCCGGATGGTAGGCGTAGCATTGAAAGCTACCTCGGCAGTGCAAGGAGAACCGACGGTGGTTCGTTGCTTCCTATCGCTAGTCGCAGTACTGGGAGGAGCCCGGAGAAGGGTGTTGCCAAGGGCTTCAATGGCTTG
>Ga0265797_10010526_pt1 | contig 11771 bp, 10 predicted proteins | sample P2T30metagenome_FD_192433 | JGI IMG/M metagenome (GOLD analysis project Ga0265797, IMG submission 192433) | Plant litter microbial communities from East Loma Ridge, Irvine, California - P2 T30 | ecosystem: Environmental > Terrestrial > Plant litter > Unclassified | place: USA: California... | reverse complement strand
GACTGTTTCCTCGATTGCTTGTACTCAGTCCCTCTATCGCCGTCTCTCCCCACTATTCATTCGACTCTCTATCACTCTCAACTCTCAACCCGAAGTCAACCTCATCACAACGCTCACCAAAAAAAATAAAATGGTCCAGGCCGTTTCAATCCACGAGACCGGCTCCAACGGAAACAACGCCACCAACATGTCCAGCCACACAGAGGAATCAGAAACCATGCCTTACCTCTCAACCCAGCCCGCCCCCGACGCAAACTGGCAAGTCACTCTCAGCAACAAAGTAATAGCAATCACCGGCGCCAACCGCGGCATCGGCCTCGGCCTAGCAGAAGTCTGCCTCGCCAACAACGCCGCGGTCGTCTACTCTCTCGACCTCTCAGAGCCAGACGAAGACTTCGCCGCTCTGGCGAAGAAGAACCCAAACCGCTTCAAGTACCTGCACATGGACGTCACCGACGAGCCTTCGATCAAGAAGACTCTGGATCAGATCGTAGAGACCGAAGGCGCTCTCCATGGCATGGTGGCGAATGCGGGCATGACCAGACACCAGCCTGCGCTGGATTTCACGCGCGAGCAGGTCGAGCAGCTGTACAAGCTGAATGTGTTTGGTGCTTTCTCTTGCGCTCAGGCTGCTGCGCGGAAATTCATCGAGCTCGGCATCAAAGGCAGCATCGTCTTCACGGCCTCCATGACTTCGTACCGACCCAATCGAGCCGGGCCGTCTGCACCATAGGTAAGTTCTGGATGAGTAGTATTCACAGCTGAAAAGCACTTGCTGACAATTTCCATCCACAGTATGTTCACATTGGTCTCCACCTGTGGAAATTTGACGATCCCTTCCACGTCCCCTAGAGATCGAACACTGCAAATGGAACGTGCACTAACCTTAATTGCTTGATAGCGGAGGAACCAAGGCTGCACTCCGGAACATGACCCATACCCTGGCCATGGAATGGGCAACGCACGGCATCCGCGTCAACAGCATTTCACCGGGCTTCGTGCGAACGCAGATGACGGCGAAGATCGAAGCGGCGCCGGATTTCCAGACGAAGATGAAGGTGAGTTGTTTTCGATGGGAAACAGTGTTCTCTCTGAACCGTTGTATAAGATGGGATCGAGGAACCCGATGGACGACGAGCTGACTTTGAGTTCTTTCGTGCAATAGTATTACGGAGGCATGCCGCGTTTGGCTATGCCGCAAGAACTGGGCGGCGCGTATGTGTATCTTTTGAGCGATGCAGCGAGTTATACTACGGGGATCGATATCCCTGTCGCCGGCATCGTTGGGGCCTGGTGAGGAAGAGGTGAGAGCTGCGGTGTTGTTTGGGAGCCCAGACGGTTTTTGGTCTAGGTACCCAGTAATGGTGATTTTTTTTTTCGTGATGAGCATGTTGGCGCATGGCTGGCCGTATGAGGAAATCCAGGTGTTAGTCCTAAAAAACCATGTTGCATGTTTGAGACGTTGCTAGAAATGCGTCCTTGGTTGCGTGAATTAAACCTCGTGCTCTGTGCACTCGACTTTTGTCACTCTCTTCCGCCATAGACGTGCACATCCACTCGTACCCTATAACTTACAACACAACTCTAGCCTCCGACAAATGACTCTCACAACAGACTTCGAGGATTTTTCGAAAGGTGCTCTTCTAGATGTACTTCTGCCAAATACCGACAAATTTGATGCCGTAGCACTCTTGCAAGAAGGGAACGCAGAAGAGGTCCGACGAGCTCCGTCGAGGAAGCACTTGTTCCTTGGTCGGTGAACCGCCTTGCAGCACATCCACTTCGTAGCTTACAATGTACAGACGAGAAAACTAGCTTCCAGATCGTACTGCGAACCTCTGTTTCACAAGATGCAGCTCGCGAGCTTCTTCCATCGCTTGAACTCACCATCTCTGCACATGCCACTAATGCCGTGCCCGAGGGCCCAGGCAGTGCAGCAGCAGCAACCGGGAAACACGATATTGCCTCCACCAAGTCTGCTGCTACAGACGATGTCGACCTGGTGACAGTCAAGAACTACACGTATGCCATCTGGAAGCCAACGCTGCATCTGGTCCGTCCGAGGGTGCGATTGCAACGACCAGCTGTATACTTCACCGCGACCCTGGGCTTGAACAGTAGCAGCTCCACTACACTGTCTACGTCGGGAGAGCACTACCTACCTAGCTTCGAGCCTCTGCCGGCGAATGTGCTCGAGTCGCTTCGCCACGACCCATCGCTGGGCGCTCTGGGTCGTCAGATCCACGTTTCGGAGACGAGAGTCACGAAAGTGTCTCCATCGGCATCGCAACTCGAAAACACACCGAGACCATTGCGCGGAGCCACCAAAAGAGCTTTCCCCACTGTGCCGGCCTTCTTCATGCGCATGGGCTACTCTGCTCTACCAGATGCAGTGATCGCGAGTCTCTACGTGGAGATTTCGCCACTGATCACAGGCGAAGTGCGTCTCGATGATGTACGGATTGAAATCCCGGGCTTGGCCATCGAGAGTCTCAATGAAGCCGCGTGGCCGCAGCGGTCGAGGGCTGGCGACGAGGTGGTCCTGCTTTACCGGATTGAGAAGCGAAACCTGGTGACGAATCCGCCTGCGAAGGATATGGACCTGGCTTCAGTCACTATCAAAGCCATCACATCCTTCGATGAAGACTCTCGCGTGGGAATCGAGACACAGTGGCAAGCTCAGGTCGACATGTCACACAGCCAGACGCCGACATCTTACAAGTGGTCAAGACCGCTTAGTACCGGGGGTGCAGCTCACAGGCGGATGCTTTCTCAAAACAGCTCCCGGCCTTCTATGCAAGATGTGTCGAGCAAAGAAGGCGAGATCATTTTCACCTTCACGGCACCCCCTACCACGAAACAAGGATCCGAGGTTGAGATTCATGTCCAATGCTTGAACAAAAGCAATCGAAGTAGGAGGTTTGCCATTGTGACAGCGCAGAGGAGGACTTCCGCAGTCTCAGTCAAGCCACGGTTTGAAAGGCGTGCCAATTCGAACGACACTACGGCGATATCGGCGACACATGATGCGAGACACCATGACGGCGCGGAAGAGCACACAGTCTTTACCTTGACGCCAGACGTGCGAATCGGGCCTTTGACAACAGGCGCGTGTTTCGAAACGAGTCTGAGATACCGCACCACAAGTGCAGGCGTCCTTGATTTCGGGAGTGTAAGGGTGATAGATTTAGAGTCGAGGCAAACGCTCGACGTTACCGAACTGCCGGAAGTCATCTCGCTCGAGCAATGAAAGCTAGATGTACTTATAATTCCGGCGCGTGGCCAGAGAAAACCATGTATGCCAGCTTGCCTGCCTGCCTCCTCTCTCCACCACATCGCGATTCTAGTCTTCCTCCTCTGCGCGCCCGCTCCGCTGCAGATCCAGTATGCGCCCGACGCCACGCTTATGCGTTTACCAGTATCATTCGTATCCCATGTTCCCTATCTCTGTCAAGTGCCATTTCGCGTTTTCCATCATTTGCGTACAAGTTCAGCTCTTCTTCTGCGAGCCCGCCTTCTCCAGCTCGGCTTTCAGCTGCACCGAGAAGTCGTCGCTCGTGTCGTCGTCGTCCCAGCTCTCCTCCCACAAATGCGTCGCCGCGGTTTGAGAACCGACTTCCTCTTCTTTGGTCCAGTCTGCATCCCATGCGTTGTTAGCCTTTGTATCTCGTACAGCTTTGTCTGAGGAGTATTGTTCGCACGTACCCTCTACGGGGAAATCCTCAAACTCGTCATCCTCCTCGAGCTGTGCGCCGGGCTTCTGCGGTTGGAGGGGTTGGCTGGTGTCTTTTGAGTCGGAAACGACGGCTTTGGTTGTGTTCTGGCTTCCTTGCGCTGCGCCCGACATGGTTGGAGATTCCTGTGAGTATTTTGTTGGGCTTGTTTGGTGCGTTTGCGTAGATGTGTCTTGTTGGTTTGGTGCAATCGATGAGGTGTGTAGGTGCAACAACAGCGATGATGATGCGAGGCGACATGAGCTTTGGGAACCGCTGTTGTCGTCAGTCAGGCACGACTCAGGCTGCCCTTGGCGACATGGCCCGTGCACGTCTTGAGACCGACACCTTGCCTTCACGAAGTGAATGAGATGTACGTGGTTGCTCTAATTACATGCCAGGAAATCCAATGAGGCTTGCCAGAAATTATCGGAGTTGATCTTGAAAAGGAAAGGCTTGCTTTCTGTCAGAGGACCAGGACCTACGGCAATACTTCCTTGGACATGGCTCCATAAGCAACCCACGCTTGAACGGCAACAACAAAGAAGATGAGTGCGACTCTGCTCGCAAATGAGTTATCAGTCCTGATCTCGGAGGCAAAAAGGAAACAGGCCGATTTGCGCCATGCCGCAGAGAAATCGCTACAAGAACTCAAATCTCTCTCGGTGACATCTGAACAGCAACTTGCCGCGGATCTGAGCCGTCGACCGGACTTCATCGAGCCTTTCCTAATCGCTTGTGCAACGCGTACGCCCAAGATTGCGGGTGCCGGTGTCACGAGCTTGCAACGCTTGGTGATCTCGCGAGGGCTTCCGAAGAGTCGCCTGGGGGAAGCTGTCGAGGCCTTTCATGCTTGCACGGATCTCGGTCTTGATGTGCAACTCAAGGTCTTGCAGGCCCTCCCATCTCTTGTCCAGAATTATGCAGATAATCTGAAGGGAGATTTGCTCAGCGGTGCTCTTCAAGTGTGTTCATCGCTGCAAGCCGCCAAAGTCCAGACCGTCAGTGGCGTGGCCGCGGCGACGTTGCAACAGCTCGTCGCTATCGTGTTCGAGAGGGTCGCAATCGAGGACGCAAGATCGAAAGAAGTCTCTCCCGTTGCAGAAATCACCGGTGAAGATGGCCCGATCTCGATCCGACCAGCGGCATACGATGCTTACAGGATCTTTCGCGACCTCGCTCTTGTGGTCGAAGATCGCAAAGCTAAATTCGTCGATCTCACTTCCTTGTCGAGAGAAGCTAGCCTGGAGCTTGTGTATTCTTGTATCGATGCCAACCCAAGCCTGATCAGCAACCATGCCGAGTTCAGCAGCATTGTACGATCGAACGTCATGCCTTTCATGACGCAGGCGTTGTCCGAGAAAATGAGCTTCACTGTGACTCTGCGATGCGTACGCGTGGTCAAATTAATCCTAACGCAACACTTTACACAGCTCGTAGGAGAATGCGAGATTGTCTTGGGATTGCTCGCACACGGGCTGGAAGCCGACGTCTCTCAGAGTTGGAAACGCTGTCTCTTCCTTGAGATTTTGCACGACTTCTTCAAAGATCCTAATCTTGTGATAACGGCTACCATGGCCTTTGATGTGGCCGGCGGAGGGAAGCCGGTGATTCAAGACATCATGTCAGCATTCGTTCGTTTGTCGTCAGAGAAACCAGCGATCATTGGTCTTGGCCAGCAGTCGACAATTCCTACCGGTCCCACGTCGGCAAGAGACCAGGCATCAGATCAAGCAGCAATGGAGGCTGCAGGTGGGATGGCGGGGGTCATCAGTTCGGCATTTGGCGTTGCAGAAGCAAGCGTTCCAGGCATCAGCTACGAGTGGAGCGTTCCTCGGATCGCATGCATCGATCAACTCGACAAAAACGAACCGCCTGGGCTGCCAGAGACGTACGCATACAGCCTGGTGCTGGAATGCTTGAACAGTCTTTCGGAGAATTTAGCCAAAATGGTCTTACCGTACACAGTCGAGCACGAAAGGTCTAGAGGCAGGGGTGGAAAGGAAGGCAAGGGCGAAGTCAATGGAGATTCGACACGAACGCGCACCGACAGATCACAGTCTTTCCGTAAGCGAGCTGTTCCTCTGAACCCACTGGACGTCGAAGGCCCTTCACGGGAAAGGATCAAAGCGGTGGCAAGTTTCATTGAATCATGTTGGCCAGCCGTACTCGCAACCTCGTCCACCTTCTTCAACGCTGCGCTCGACGATCGATACTACCGAAGTTTGATCAAAGCATACCAGCGATTCGCCCAGGTCGCCGGTCTGCTCAGACTTAGCACACCTCGCGATGCTTTGATGACAACGCTCGGCAAGGCCGCTGTGCCACCCCAAGTACTGAGTGCTTCGACTGCTGAGCCTATGCGCTCACCCAGTGTTGAAAGTCCCAGCGTTTTCTCTAATCCTAGACATCTCCTCAGTGTCGATAGTTTTGTCAGCCAGAGCTCAGCAGCTTCGACTGAGAGGGATCACCGTTCTTCAATCGAACCCAACAGGCCGACCTTGACAATTAGGAATCTGCTCTGTCTCAGAGCGCTTCTGAACCTGGCCATAGCTCTTGGGCCAACACTGGGACCTGCGTTCCGAGTTGTGATCGATGTTCTGAAGCAAGCAGACATGGTGTTGAGTACTGCAGCGCCTCAGCCAGTCTCTCGCCTTGCACCAGGCTCTCCACTAGTGGACAGCGATTCGCCATCTGCTCTGCACGCGTTCAGCTCAGAAGTTGCAGCTGTGGAGGCTGCAGCGTCCAGATTATTGGAGAGCACCGCAGACTATCCTAACGACGCCTTCATCACCATCCTCGAGACTTTCTGCCGCCTGCTGCGTGGGAGAATTCCAACGGCAGTCATGTCACCCAAGCCTGACGACTGCTCTCCGCCACAAACGCCCACCTTACAGCGTAGAACAGCTTCCGGTCTTCCTGGACTTAGCGCTCTTGCAGAAATGCAAAGTCGCGACTACCAATTTATCATACCGAAACTAGGTAATCTTGCTGCGTTGAACGTCTCGCGATTCATCTCCAATGGACCAGAAGAGAGCGGCTGGAACCTTCTTGTTGACGAAGTCATGAAAGTGGCCGCCGCTAGCAGTGTCCCCAACGTCGCACGCAAAGCTGCAGCGGACCTTCTGTGCAAGCTTTGTGCCGAATGCATCGCAGAAGTAGCCGAAGAAGGGTCTGAGACTCGGGCGACTATTCAGCGCCGTGTCCTTGCAGTATTGCCACTCCTGGTCGAAACCATATATGCCGAAGATGGCGAGCTCTCCAACGCAGATGTTGAGGTCCAGGCACAGACGCTGGATGCATTGAAATCCATCCTCGAGCGCTCTGGAGAGTCGCTCGTCGCCGGCTGGAACAAGATTCTCGCCCTCATCAGCAGCGTGTTCGATAGCGAGAAGGCTTTCACATCGGGGGGCCCTGAAAACTCTACAAACATTGACTGGGCGCAGATCTCACATGAGTTCATATCGACACGGCTCGGTCGCGAAGCTTTCTCTGCCGTGCAACTGGTTTGCTCGGACTTTCTCAGTCTTCTACCGTCCTCTGTAATCCCTGCCATGATTGAGTTGTTGTACCGCTTCATGGGGCAAAGGGACGATCTAAATCTGAGTCTGACCACAATCACCATGACCTGGAACATCTCGGATGTGCTTTTCGACGGAAGCCACTCATCGAAGATCGAGGAACTCAACATCCACACGACGGATCTCACAAAAATAGAACAGCAATTGCGCGAAAGGATCGGAGAGAGCCGCGCGGCGCAATGGTTGCTGGTACTCGTCAGACTTCGGGATATTGTCAGATCTGGCCAGAAAGAGACTAGAAAGGCTGCCTTCCAGATTGTCTGCAGCATCTGTAAAGGTCACGGCGCGCAGTTGTCGGCTGGCTCGTGGGACGTGTTGCTGCACACGATCGTATTCGGCATTGTCTGCGATAATGCGATGGCTGCATCAGGGAAGACCGACCCAGCTGTACCAGAACAGGACGTCCAGACTGCCTACGAAATGACAGACATCATCCTGCAAGGTACCGCGGCAGTTCTCGCGCAGCACGCTCAGATCATTGAGAGCATGTCAGCGCTTCCACGCCTGTGGGACGTTTTTGTCGACGCACTCGAGACTCTGCTTGCCCACAGCGACTACGCAACGTGTGCCGCAATCTACCGAAGCCTGACATCAATCCTCGCCACGATAAAGACGCCAACTCGCCCATGGCGCCAACCCATCGAGCGCTCCTTTGCTTTCTGGTCGAAGCAAATCCCACAGGCTTCGCGGCAGACAAGCGGCAAACAACACGACCAAGTCGCCTTCGTAGCCTACGCAGACCTGGCGACCGAGCTGTACAGCCTGACGACCGCAGAGCTCACGACCGACCGGGCCGTCATCATCATCGACCAGCTGTTCGCGTGTGTCCAGCGTTCAGAAGCTTCCTACTACGGCGCCGATGTACACTCGCCAAGCCCCCTCCAGGGCAAAGTCCTCAGTCTCCTTAAGAACGTGCGCACAGACGTGCCTGGGGCAAAGGCTCGGCTGGTTTCTACGGCGGCCGCTGCGGTGGTGCTACATACTACTACTGAGTCAACTGGCCCGGCGGCCACCAAGCCTGCGCGGCCTTCCTTCATTGCTCTCTCCGGGGAATCGATCGAATGGCTGCAAACCCTCATCATCGCCCACGCCGACGACGACGAGTTGTACGCCAACAGCGCCATCGTCGAAGCAATCCGGAGCTTACGCACCGTCATCTCGCGGAAATATGCCACGCGGCAAGACTACAAGGGCACCATGCTCTGGCGCCGCGCGACCCACACCGCCATCGCCGTAGCCAAACCCGTCCTGACCAAAGCACAGTCGCCAGACACCAACGAGGAAACTTCAGGAGCTCTATGGAGCGAATTCGTGCAGATTTCCGGGGCGATAGTGAACGCCAATGACTTACAATTATTCACAGACGCCCAGCGGGTCTACGAAGACCAAATATCCGACATTGCAGCCTACAACTCCCTCCGCCGGATAATGATCCCTCGGCTCGGCGGCGATGACCTCCCGGAAGCCTCTCGCCTGGCTTACGCGCAGTCGCTCTTCCAAGCCTCCATCATCCACCCAGTTGAAAGCGGCGAACTCCCGCCTCCCGACTCTTCTTCTTCCTCTTCTGCCCTGCAAGACATCGGCACGATCCGCAGAGGACGAGTGAGCGTCCCCTTCTCACGGCGAGAGCAGATGAGCTACGTCTGCGTCAACGAGCTCATCGCCCTCAGCAGCGCGAAAAACCCGCTCTCGACGCCCGAAGACGAGGCGCTGGCTCGAGTCGCGGCCCCGCTGCTGGTCCTGCGCCTTGCGATCCCGATCCGCGCTTACATCGCCGACCAGCCGCTGCGAGGCCGCGCGCCGCAGCCGCTCTCGGAACTGGAAGAGCTCTTGTTCTGTTTCGACCAGATCGAGAGGCTGGAGTTGATGCCTGGTGCTTTGCCAGGGCGCACGCAGCAGGGTGGTGGTGGCGGAGGAGGAGGCAAGAAGGCGCACTTGGCGTATCTGTACCCTTTGCTGGCCAGGGCTGTCAAGACGGCGGGTGATCGCTGGTCGGGCGCTGAGGAGGTGTTGGCTCCGTTGCAGCAGACGCTGGAGCGGCTTGCTGTGTTTTAGTTTTCTCTCTCTCTCTCTCGCGTTCTTTGCGCGGAACGGAAATGTTCTTGCAAGACCTGGAAACTCGTCGATCGTTGTTAATCTCCCAAAAACAAAAGGTCCAGGTTTTCCGTCAACTTCGAAGTGGTCATGCATGTTTCCCATCCATCCATCCACCAATCAATCAATCAACCAATCAATCAATCAACCAACCAACCAACCAACCAATCAACCAGAGTAATTCCAAGTCACAACCTCCCCCCCATCCCTCAAAACCATATACCCATTCCCCCCAAACGACTCCCCACCAAGCGCAAACCACCCCTCGCCGCCAACAGAAGCCTTCGTCGCAGCCAGGAGGATTTTCACCACAAAAGCGGCCGGCGCGAAGCCGTGCCATTGATACAACACCAGGTCGGTAGGCACGCCCCCCGTCGTCTCGGCGGGCGCGTAGCGGCTCAGGTACGGGTCTATGCTGTCACCGTTGAGCACGCGCGGGGAGCGCGCCATTGCTAGGCTGAGCCATTCGAGGAGGTCGGTTGCGCGGTCGTGCTGGGTTTCTGGGGTTGCTGATTCGCTTGCTTCGGCTTGCTGTTTGATGAAGGGTGGGAGGAGGGCTTGGTGGAGGGGAGTTGGGGTGGGTTTGATGGTTTTGATTGTTGGGGCGTGGGGGGTGAGGGCATTTGGGGTTGCTTGGCCGTTGCTTTCGCTTTCTTGGGAGGGGAGGAGGGGTGAGCGGAGGTCGTGGAAGAGCCAGGCGAGAGAGGCGTTGAGGACGTTTTTGAAGGCCCAGGTTAGACGGTCGAAGGCTTTTTTGCCGGGGAACATGGAGGGGAGGCGGAGGTTGAGTTCGATTACTGGGTTGCGGATTAGTTGGGGGTTCTTTTCTATTTTGCGTGGGAGGTAGAGAGACGATATAGGCGTAAAATCAGGACTTACCGAATCTCGCTTTGACGTGCTTCCTGCCCTCGCCGCCCACCACTTTGCCCTCGAGGCCGAGTTTCTCGTAGGTCGGCCTGTCGACTTCGAGTCGCAGGATGCCTTCGGCGAGGGAGATGACGGTGTCGGTTCCCGGGCGGCCTTCGGAGAGCATGACGATGTCGCCGGATTTAATGTACGAGTTGAAGAAGTCGCCGGAGATCAGGTCCAGGGGTTTCATGTAGACCCGCGCGTACTGCAGGGTGCCGTCGCCTGTTGCGGAGAGTTTGTCTTCGAATGTTTGCTGTTTTGGGGATGAGGGCAGGAGGAGGGAGAGCTGTGGGTTTGGGTTAGTTTTGAGGTCTGTTCATGTTGTGCTTTATTAGTTTCAATACTGGTGGACGGACTGTGTGGCTATATGGCTGGTCGAGAACGGTGCGGAAAGGCTCTTTCTTGACCGGCGGATGTGCGTTGTCGATGTGTGAGGGTAGCGTCGCGTGGGTGAAGTAGCATTTTGGCTTGGGGCCTTCTTGCTGGCCTATATCGAGAACCATGATTTTGTTCTTTGCACGATGAGTTTGTATTTCACGCAGAAGTGTGGCGGTGATTTCTCTTGTTGCTTCCCTTGTTCTTCACCTGGCCGAACTTTGGTGGCACTCCGGCCTCAGGCAACAATCACTTACAATAACGCTCAGACCACAAGCTGCTGTACTTTGACCTCGAAGTAGTTCTACCATTTTGTTTTTCATTCATAGGTCACTGTTGGACTCTAATCGTCAATCCATCACCGATATGCGAAATCTCGATCGTTGCAAGATCCAGAGGGAGACGACAGGACAGGAGCGCGACAGCAAGCAACAACCATAACCACGCCCCCCTGCGACGAGACGTGAGAAGGTTTCTGTGTACTGTATAAGCCAGAGCAATTAGGTAAATGATCCAGTATAAGGTTCCAAAACCAGTCAGACCTGTCCTAAAAGCTTAAACACAAAAAGCATAAAATACATACCAATCATCAACCAATCCACCAACCGCGCACAGGCGAAGGTCATTAAGAATGTCCTCAAACCATAAACCTTAAGATTACACGTACCACCAAACCACCAAACCACCAAACCTCAGAAGCATGTTCACGATTTATCGCAGGCCGCGACGAAATGGGATACATAGATACATACATATACCTGCTTTTCTCCGGCCTTCTCCTTTCACAGTTCCATCATCCAAATTCAAACGACCAAAGTCACCACACAACCACTTTACCAAAATCGCAAGCTCCTCCCAACCGCAACAATGTCAACCAACATCGTCCACGCCGCCGAGAACCGTCGTCGTCTCGCCCAAATCCCCCTCGAAGACATCGCAGCGACCACCATAATCGTCCTCGGCAATCCTGCTAGAACCGAAGCTGGGACTGCTGCTGCTGGTGCTGCTACCGTCCCCACCCCCTCCAACCCCTCCAACACCACCAGCGAAGAAGAAGAAGAATAAGAAGAAGAAGAAGAAGAACCCCCCACCCAACTCT
>Ga0265797_10010525_pt1 | contig 11772 bp, 12 predicted proteins | sample P2T30metagenome_FD_192433 | JGI IMG/M metagenome (GOLD analysis project Ga0265797, IMG submission 192433) | Plant litter microbial communities from East Loma Ridge, Irvine, California - P2 T30 | ecosystem: Environmental > Terrestrial > Plant litter > Unclassified | place: USA: California... | reverse complement strand
GGATTCTGAAAGCTGGTTTGGGGAACAGTGGCATAAGCTAAGTCAATAACTTCATCACAAGCCAGTAATGTTTGTGCTATCAAGTCTGCTGTTGCTTCGGGCGGATGCTGAATATAACGCACTGAAGCAGGTACATTCAGTGGCTCTTTTTCTCGGCCAACTACAATAATTTGTCTGTCGCCTCGCTGCAAAAGCTCCCGCACAACAACTTGGCCAATAAAGCCCATTCCCCCTAAAATACAAGTGGTAAGCATTTCGTTCGTTATATCAAATAGTTTTATAGAGAACAGTGAGTAATAATCGCTAAATATAGCCTTTGCGAGCTGCTTTTGTGATGACTTTTATCCGTCCCGTTACCCTATCTAAAATAGATTCTTTAGACGAAGTATGAATTTTGACAGTTGCTAATGCAAAGTCAAACGCAGCACGATATAAATCTGCGCCTTGTTTATGGCTGTTTTCCTTTAGGAAATTAGGTATTTTAACGTTGAATGTGTTCTTGATGGATTTCAGCCAATAATGTTCAATGTAATTTTCTGTTGAACGCATTTCAGTAAATGTCTGCAAAACGTATGAGGCAGCAAACTGCTCCACAATGAATGTTTGAGCTTTTGCATACATTGCATCGTTCAATTCAATGATGTCATCGACCAGCTTTGCATCACCATAGCTAATACCCATAATTCCGGCATTCCACATAAATGTGGAGAGGGGTATCTGCGTTTCTTTGCCACGAACTACATAAGTGGATTGCTTTAACACTTGCCGAAGATTGAACCAGTGCATTGTTTCCATGCCTGCTTCAACAAAATTATATTCTTCGGCATTCATAATAGAATGCCCCGGCTTAATAGTCTCCAGCATGGGGAGTGGAGGCAAGCGAAAAAACGTGTCGGTATCTAAATAGAGCAAGTTGCTTTTATATTTAGCAAAACAGTGTTGAATAATATGAGGCTTTATTCTAAAAACATAATCATAAGGCCCTCTGAATTGCTTCACTTGAGCTTTAGTAAGCACTTCATAATGTACTGGAAGGCCAGCCAAGTGTTTTGTGAATACTGAAGTGTTAGAATCCGTATAAATGACAAACTGAAAATCAGACTTGTGAGGCCCCACCTGATGCAACAATGTGTAAATTGATAATATAGCCTGATATTTAGTGGATTCTAACTCGTAGGCTAAGTAAGCAAGGGTGTATTGAGTCGCTTTGGTAGAGGATTCCATTGTAGTAATAGGAGCCTGAAAAACTGTGCTTTAATCTTGTTACTAAGCCTTGGTAAAGATACCGTTACGTACTCTTGGTTGCCTTTGAGTGGGAAATTCAAATAACCTAGAGCAAGAATGAGTAACCGGCTTAACCGAGGATGTGTACAAAGGTGCACAAAGGTAGCCTATAGCTTGTTCGAAATTTGGTCGGACAGCTGACGGGCGGTGCGCAAGGTCTGGAACTCGCCCTGCTGCGAGCGGATAGTCAGCTTGTCATCGAGCGAAAACGACGTGCGTAGCTGGTCGTAGCGCGCATTGAGGCTGCTCAATACGGCCGAAGCGCGTTCCCAATCGGCTGCTTTCCAGCCCGAGCGGTCGGTGCGCACCTGGTCGATAAACTCGTTGTAAAGACGGAGCAGCTGCGGGGCCGTAACGCGGCTCACCACCACTTTCTCGTGTAAAAAAGTCGATACCGTCGCGTCGCTGGCTGCTCCCGTTCCGGCCGAGGGGCTGGGCGCCTCATCGGCTACCACGGGCGGGGCCGAGGTGCCGGTAGCTGGCTGGCTGCTGGTAGCGGCGGTGCCCGCGGGCACATTGTAGGTGCGCGTGGTGCGCCGGATAACCTTGCCCGTAGCGGGGTCCAGGTCTTCCACCGTTTCTTTTACTTCCTGCGTGGCGGGTTTGGCCGTGGCCGGCGTGGTGGCTTTAGTAGTAGGCTTGGTTTGGGCGAGCGTGGCTAGCGGGGCAGCTATCGCCAGCGCGGCAATCCAGAAAGAACGATTCATAGATAAGGTACTAGTTTTGAGCGAGAACGGCTCGTAAGGGGAAAGACGGGGGCTAGCATGGGCTTCTTCAAGAAGCAGGCCAACGCCGCCGTACATCTGCCAGTACTTAACGCAGTAGCTCCGCCGAAGGTCGAAAACTGGCTGCTTGCCGGGGCTAGCCCGCTGCTAACTAGCTTGCTGCCTTGGTTTTCGGCAGGCCGGGCATTACCTTTCGCACGCGCTATGAAAAACCCGCCCATCTACGTCGAAGCCCACATTCGGTGCCCGCTGGAGGCCCTGTGGCAGCACACCCAGCAGCCCGAGCTGCATCAGCAGTGGGACCTGCGCTTCACGGAGATAACCTACCTGCCGCGCCCCTCGCCGGCCGAGCCGCAGCAGTTTTTGTACGCCACGCGCATTGGGTTTGGGCTAGGGGTGGCGGGCCGGGGCGAGAGCCTGGGTACCACCGAAAAGAACGGCGAGCGCACCTCCATCCTCAGGTTTTGGTCCGACGAGTGGGTGTCGCTCATCCGCGAGGGCGCCGGTTTCTGGAAGTACGTGCCAACCGCCGACGGCCTGCGGTTTTTCACCAAATACGACTACCAAACGCGCTTCGGCGCCCCCGGCCAGTGGCTCGACCTGCTGGCCTTTCGGCCGCTCATCGGGTGGGCCACCGCCTGGAGCTTCGACTGCCTGCGGCTGTGGCTCGAAACCGGGCAGCGGCCGGCCATCTCGCGCCGGCTAGGCCTTTTCGACTGGCTTACGCGGGCCACGCTAGGGGCCGTGTGGGTGTACCAGGGCGTGGTGCCCAAACTGCTGTTTCCGGATACCGGCGAGCTGAGCATTTTGCAGGGCGCGGGTTTTTCGGCGGCGGCGGCGCACCGTATCGCGGCCGCCGTGGGGGTGGGCGAAATCCTGTTTGGGCTGCTGTTTTTCCTGCTGCCGGCGCGGCGGCTGCGGCCCGTGTACTGGGCGCATGTGCTGGGGCTGCTCGTGCTGGGCGCGGGGGCGTTGTTCAGCCAGCCGGCGGTGTTTGTGGCGCCCTTTAATCCGCTCACGCTCAATGTTTCGCTAATGGCCCTGGCTGCCGGGCGCCTGCTGTTGCCCGAGGCTATTCTGCCCAGCGCCAGCCGCTGCCAGCGCCGGCCGGCCGCGGTAGCGCGGGTTGCTACGCCGCCGCTCGTTCCGGCGGTTTAGCGGTTGTTGCTACCAAGGTTTCGCGCCGCTACTGCCGTTTTGCGGCTCATTATTCGCCATTATTCAACCATCGCCCATGCCTTCCATCTACCAGCAGCAGCTAGGTTCCGAGTTTGAGAAGCTGCACCCGCGTATCCAGGAGCGGCTAGCCTTTGCCAGCGCCGACAACCGCGCCTTTGTGGGCGAGGGCACGATGGAGCGCGTGTGGCACGGGCCGTTTTACACGCAGCCGTTTTTGCGCATTGGGCTGCTGCGCAATATCATGTTTCCGGAGGCAGGCCAGCAGGTGCCGTTTCGCATCGAAAACTACGCTTACCGCGACCCGCTGGGCCGCGAAACCGTAACCTGGATTCGGCGCTTCAGCTTTCCGCGCCACGTGCGCTGCTTCGACGCCACCATGATTCGGAGCGCCGCCCGCAACCGCATCGTCGATTACCTGGGCACGCACCAGCACCTGGCCGTGGATATTGACCTGGCCGTGACCGAGCGCGGGGGGCTGCGCCTGCGCTCGGGCGAGCAGCGCTTCTACGAGGGCCGCTTCAAGTTCAAGTTTCCGATGCTGTTTTCGGGCCTGGCCGATGTCGAGGAATGGTACGATGATAAGGCCGACTGCTACCGCATCCAGGTGGAGGTGCGCAACAAGCTGTTTGGCAAGCTTTTCGGGTACTACGGCTCGTTTCGGCCCACGTGGCGCGATTTGGCCCCGCACGATATTCCGGCCTATGCACTGCCCGTGCGCCACGAAAGCCGTGAGTAAAATTGCGCCACATCATGTTCTTAAGTCATTACTAATCAGTACTACATGAAAGCTGATTTCCAATTAACGCCCGCCCAGCGGCGCATAGAGCTGGCCCGGCCCTGGGTGTTGCTACTAGGCTACGTGGCGGCGGCCCTGGCCGGCTGGTGGTGGCTAGCGGTGCCCCTGGCGGTGGTGGTGTGCCTGGCGGCTTTTGTGCAGATGCACGATGCCATGCACAACTCGCTGGGCCTGGCCAAGCGCACGAATAAGCGCGTGCTCACGCTCAGCGGCCTGCTCATCCTAAAAAGTGGCCACGGCCTGCAAGTCACGCACTTGCGCCACCACGGCCGCTGCCTCACCGAGGCCGACCCCGAGGGCGCGCCCGTTAACTGGAGCTTTGGGCGGGTGCTGTGGCAAGGTCCCTGGCACACGCTGATGCTGCGGCGCGAATCGTTGCGCATGGCGCCCAATACCCGCCACATTCAGTTGCTCGAAACCGGCCTGACGCTGGCGCTGCTGGTTGGTTTTGGGGCGCTGTATTGGGCTACGGGCTCGGTGGTGGGGCTAGTGTACTGGGGCGTGGCGTTTATGATGAGCGCCACGATGCCCATTTGGGCGTCGTACGTGCCGCACCACGTATCGGCGCGCAACCCGGTGGGGCGCGCCGCGGCGGCCGTGGCGCAGGCCTGGACGCCCATTACGGCGTCGTTTGCCTTTCACCACCTGCACCACCACTACCCGCGCGTGCCCACGGCGCTGCTCTACCGGGCCGCCGCCGAGTTGCCACCCCCGCCCGAAGAACACCACCACTAGGCCGCTCGGGGCCGGGGCACCGACCTTTGCCCCATGCACACGCTTGAAGAACTGCGGGCAGGCAAGCTAGCCGGCCTGCGCCGCCTCGATTTGGCCGCCGACCTCACCGAGTTTCCCGAAGAAATATTTACCCTGGCCGACTCGCTCGAAGTCCTCAACCTGTCGGGCAACCAGCTCACGGCGCTGCCCGCCGGCCTGGCACGCCTGCACCGGCTGCAAGTGCTTTTTTGTTCCGATAACCAGTTTACCACCGTGCCAGAGGTGCTGGGCCAGTGCCGGCAGCTGCGCATGGTGGGCTTCAAGGCCAATAAAATAACCACGCTGCCCGCTGCCGCGCTGCCGCCCCAGCTGCGCTGGCTCATCCTCACCGATAACGAGCTAGCCAGCCTGCCGCCCGAAATCGGCCGCTGCGCGCAGCTGCAAAAATTGATGCTGGCCGGCAATCGCCTGCGCCACCTGCCCGCCGAGCTAGCCCAGTGCACCCGGCTGGAGCTGCTGCGCATCGCCGCCAACCAGCTCACCGAGCTGCCCGCGTGGCTGCTGGCCATGCCCCGCCTGAGTTGGCTAGCCTACGCCGGCAACCCGTTTTGCGCCGAAGCGGAGGCCGCTGTGGTGGCCCGGCACCCCATTGGGAGCATTCCGTGGGCTGAACTGAAAATTGAGCAGCAGCTAGGCGAGGGCGCCTCGGGTATCATCTACCGGGCTGGCTGGCAGCAGGCTAACCAAGCAGCGGCCGAGGTAGCCGTCAAGCTTTTTAAAGGCGCCGTGACGAGCGATGGCCTGCCGCACAGCGAGATGGCCGCCTGCATCAGCGCCGGCCACCACCCCAATTTGATTGCAGTAGAGGGCAAAATTGCGCAGCACCCGGCCGGGGCCGAAGGCTTGGTATTGGAGCTCATCGACCTTACTTACGGCAACCTGGCCGGCCCGCCCAGCTTGGCCAGCTGCACCCGCGACGTGTACGCTGCGGGCACCACTTTTACGCGGGCGGCGGCCGTGCAGCTGGCCCACGGCATTGCCTCGGCGGCGGCGCACTTGCACGCGCAAGGCATTTTGCACGGCGATTTATACGCGCACAATATTTTGGCTACGCCGGCCGGCGAGGCGCTACTCGGCGACTTTGGGGCCGCTAGCTTCTTCGATGCGGCGGCACCCGGTGCCGTGGGTTTGCAGCAGTTGGAGGCGCGCGCTTTCGGCTGTTTGTTGGAGGAATTGCTAGCCCATTGCCCGGTAGGCGAGGCCGACGTATTGGCTGAACTGGCTGATTTACAGCGCAGATGCGTGCAAGCGACAGTAGCCGCGCGCCCGGTTTTTGCGGAGATTGCGCGAGTGTTGGCTGCGCACGTAGGGTAGGCTTCAGCCTGCCTTTTCGGGCGTTGGAAAAGTCAGGCTGAAGCCTATCCTACACGGCCTTACACGGCTTCGCGCAGGGCTTTGGCTACGCGGCGCAGCTCTTCATCGCCCATGGCGGTGCCGCTGGGCAGGCAAAGGCCGCGGGCAAAGAGGTCGGCGCACACCACGCCGCCGTACATGGGCGCCTCGGCAAAAAGCGGCTGTAAGTGCAGCGGTTTCCAGAGCGGGCGGCTTTCTATTTTGCGCGTTTCGAGGTGCTGGCGCACGGTTTCGGGCGTGGCAGCGGTGGCGGCCGGGTCGAGCAACACGGTGGTCAGCCAGCGGTTAGAGAAGCTGCCGGCCGGCTCGGTGGCGGGGGCTACGGCCAGGCCGGGCAGGCTAGCGAGCTGCTCGCGGTACCAGTTAAAAATCTCGCGGCGGCGCTTCACGCGGTCGGGCAGCAGCTCCATCTGGCCCCGGCCGATGCCGGCCAGCAGGTTGCTGAGGCGGTAGTTGTAGCCCACCTGCGAATGCTGGTAATAGGGGGCGGGGTCCTTGGCCTGGGTCGCCAAAAAGCGTGCCCGCTGGGCCAGCTCCTTGTCGTAGGTTACGAGGGCGCCGCCGCCGCTGGTAGTCAGTATCTTGTTGCCATTGAAGGAGAATACGCCCACCCGCCCAAAGCCACCGAGCGGCTGGTGCTGCCACTGCGCGCCCAGCGCCTCGGCCGCATCTTCCAGAATGGGCAGGTCAAACTCCGTGGCCAGGGCCAGAATTTCGGGCAGCCGGGCCGGCATGCCGTAGAGGTGCACCAGCAGCAGCGCTTTCGGCTTTTTGCCCCGCCGGATACGGTCTTCGATGGCCTCGCGCAGGCGCTCGGGACAAATATTCCAGGTAGTAGCCTCACTATCAACAAACACCGGCGTGGCCCCGCAGTAGAGAATAGCATTGGCCGTGGCCACGAACGTGAAGGAGGGGCACAGTACTTCATCGCCCGGCCCCACGCCCAGCAGCAGCAGCCCCAGGTGCAGTGCGGCCGTGCCCGAGTTGAGCGCCACGCAGTAGGGCACGCCCACCGCCGCGCAGATATCGGCCTCGAAGCCATCCAGGTTGGGGCCCACCGGGGCTACCCAGTTGTCTTCCACCGCTTTGTGTAAGTAGTTGAGCTCGTGGCGCCCCAGGTGCGGCGGCGAAAGGTAAATACGGTCCAAGAGAAGAGTTAAAAGTTACAAGTGATGAGTTAAAAGGTTTCAGCAGAGATATAGTTGACGCCTGCCAACTCATCACTCATCACTTGTAGCTTTTAACTCAGCAATGGCCTTGGCTGGCACGCCTACGGCGGTGCAGCCGGCGGGCAGGTCGCGCACAACTACGGCGCCGGCGCCCACGGTGGTTTGCGCGCCCACCCGCACTTGGTGAATAACGGTGGCATTGGTGCCCAAATACACGCCAGCTGCCAGGTGCGCCGCGCCGCCCACGTTGGCGTGGGGCATGAGCGAGCAAAAATCTTCCAGCACGCTGTCGTGGCCCAGGGTGCAGCCCAGGTTCAGGAGCACGAAGCGGCCCAGCGTGATATCGCAAGTGAGAATGCAACCCCGTTGGATAATACAGCCTTCGCCCAGCACAAGGCGCTGGGCCGGGCGCAGCGCCACCTGCGGGTGCACCAGCGCCGGAAACGACAACTGCGGCGAGGTGAGCCGGGCCACCACGGCGGCCCGGCTGGCGCTGCTGCCTACAGCTACGGCCACCGCCAGGGGGCTAGCCACGGCCTGGAGGTCGGCTACGGTGCCGAGGTAGGGGAGGCCGCCCACGGTGGGCGTAGCGGGCGCGTGGTCGTCGTAGAAGCCGCGCAGGTCCCAGGTAGGGCCGTGGTCCTCGTTGATTTGGGTTACCAGCAGGGCTATTTCGCGGCCTAGCCCCCCGGCGCCCACTAGTGCGAGGGGCCGGGGGGCTAGGGGTAATTCGTCTTCGTAGTCCGAAAAAAATAATTGAGTCATGGGCAGCGGGGCGCCGGGCGCGCTGCCGGGCAGGTACTAGGCCGCCAGCAGGGTTTCGCCGTGCTGGCTGGTGTCGAGGCCGTTGGTTTCGTTCTCGGCATTTACCCGAATGGGCACGATAAAGTTAGTGACCCGGTACAGAAGCCACGAGCCGCCGAAGGTGAACACGCCCACTACGGCCAGGGTGAGCAGGTGCGAATAAAGCAGCGCCGGCCCGCCGCCCGTAAACAAGCCGCCCTTTTGGGCGAAGAGCGAGGTGGCCAGCATCCCCACGATGCCGCCCACGCCGTGGCACGGAAACACGTCGAGCGTGTCGTCGAGGGTAGTGCGGTTTTTCAGGATAACGGCCCCGAAGCTCACGCCCGACGCCAGAATGCCGATGGCAATGGCCGGCCCGTAGGCCACGTAGCCCGCCGCCGGCGTAATGGCTACCAGCCCCACCACGGCGCCCACCGCCGCGCCCATGGCCGAGGGCCGCTGGCCGCGCGCAGCCTCCAGCACCATCCAGGTGAGCATGGCGGCGGCCGAAGCAAAGTGCGTGGTCACGAACGCCTGCACTGCCTGGGCATTGGCACCCATTGCCGAGCCGGCGTTGAAGCCAAACCAGCCAAACCACAGCAGGCCGGTGCCCAAAATCACGAACGGAATATTGACCGGCGTGTGAGCGTGGCCATCGAGGTGCACCCGGCGGCGGCCAATGGCCAGCGCGCCCGCCAGGGCCGCGAAGCCCGCCGAAATGTGCACTACCGTGCCGCCCGCAAAGTCGAGCACGCCCCACTTAAACAAAAAGCCCTGCGGATGCCAGGCCCAGTGGGCCAGCGGGCAGTAGATGAGCAGGCTGAACAGGCAAATAAAAATTAGGTAGCCCCAAAAGCGGATGCGCTCGGCAAAGCCGCCGCTGATGAGCGCGGGTGTGATAATGGCAAACTTGAGCTGAAACGCCGCAAACAGTACCAGCGGCAGCCCGGCCCCCAGCGTAGGGTGCGGAGCCGTGCCCACGTTGTTGAACATGAAAAACGTGCGCGGGTCGCCGATTACGCCCCCAATGTCCTCGCCAAAAGCCAGCGAAAAACCCACTACGTACCACAGCAACGAAATGACCCCTAGTGAGATAAAGCTCTGTAGCATGGTCGAGATGATGTTGCCCCGGTTCACCATGCCGCCGTAGAAGAAGGCTAGCCCCGGCGTCATCAGCAGCACCAGTGCCGTCGAAAACAGCATCCAGGCGATGTCGGCCGTGGGCAGCGAGTTGGGGGCCGCGTCGGGGTGGTGATGCGGCACAAAGGCGGCTACCAGCGCCAGCACCACCAGTACTGCCAGGGAGGGGCGAGCGAGTAATTGTTTGCGGGACATAATCGGTAAAATAGCGTAATGGCCTCTGCGAAGATAGGCGATATTGCTGGTTCAATGAAAATTACGCTCGTAATGCATAAAAAACGTAGGCATTATGGGGATAACATGTAGCAAAAACGACTGACAGGCCCTAAAAATAAGGGGCGACTACTTCTGCCTGCTGAAGTAAGGTAAGCCCGACGCACAACCTTGTTTTTGTGTGTAGGGTATGAAAACTCAGGTGGCTAGCGGTGGCCGCATTTACCAACATCAACAAGCTATGACACACAAGAAAAAATGGTTGCTGCTAGCCCCCGGCGGGCTTATGGCGATAGGGGCCGGTGCCTGCCTGGTTAACTGGGCAGGTACCCTGAAAACACAGGGCGCACCAGCGGCTAAGTGGGTGCCAGCCGGCACGGCGGCCCTGGTGGTGCTCAATGCGGGCGTTAGCATTTTCGGCCAGAGCGTGGTAGAAAGCGTGCTACACCAATTGCGCGAGAAGCCCGCTAGTGACGCGGCGGGCAATTGAGCCAGCCGCTCGTAGCGGGCACAAAAAAAGCCCTGGCCGAGGCCAGGGCTTTTTGTTGTAGTATAAAACCAAACCTACTCGGTTTTAGCTTCCATTTCGTTGGTGCTCTTCTTCAGCTTGCGACTGGCTTTGAGGCTGGTGCGCTTGGTGGCACGGGCAGTTTTTTTGGCGCCACGCTTGATAGCGTGCCCGGCATCGCTGGCTAGGTTACCGGCGGCATCAGTCGTATTTTCGAGGGCCTGGCCCACGTTGGTCTTGCCAGTTTTGGTAACTACTTTTTTCGTGCCGTTATCACGAACTTTTACTTCGGTTTCGGGAGTCTGGGCGAAGGCGGCGGTAGTGAACGCGCAGGTGGCGAGCAGCAGAATGACTTTTTTCATGACTTAAATAGAAAAGGTGTTTTCGGAGCCTTTTACGCGGCCATCAGAGCCGGGTTGTCTCCACTGCCCGCAATCTTTCAAAGCACGTGCCAAAGCCGACGCGGCAGATTATAACCTCGACCATTAGGGCAAAAGCAACGAAGAATCGCCGTAGCTTAAAAAGCGGTAGCCGTGGCGGAGAGCATGGTCATATACCTGGCGCCAATCGGGGCCTAGCAGGGCCGCCACCAGCAGCAGCAGCGTGCTCTCGGGCTGGTGAAAATTGGTAACCAGCCCCTGCACCAGCCGGAAGCGGTAGCCCGGCGCAATAAGCAGCTGCGTGCTGGCCTCCACGGCCGCCGAGCCCGTAGCGTCGAGGTAATCGAGCAGCGCCTGGAGCGCTGCCTCGGGCGTTACCTCGGCCTCGCCGGGGGCTAGCGGGGCGTAGGGTTGCCACTGGTCCACCCGCAGCGCGGCGCCGGGGCTAGCGGGCTGGCGCACCAGCGCGGCCCCTAGCCAGTACAGGCTTTCGAGGGTGCGCAGACTGGTGGTGCCCACCGCGATAACTGGGTGCGGCCGGTGCGCCAGCAGCTGCCGCAACAGGCTGGCCTGCACAATAATAGGCTCGGCATGCATAGGGTGGTCGGCCATCGTGTCGGCTTTCACTGGTTGAAACGTGCCGGCGCCCACGTGCAAGGTCACGTAGCCGCTGGCCATGCCGTGGGCGGCCAGGTCGGCCAGCACCTCGGGCGTGAAGTGCAGGCCGGCGGTAGGGGCGGCCACGGCGCCCTCGTGGGCGGCATACACGGTTTGGTAGCGCACGGCATCGGCGGCGGTGTCGGGGCGGTGCAGGTAGGGGGGCAGCGGCAGGTGGCCGGCCGCCCGCAGCACCTCGGCAAAGGGCAGCGAGCTGGGCGCCCAGCTGAAATCAATCAGACTTTCGCCGCTGGCCTCGTGGGCCTGGCGCACGGCCGTGAGCGTGGCTGGCTGGCCCGCAAAGCTGAAATTGAGGGTGACGGGCCCGCTTTTCCAGCGGCGGCCATTGCCTACCAGGCAGCGCCAGGTGCAGGCGCCGGTTTGCTGCAAAGCGGGCTCGATAGCCCGGTGCGGCGCCACCGGCTCCAGGCAAAACAGCTCGACCACGCCGCCGGTGGGCCGCTGGGCCAGCAGGCGGGAGCGCACCACGCGGGTATCGTTGAAAATCAAGAGGCTACCCGCCGGCAATTCGCCGGGCAGGTCGCGGAAGGTCTTGTCTGCGAGCACGCCCTGGCGGCTCACGAGGAGCTTGCTGGCGGCGCGGTCGGGCAGGGGCTCGGGCGCAATGCGGTCGGCGGGCAGGTCGTAGTGAAAATCCTGGATGCGGAGCTGGGAGGGGTCGGCGGGGTAGGGCATAAAGGCAGCTTGAAAGGGCAAAGGTCGGGGCGCCCGTTACTTGCGGCCTCAATACCCTGCCCGATGCGCTTCTTCTCCTGTCTTTTTCTTGCGCTGCCGCTGCTGGCTACCGCCG
>Ga0265797_10010524_pt1 | contig 11772 bp, 8 predicted proteins | sample P2T30metagenome_FD_192433 | JGI IMG/M metagenome (GOLD analysis project Ga0265797, IMG submission 192433) | Plant litter microbial communities from East Loma Ridge, Irvine, California - P2 T30 | ecosystem: Environmental > Terrestrial > Plant litter > Unclassified | place: USA: California... | reverse complement strand
AGTACCAGGATATTCAGACGACCAAGTCGAGTGGCAAGAAAGCCTACTACAACGCGTTGAAAGCAAAGCGAAGCAAAGGCAAGATCGTAAAACCTTGAAGATTTGCATGATGCTTGGCCCACCATACACAAAAGTACAATGTCAGGACCGCTACTTCCCAGTAGGGTTTGGAGCAAAACAGGCTCCTACGTGCTTTCAAACGATGCAGTCTATTCTGGCCTGCATTCGTTACACTATGGCGCTCTATACGCCCAGACTACTCCCCGAAGACAGTCACTTTGGCTGCTGCTTCCTATCCACCTAGACGGAATCTGCCACTATTCCTCCTGAAGATCAGTCAGGATCTGCTTCACCAATGCCTGCATATCCTTGGCTGCCTCCCGTCCTGCCTCCAACACCTCCTCGTGGTTCGCCTTGCCTTTGCTCATATGTTCAGTCAGTTCTCTCCTGTTCATTGTTTGGATCTCTGCATCGTCTCCACGGGCGCCTGCATCCAATACAGCGACATTTGTCACTAGACTGAAAGCAAGGACACGCATGCCAGCGTGTCGTGCAACGATAATCTCAGGTACAGTCGACATGCCCACGACGTCAGCGCCAAGCATGTTTAGCATTCGGCACTCAACACGAGTCTCGTAGCTTCGAAAAGTCAGCGGTTGTTCGATACACATAGTGGGGGAGGAGCAGATGAATGACTTACGTTGGCCCTCCAACAAATGCGTACACGCCCTCGTGTAACTTCCGCTTCTGCTGGTCGAGGCCCAGCTTCTTCCACGCCTTGTGAGTACGTCTCCTGAGATCCAGGTCGTACGCATCCGATAGAGGCGGGAAACGTGTGCCAAACTCTTCGAGGTTGGGGCCACGTAGAGGATGCATACCCACCAGCCCAGCAATATTCAGGTGCTGGACCATGTTAGTCGACATTGGATGGTAGAAGGGAATCACGTACATCGTTCAGGCATACAATGTCTCCCACGTGGTAAGTCTGGTTGAGACCACCAGCTGCGTTTGTGACTACCATTTGTTAGTTGATCAACCTGATTTGCTGCCTGATAGTTCAGTTCACCGATCATTGTTTCGACGCCGAGTAGCTTGCACACCCGGGTAGCGAACGTGACTAGGTCCATAGTGTGTCCTTCGTAGAAACTATGAATATCAATCAATATCAAAGCATTGTACAATGTCTTGTAATACGGTGACTCACTGTGCTCGTCCAACAAGCAGCGCTACAGGAGTCTTCTGGGGCCCAATCTGACCGAACACAAACTTGCCAGCATGTCCCACAACTAATCAAGGGAATCATCAGCACTCTGCACCCCGAAGGCAAAATCCAAGGCCTCATGTTGCACTCACCAGTGCTCTGGGGAAAGTTTGGAATCGTTCCATAAGCCAACTCGACCTTGGGCTCGGGCTCAATGGTATCGGCAAGTCCACCTAGTCCAGAACCACATACAATTGCGACTTTGGGGTTTTGCAGGGCCTCGGGCAGCTGCGAACGAACATACTTTGCCGTTGCGCTAGCGCGGGCATAGGCATTGGGTGCGGCGAGGGTATCCAGATTAGAGTCCATCTTGAACGTGAGTTGGTGGAGGAGGGGTTGAGGGCGGGAGTAGATGGATGTTTCGAAACCGATGAAAAGTGTGTGTGTGAAATCAAAGAAAAGAAACAAAAGTGGTTATTATGGCTGGATGGGTAGATACGAAGGAGGAAGAAAAACTCCGGCTCCTACATGTGACTTATCCTTCTGATGGGGAGGACACACAACGTCGGATCCATGCAAAAGTCTAGGGTGCAGAAAGGAAGGCGGCGGCGTATTCCGACGGGTTGCCAAGCCTTTTGTTTGGCGAAATGGGTGGTGGACTAGCGCGTTATCGGAAGGGAAAGAAGTTGTGGGTTTGGGTTAACTCGGTGGTGTGTGTGAGTCTGTACAATTGACGGCTTTCTATTCGAGCAATGGCCGCGCCACGATGTATGCGCTCTTTTCTAGGCCCGGCGAAGAGGGTAAGGGTAGGACCTATTTCTGTTTTTTCTCTTTTGCTCACTAGACTACGCAATCCCTACATGTATGCCTCGCAAGAAAGAGAGTGCTAATGCGATTTCTCGCAACAGATTGCGCAGCCCGCCGTCGCCGCACAGCCGTACACGCAGACATTTTCACGGAGCAAGAGCACACGCGCAGCCGAGGACAATGAGCGGGACTCGAGAGAAGACAGGGATGCGACGCTGATTGAGCGGTTGAGGATGGATCTGGAGAGCGGGGAGATGCCGTTGGACCAGCGGTTGGAGGATCTCGGGATTGATCCTGTGGAATATAAGATGTATGGCTATAAACACTTCTCTCTTTTTCCTTGTCCTAGCTGAGAAAGTAGAGATTTGGAATTGGAGGGAAAAGAGGCTAATTAGAAGAACAGACTCTACGCCAGCCAACAAAAGGTCAACAAGCGACAGCAAAACTTCGAGCCCAAGACGCGCGAGGAAGCACAGCGGCGATGGAAGGAATTGCAGAATACGCCCGACCACCTCGGTTTGTTGAAGCTGTATAAACGCGCTGGTATCGAGCCGATCAAACTGGCAAAGTACGTCTTTCATCACACTCCCTCCCTCCATCATGTCCAAACTCTACCAATTACCAGTATCATTCTAACATGTAGTTTTTTTCTCTCTCTAGAGAAAACGACATCACTCTCCCCACCGACAAACCCCCGCTTGACCCCCAAACCGCCCAAGCCCTCAAAGCCCTCCGCACGCCCATCAACGTCCGCGCAGTCCACCTCCGCCCTCTGCGCCGCACACCCACCCACGGCGTCCCTGTCTGCGACCTGCAGCTCCGCACCTATAATGTCCGCGGCCTCATCCTCTTCGCCGACTTTGCCGTCCGCGCCGCCTACTACATGGGACTCTGCGCCCGCGGGCCCGTCCCCTTGCCCCGCATAACCGAGCGCTGGACGGTGCCGCGCTCGAATTTCATCTTCAAAAAATCACAGGAGAACTTTGAGCGCGTGACTATGCGCCGCTTGATCCAGATTCAAGACGGACATCCGGACGTTGTCAAAGCGTGGTTGGCGTTTCTGGCCAAACATCAGTATCACGGCGTTGGCATGAAGGCGAATATTTGGGAGTATGAGGGCTTGGAGCAGGCGAGGCGCGTGGCGTTTGAGGTTGAAGACGGGGCCCCGGATTATGAGAGGAGGAGGGAGGGTGCGGTTATGCAGAAGGTGGAGGAGATTTTGGGCAGGGATGGGTTCAAGGAAGCTATGAAGGGATACAAGGGGAAGGAGGGGGTGGAATTGAGGCCGTAAAGTTTGACTCAAGACGACGACGACGACGATAAAGATAGAAGGAACTTGAAGTAGTGGCGAGCCTTCTTTTCGCTGTGAGTGGGAGGCGAGTGTGGAAATGGAGGAAAATGTATATGACATGTACAAATACACATGTATATCCCGAAGAAACTTTATTGAAACAAATTCGTATATTTCATCTAGTTGTTCTTTTCGTTAGGAACACTACAATCAACAAATTTCAATTTATTTTTTCCCCTAATTTCTTCCCACCTCCACCACCCAACACAACTTACCCCCTCAAAACTCCATCCCCATGCCCTCGCCAGCATATCTCTCATCCGCCAGCAACAACTCCAGCACTGCATCCAACAAATCCCCCGGCAAGTTCCTCCCTTGCAGCGCCCTGACCTTGTTGAGCACCGGCTCGCTGTTATTGACGCAATTCCAAATATCCCACTTCTTGTCATTATCGATCCAGGCTTTGTCGAGGATATCCCAAATCTTTGGGTTGGGGTCGATGATGTCGAGGCTTGGGCCAGTGCCTGACGAACAGCTGGAACTGAAAGTGGAATAGGATGTGGGGGTGGGGGTGGTGGAAGAGGAGGAGCCAGAAGAGCATAGGTCAATGATGATGGTATGACTTGTCGGTACCGCATCGATAGAAATTAGCGTCCCGTTTGCTTCCTCGCTAATGTCAAAATTTAGGGATTTGGCATTTCGTTTGGTAGCGGGTGAGGTGGTGATGACACGGATTTCGCCTCCTTTGGCGGGTGTGTGGGCTAGGAGGCGAATTTTCCAGGATCGGTGTTTGGGGATTGCTGGTATGGTAGTCGAGTCTGGTGAGGCGGGACCGATTTTTAATACGCCCGTGGCTTGTTTGTATGTGATTGGTGTGGAGATGAACGTTACAGTGTCTTCGTCATCGCTGGATTCTTCGATGCCGTCCATGGAGACGAGGCTGAAACCACACTCGTCGACCAGGTGGCCGGTGCCGTCGTCTTCGACAAGAGTGAAGGCGCCGTCTGCGCCAACGACAAGCAGGATTTCCAAACCGGGTGGGTTTGGAGATCCGGACACGGGCCGGTAGGCTGCATCGAGAGGGATGATGGAACCTTCCTTTGCCAGCACGGGAACGTAGTGTAAGGGTCGGTGTACGGTGAGTTCACCTGCGCGGTTGTACACGACGCCTGTGAAGATGTCGACGTAGCGGCCTGCCGGGAGCCATATTTTCTCGGCACCGAAATGCGTGGTTTTGGAGCGGGGCTGGGTGATGGGCGCGACAATGAGCTCGGTGCCAAAGCGGAATTGGTTGGGCACGTTGTAGGCTTCGTCGGCTTCGGGATAGTCCCAGTACATGGGCTGGATGAGGGGCTCGTCGTGGCTTGCACTCCGCGCGTTCATCGTGTAGAGGTATGGGATGAGGCGGTGGCGGAAACGCAGTGTGTCTTCGACAATGATGCGTGCTTCATCGTTGTAGCGCCAGGGTTCGCGTGTGTTGAAGGGGTTGTTGTCAGAGTGTAGGCGGAGGATGGGCGACCAGCAGCCTAGTTGTACCCAGCGTGTGTAGAGCTCGTCATTCTTGTAACCATGCGTATGTCCACCAATGTCGTTGCTCCACCATCCGTAACCGATGTTTGACGCGGTTGCTGTAAACTCTGGCTGGAAGTTCAGACTCTCCCATGTGATGATGGCATCACCAGAAAATCCAATCTGGTAGCGCTGCGCGCCTGGTCCGCCAAATCGGGACAGGATTAGTGGACGCTGCGAGCCGCGTCCAGAGTCGAGGAAGTGGAAGTGATTGAGCACCCACAACGGGTCAACGCCAGGAATCTTGGACGTGTTGCCTTGCTGCCAATCCACCCACCAAAAGTCCACGCCTCGTTCCTCGTGCTCATGATGTACAATGTCAAAGTAGGCGTCCATGAACTTCTTGTCCGTACAATCAAAAGGAATCGTCTGCTTAGACTGGGGATCAATGCCCATATATTTGGCGACTTCAGCGTATTGTGCCTCGTGCGGCCGGAACCCATCGGCCGGATGTAGGTTGAGTGTCAGTCTCATTCCGCGATCGTGCAGCTTCTTCATAAAGGCATCAGGGTCGGGAAAGAGCTTCTTGTTCCACGTGTATCCGGTCCAACCATTGACACCGCCGGGTATGTCCCATACCAGATGCCAGTCCATATCTACAACTGCAACATTCATGGGCACATCGTCTTTTTCGAAATGGTCGTGCAGGGCAAGGTATTCCTTCTCGTCGTATGCATGGTATCGGCTCCACCAATTGCCCATGGCATATCGCGGCAGTAGAGGCTGGCTTCCAGAGACAGCGTAGAATGCTCGCATGGCTTCCCGATAGTCGCGGCCATACATGAAGATGTAGTGGTCGCTCCTATCCCCACCCCTTCGGCCTGCAATCCAGCCATTGTCCTCGAAGAGCATGGATTTGGTGTCATCCAAAGGCGTCATACCCTCTCTCGACAGGATACCGGGTCCGAGGTTGGCCCGCCCATTCACCCCATCCAGCGTGCGTGTAGTTCCGCCTAGGTTGGAGACTGGCTGGCCATATGTCCACGTGCCCGTCACATTGCCCTTGAGATGTATTTTGAAACCGTCGGCGCTGAACTTCTTCTTGTCGTATACGACGTGGAAGCGCTTCGTCACAATCTCGATGCCGTGGCCACGATCCCAAACGTAAAAGTCGGGCACGGCCAGCTTGCGGTTAATGGCAAAGGTACTCGCGCGGTCCTCGAAGCGGCCGTCCTCGGCCCACTCAAAGCGCAGCAGGCCATCGGTGAGGATGGTGAAGCGGTACTTGTCGCCCGCGACAATGGCGTCTGGGTGCGCGACCGGGCGCGTCTTGAAGTTGTAGCGGGCCTTGGACATGGCTCTTTCAATATCAAGACAACTCGGTGTCAAGTAAGGCCTCTGGTACACGTCTGTGAAGAGGCCGTGGCATAGCGGGGCGCAGACGACGACGCCCGGCGGTCAACCATCTTAAGCATGTCTGGGGGGGAAAGGGAGCTCGGACGGTGTGTCTGACTAAAGCCAACCTACCATGCCATGGCGCCACGCGCGTGACCTCGGGTTAGTGGAAACACACCTGTCAGGCCAAAGTAGCCCCAGAATCCATGCAGGGCATGTCAGGCGACAGGTCGAGATCGGCTCGCCTGCCTCACCAACGACGCTACGTCCATGGCGAACTACTGGGGAAATGCGGCACACCGGAATCGTGTTACGAGATGGAGTGTAGGAGTGGGCACGCGACGGCATCACTCGAGGCCGGAGAAATGTTTAGTCGCTGCATGTCTACTGCAGGGTGGCCGCGACCAACTGTAGTGCAACGCTTCGGTCGGCGCACTGCATCCAAGAATATCGTGAAGACCTCGGCGCATGATAGTCTTCTGCATCGGCACAATAATCGGTGTGAAGCTGAGCATTACGGTACTAGGTTTGTGCCTGTCCGAGTCGCAATGTACTGAGGGGTATACGACATCTCCGCACCGGCAACCGGCCGAGCATACGCATGTATCGACGACATGATGAGCACAATCTTGGCTTAATATACCAGGGTCCTGTGTATTCCTGGGGTTTTTACTCGAGTACTCTTTACGAGATGAAATACCATAGAAACACTAACACAGCATGTAAAGCATCGAAATTGTAATAAGAAAGGGAAAACCCCCCACAGCTCTACAACCAACTCTCCTCAAAAGGCAGCTACTGCCAAAACCGAACCACTAAGCCGTAATGCACAAGACGAGATGAATCATATCACGAAACTCGTCAGTATTCCACAGACCTTCCTTCCAGCCGTCAACTTTTTGTCCCTCTGTTCGAGGTTCGCACTTAGTTGGCTGTCAAATCTACGTTGCGAACCAACATGTCCTCGTCCTTCTGGTACGGGATTCCGGCCTTCTGCCTTGCCATATCGTTGATCCACTGGCCGTTGGGTATCACCTTCTCGCCCTTGGCAAGCTCATCTGCCAGATACAACCACGCCAGGGCATTGCCCACAGTGCTGACCTCGTCACTGACGTGCTTGCTTGCGTATTCCGACATGGTTGAGTGCAGCTCAGTATCGGTGAAGAGATTGTACAGGTGCTTCGCAACTGCATCATGATCGCCGGGCTTGACAAGGAAGCCAGATTTACCGTCGCGAACCTGCAGCGGGATGCCCCCAGCGCGAGTGGCAATGATGGGTGTGCCTTTGCGGAGCGCCTCGCTAACCTTGATTTCGAAGCCCTCGCGGGTGGACAACTGAAGGGCAACATGAGCACACGACATGAGTGCATTGAGCATCTGGTCCGACGGGCCGATGCGCATGATGACGACGTCGTCCCTGAACTCCTCGTACTCGCCTTTCAAAGCATCTTCCGTTTCCTTGAAGATCTTGGTGGCATCAGGATCGTCAACGGCGCCGTGGCCTGCGATTACAAGTTGGGGAATGTCGATGAGAGGCGTGTTCTTCATGTATACTTTGCGTAGTCGGGCGTATGATGCGAGAACATCCGGAATGCCCTTGGCTGGGTCGAATCGAGCAATCTGAACAATGAATTTACGGTCCGGAAGAAGGATCTGGCCCTGGCTAGCCCCGAAGCACTGTACCTTGAACTCGTGAATGTAGTACTGCTCATCCCAAGGGTCCATGTTCTTGTTCAGGCCATCTAACCAGTCGGTGGTGGCGGGCATGTACCCTACCTTTTCCTGATCAACCGACTTGGGGACGAAGGCGCGCACGGGATGGCTGATGAATACATCACAGCCCTTGATGTGATTCCAAATCCAGTTCCATACCTCCGAGGTCGCAGTGCCCTCCTGGTCGGCGAGATCGGCTCGAACCTGAATGTGGCTGCGGAAAATGACGGGGCGACCTGAGTCCTTCTCTTTGGCAATCTTGACAAGACTCGGCATCTGGGGGTCGTCGACAACGATAACATCGGCGCCACCGTCCTCACGGGCTGCCAGCGGGCCACCGGATTCAGTCCAGCGGCACTTCTCAGCCTCTTCTGTTACCCAGGCATCAAGTTTGTCAATCTTCTCGTTGGTGAGACGCTCGCCGGATTTTGCAACGCCCTGAAGAATGTTGTGGTTGTCTTTTGTGATCCTAAAGATATTGCTCTTTCCGTACGGGACGTACCTAGAGTGCTGTCAGTGCGAGATTTTTTTTTCAGGTGGGTGATGATACTTACCATTTACAATCAACGCCGACAAGACGCAGATACCGCATGAGCGCGTGCCTCATCAGGGCTACGCCACCACCCTGCGCAGTGCTATTGAAGAAGGCAATCTTGATGTTCTTCTTCTTTAGTGATGCGGCATAATGCATGGTTGCAGCCCCGGTTGTCTCGACCTTTGTGGTAGAATTGTAGCTGTCCAGTTCTGATATGCGTACCTTGCCGTCGAGATCGACTAGAACCTGGCGACGAGGCCCCATCTGTACTGGCAGCTCGCCTTTGACGTTGAATTGCTTGGTAGTCTTCCTAGCCATGTACTCTGCTTGTTGGTCCAGTGACATGGACGTGTGCTCATCGTTCTTCTCAACTGGAAAAACAAATGGGAGAATGTCCAGCTCGGTCCACAGGCGTACAGCCAGATGGGGGCTGAGGTGGTCGAGTTCGGCTGTCAAAGATGCGCCCATGGGCTTGGACAGTTTCGACTCTCGGTAGCTACGGAGATAGTCGATGAATGCCTCGGCCAGAGCTTCCGGGGTTTCAGCCACTGACACCACTGACATGGGCGTGGAGATGCCTGATCCGTACTCAGAAGAGTCATCGGATAAACGAATACTCCTAGTGACACTCCTGGACAAGCCAAGGGCCTTGTCTTGACAGTCGATCGGATAGGTGCCGTCGTGTAGAGCAACACAATAAAACAACTCTCCGTCGTCGGACTGTGTGGCAGCTAGGCCGGCGTATACAGGCTACCAAAGCACATTAGCGTTGATGAGTTGATGAAAGAAGTGTATTGCTAACCTCGACAACTGCATTAAGGGTGCCAGCTTGCTCCTTGAGCTTTTGGAGTGATTCGGATGATTTAAAAGCGGTCAGGCTCTTCTGGCGTCGCTCTTGAGTTGTTTGACGGCGCAGTATTGGCCGCTGCGCAGGTACTTGGAGGTGCGACATGCTGGGCGAATGTATGTTGCTTGGGTAGCGGATTGGATGTTGCAGGATGGGAAGCAAGAAAGATGGTCGACTAGACAGTTGGTTGCAAATGGCCAATGTGTAGCAAAAGATGTTGTGGGTTGGAGGGGATAGTAGGCAGAAGCGCCTTTTATGGTAGGCGTGGGCACTTCACAAGCCGTGACCTGTGACTGCAGCTGACATGGTCGCAATGCAGATATCACAAAAAGTGGCGACTGGTAGCATTCAGCGGGCCAAGAGGCAGTGCAGGCGGCGTGCTCGTCCATTGAAGAGCCGGTGTTGGGTGATGTAAGCGGCGCATAGAGAAAAGAATCATGGCAGGCGACATGGACGCCGGCAAGCAGCAGTTCAAGCCAATTCACGGAAATCAGGGTGACGCGACGATATCTTGAAGGTGGGTCGAGAATATGGTATGTACTTCGTAATAATGAGCATGCCCCGGAACCGGCTTACGCGAAGGCGCTAGACGCTCTCCCACGCGGGACTGCATGGGGCAGGAACAGCTGCTGAGTGGTGGTATATCCAGCGATAGCGGAAACAACCATGGCACCGGGTATGCTGTGCTGGTCCGACACTGTGCCCGAATGCAGGACGCATCGTTTGACCTGAACGAGTGGGCACGGTGCAATCAGACCAACGAGGCGGGGGTTCAAGAACTGGATACCATGGGGTGGCGTCTTGGGTTCAGCCGCCGAACGCAGCGTGTAACCATCGTGATTGTGTGTATGTGTGTGTGCAACAGACGCTGCCGTTGAGTTTGCAAGCAGAGATGGTATCAATGGCCGTGCAACGTTGTAGGCAGACGCTACAGTAGGGTGTGCATTGGGAGCTAGGCTAAAGCTATCTTGTAAATGATTGTATCAGATGTTCGGGCAAGTCCCGCCACCAGGCCATGCACAGTGTACTCGCTCAGTCGAGGACATGCGACTGCGGACGTGACGGGGAGCCCGTACTGTGCGCTCACTTGTAAGACGGCGGAGGGGTGACGTGATTGACCTCGCACTGCCTCGGTGGCGTTCACAGAAGGCCTGGGTAGCATCGTGCGGGCTGAACAAAGCCCACGAAACACGTGATGATGAGGGCGAGAACATGTGAGTGATGGGCCTTGGAAGTACCGTGACATCAAGGAGAAAGAGAATACGAGATGTCGTGAGGGGAATCAGCCAGGCACGTGTGATGGCCAACTGGGCTCGTTTAGCGTGCGACGGGCAGCGGAAAGGCTAGCCAGGGTGCGATGGACGGGGTGGAGAAGAGCGACAGGCGCGGGTGGGAGAGGCAGAGACGCGCGTGGAGCCCCTGGCTATGTGCGCGTGTGGAGGCGCGGAGAGGGGTGTGGGTAGGTAGAGCCATGGGACGTCTTCCGCCGTCTTCAGGCATGCAGGGCCAAAAAAGAACAAGAGAAGAGAAAAGGATTGCTCAAGTCGTGGTTTGGCCCGCAAGTCAAAAGTCAATGGCAGCCTTGGGACCGCTTTGCCTCCCCTCCCGGATGTGAAACGCAGCTTCGCCAAGCAAAGCACCAACCACCGACCCACCCATGTTCCGCTCAAACCTCAGCCTTTACCTTGTTACCATCACCCATCAACCTCACTCGCCTGCGTTTTCTGCCGAGCCGGTCCAGCTTTCATCCACCCGCTAGCCGTCGCGCCCACCAGAGGGCCGGCCCTGCTGAATAATTTTTGCCTAGACAGCTTCTGCGACGTTTGCGCCAACAGCCTTCAACTTCCGCCGTCGCATACCGCGTCTTCACACAGCCCAGTCAACAGCCCGCGACGCGAGGCAGACGCACACGATATTCTTCTCCTTAGCCTGCCCACGAGCGCATACACATCGCGGCCATGAACCACTACCCCCCTCGTGTCATGGGCGGTCCCCAAGCCGGCCCAGCCCAGCGCCTCAACGAGCTGCTCGACAGCATCAAGACGGAATTCGAGACTGAGTCCCAGCGCAGTGTCGAATATGAGGGCCAAAGTGAGTGTTGCCTTCCACACTGCCACCGCATAACAGGTGGTCAGGCTCTGGCCAAGGCCGAACGAGCTCGTGTGCCATATCTCGCACCAACTTGGCCAACACCGCGACAGCGCCATTGTGAACACGTGCTAATCTCTGTCTCCCAGTCACCCGTCACATCCAGGAGATCGAATTGATCCGTGGCAAAGTCTACTCGCTCGAGCAGTCGCACAACCAGATGAAATCAAAGTAAGCATCACATGTTTGCTCCACACCGCATCGACAACCACAAGCTACAATGCCGATGCTAACCTTGCTTGCAGGTACGAAGAGCGCATCGCCCAGCTGGAACGCGAGCTCGAGGCCCGCGGTGGTCCCAGCCAGAATTCGCAGCACCACGGCCC
>Ga0265797_10010523_pt1 | contig 11773 bp, 12 predicted proteins | sample P2T30metagenome_FD_192433 | JGI IMG/M metagenome (GOLD analysis project Ga0265797, IMG submission 192433) | Plant litter microbial communities from East Loma Ridge, Irvine, California - P2 T30 | ecosystem: Environmental > Terrestrial > Plant litter > Unclassified | place: USA: California... | reverse complement strand
TGAAGCTCAGCATATCGCGACTACGTATGGTGCAACAAAAGGACACCGCAGTCGCAAAGCAGTCACGACGCTCCATGGCACAGCTACTCGAACAAGGCAAAGAGGAATCAGCGCGCATTCGCGTCGAGAACATCATCCGCTCCGACATGAACACCGAACTACTCGAGATCATCGAGCTATACTGCGAGCTACTGAGCGCACGCGCTGGGCTGCTAGAGGCGAAGGAGTGCGATCCTGGACTTGAGGAAGCGGTAAAGAGCATAATGTACGCTGCGCCGAGGATTGAGGGAGTCAAAGAGCTGAGCACGGTGCGACAATTACTGGCAGAAAAGTACGGCAAGGAGTTCACACTGGAAGCTGTGGAGAATAGTGATGGCAAGGTGTCGCAAAGAGTTTTGGATCGCACTAAGGTTGAGCCGCCTGCGAAGGAGCTCGTGGAGGCATACCTATCAGCTATCGCGGATGCATACGGAATCGACTGGCCTCCTGGAACTTTCGCCAGACGTCAGGCGGAAGCTCAGGCAGAGGATGAGGACGACGATGACGATGAAGGTGGATCGAAAGAACGTCCACTGGAAGCGCCGCTGGGTGCAGAAGATCTCACTAAAGCGACGCCTCCTCGAGACATGGGACCCAAGAGCCCAGTTTCTGTCATGCCGCCTTCGCCCAGCACGGACAACATAAGACCCAAAGTCAGCGGCGCGCCGGACCTGAAGCCGCCCAAGAAGATGCAAGACGCCAGTAAGAAGGTCGGTGGAGGAAATCAGGGCGGACCTGGAGGCAAGATCCCGGATGTCGACGAGCTCACCAAGCGATTTGCGCAACTGAAGCGATAGAGGTCTGTCCTTGTAGAGGAATCACATGAACGAATTGATGAATGTACAAAAGACGCCAGCTTTATTGAGGTATCGCGAGACCATAATTTGTAATCTCATCATCTAGCCCTATAGAAACGGTTCGATCAGCATTTGAGGCTTCCCGGGCAGGCATGAGGGCATGGCAGTCTTACATGAATCAGCGTTGACAGCCTCGTCGTCTTCATTGACCTCAATGAAACGTAATTCATCCGGATCATAAGCCGTACCCGATTGAAGCCACGGCGACAAGAAGTCCAAAGACGTAGGTATGCTCGGCGAAAGAAGATTCATAGATGAGCCCATGGCCCACAGTGGTAAATCTGTGAACAACGGTGCTTTGCCACGCGAGAGCGCAGCATCTAGTGAGAGCGATAGCCGGATGTAGAAGAGAGGGTTCTCGGTGAAGATGTCAGACCAGCCGGATGAACGAGTCAGTGCTTGGCTCGGGTGCCTGGTGGTCAAAGTCAGCCTCGTAGTCTAGATTGCTCGCAGGCCTGGAAGATACCTTGCTATGGCTAGGCTGTTGATCTCAGGCTCGGCTACGTGTAGCACGGTGTCAACAGCTGTTGTGACACATTCTGTGTATTCATGCTGAGCTTCGAACAGTGCCATTATTCGGTTATAATAGTCAAGTTGCTGTTGATGAGCTTGCTTTTCTGCGGATGGCGAAAGGCGGAATTTAACAATCTCGAGGGTGAACGGGAGGGCAGCGCATGGTGGACTGATGAAAATTATCAGCGAATGATACGATATTGGATGGACCGGGCAAAGTTTTCGGTGAGGCGTCCACTTACGCGCTGATAGGAAGGTGGTGCACCAGGCCTTTGTCGCTGAGATCTTTGATCATCTCTGTGACTTTTGCGATACACGTCTGTAGTTCGCTGCTTAGACGAGCGATCCTGCGTCCATAGTCGTCGAGATGAGATTGGTATTTTTGGAGAGTCGACACCTGGTGGTTGCATAAAGCGATCTGAGCAGAACTTCTGTTGTCAGCGACGTTATGGAGGCAGATTGGTGCTTGATGGATCATACTAGTAATGTATCAACGTCATATAGGCGAACAACGTTATTGATGGATTAGCATCGTGACCATCTTGGTCTTCGTCGGCGAGACAGACCAAGGCAAGTCTGAACCGCCGTGCCCAAACAGAAAGTTCTGTACTCGCTTTCTCAACAGCAGTCATCGAATGCATGAGCATGGAGACTGATGATCCATCTATCTGCGATGGATTTTCGTCGCAGTACGCGGTGATCATCATCGGCATCATGGCGACCGCCAATTCACATTGCGCAACAACAATCTTGCTGAGGCTCTTCTTCGATGCGGAATCATAAACGTCTGATTCGTGGCATTCTTCCGCGAGATCCTCTGCTTCCAGTCCAGCCTGATCGAAGTCGAATTTCTCGGGTCCGATCTGGATCATACGACGGACTCCCAAGGAAATCATTCTATCGCGTAGTATGCAAGACCACCAAAGCCGCTTCAAGGATAACCGATGGCTCGAATCCTTTTCGCGGTAGTAATGGTTGGCTCCAGCGGTTTCGGCATGGGCGATAGCTTTCGACAACCAGACAGAATTTAGTTTCTGGTTCATCATAGTAGATTGAAGAGAGAGCAGCAGACATGCCTGCGCGAGGGCTATGCTGTTATGTTCGAGCCCATACTCCATTAGAAGCTGCCTAGGTCAGTATTGCCATTCATCTCACACTTGCAAAAAAAATCACTCACTTCGGTCCGAAGGCGTAGCTCGGATCGTGCGTGTTTTGGGTTGTCAAAACCACAAGCTTTAATTACAGAGTCAGGCACGAACTGTGTGTAAGATAAGCAAGTGACTTGTGGATATATATCATGAGAACAAGCTTACCCTAGACGCCGCGAATAGCATGGCCTGGAAAAGGACGAGCGAACAACTCAAAGCCTCTGGTCCTGCGTGTGGGCGCTTCGAGTACATCGACCAAAAAACACCCTCATTGAGCATAGGCAGGCAAGGGTGTACGTATAGGAAGTATTGACGAACATATTCATCCAGTACTGCGCCGCTTGGAACTTGGAAGCATTTCTGACGTTCCAACGTACGGATATTTTCTGGTGAGAGGGCGTGCATGTCGGGAATCTCAAGGTAATTGAAGTAATAGAAAGGCACGTAGACCTGCGCTGATCCAGGGATACTGGAGCCTAGCTGATTGTATTAGTACAATCGCTTTTGCATCAGGTTCCATTTTTTTTTTCCGTGGGATAAATGACCAAAACTCACAGCATTCTGGGATCTCCGGCAACGAAGGTATGTCCTGGGTGTTTGATGCCACTGCTGAGCTGTCATTTCTTGCACTGTCCTGGTCCTGAGCGTTCGTGGGATCCTTCGATGCTTTCTCGCTCGCTCCCAGCGAAGAAATCGACGAGGCTTCCTTGCGTTGGAGCTTGCTTTTCCTTCCTCTACACAATGTTTCATGTCAGGATTACTACTCAATGTCGGCCGCGTCGCTGCAGTCGCGCGACCAACGAAACTTGATCACTCCGTACCTTTTCAAAGGTACCCTCAAAACACATTGGCGACCGTCTAGGTTGCAGTTTGTGCATGGCGGCCCATTCACATTTACGTCGCATCGTACTTTCCGTCTGTGACAGCACTCGCACGACGAGTTCTCGACTCGTTTTCGCCGACTGTTTGGGAGTTCGTCTCCCATGATGATCCGATGCGATCAGATGAGGATCATACTCGTGGTCAGACCAGATGGCGGCATTTGAACAACGTATAAAAGAGCAACGCATGCGATATCGAGATGCTCGATATCGGGACGACATGAGGCCGGTCGTCCGACAGCACCCGCCCCGCTCTCTGGCCTTGGCCGTCAGCCACCAAACACATTTGCTTGGGCTACACCCGGAACTTCCCTTCCTGACATGATTGAAACTTCTCCTTTGATGGCCGTCTTTTTTGGGATATTCTGCAGAGATGAAGGCCACGCTAATGGCTATGATTTCATGATCACCTCATTGCTAATTCAGCCCACAAGCAAACCCGGACTCATTACGTGCAGATCTTCCAGACTACAAGGCATGTGTAGCCCCACAGAGAGTACATCACAAGCAATCTTAAGCACTATCTCTGTGCTAGGCTGGCAAGATCAGAAGCAGTCCTCCAAAGACACGACAACGCAGGGAGTTTGGCCTCGTGCGCATTTTTTCTACAGCCAATTAAGAATCACATTTTGTTCCAGATCGATATTTCTGCATGGAATGCTGTATGGATGAGATAAACGTTTTGACAGGGGCTCTTAAGCATATTTCTTTGGCAGAAGAAATCCTACCTCCTACTGACGGGAGGTCCTGTGAGCTTTATTGTCCAATCCGCCGACGAGATAGAGGTTGATCGTGGGGCATATGTGCTGGCATCGAATCATTCACGCTCTCGTCGGCGGGCTTGGCTAGAAACCCACTCAGACGATAGACGGAAGCGACTTGAGTTACTAATTGTCGTTTACTCAGCTCACACCTTCGTGGATCTACTGTGGTGTTACCACTAGATTCGCCATCACAATGACTTAACTCATCGGATTCCCAGTTCGTCGCACGTCGGAACGATCATACGAGCTCACTGCAAGCCACGCCAAAGCCATATGCTACCATCTGCTGCAAACTTGGACATGAGTGTATGGAGAGGCGAGCATTGCACGTTCCTGATTTGCTGATCGGCATCAAGTGATGCCGAGTCGAAAACCAGAGCGACATCTCTTGGCTCGTGGACAATGAACCTGGACCAAGGTGACCCGACTGCTACCGACATCATCGCGCGCCCCCATTCTGCGACCTACCAGTTATTGGTCAATGATGCATTTACTCAAACCTTAAGACTTCTTCACTGCGCATTACTCCTCGCGCGATTTGATTCACATGCACTTTAGACTTCACGAAAACTCTGGGGTATCGGGGAGAGCTCTTGGGGCCAAGAGACCATGCTCGATATGGGGCTTGGTAAGTCTTATGTACACAAAAGTTACAGGATGACCTTTACACATAAATGTCGGTCTGTCGCGCGAAGATCGCCATGTAGTACAATTTCTGAACTTGAGAAATCTAGCTCATCCACCTAACCGCCATGGCATCGCACGAACCGAAAGACGACGTTGAGTCTGCGATCAGGCAGACTGAGACGCACTCCACCCATGAAGACCTCAAGTCAGGCAACGTTGACTTTGAACGTGGGCAACTACTTGCGGAACTTGGAGACCCGGATGCTGGGAAAAGCGATGAGGAGAGGAAAGCCATCGACAAGAAATTGATGTGGAAGGTTGATCTGTGGCTTGTCCCGTGGCTATCGATACTGTAAGACCTTTTGTGCCATTGAGAACAACTGTCACGCAAATCTCATCATCTCCCAGGTACTTGCTATCGTTCTTGGATCGCGCGAACATCGGCAATGCCCGTCTTGCAGGCATGGAGGAAGATCTGAACATGTCCGGTAAGAGCAAGCAAGCACGAAGTGATGAACACTCCTAACAAGATCGAAGGCACCCAATACAACATGTCGCTCACGACCTTCTTCATCTCTTACGCGCTTTTTGAGCCGTTGACAAATGCTCTGCTAAAGCGTCTGACGCCGCGACTCTTCTTCACCTGCATAATCCTTGCTTGGGGTACTATAATGACACTGATGGGCCTGGTCACCAACTATCAGGGTCTCCTCGCGGCGAGATTTATGCTCGGCATCGCCGAAGCTGGCCTGTTTCCTGGTGAGTGTCGTCGGGATCATTCTGCATTGTTACTTAGTGCTAATGGCCACAGGTGTCACATACTACCTTTCCTGTTGGTACAAGAGCTCTGAGATCGGCGTCAGGACTGCCACGTTCTTCTCAGCGGCTGCCATAGCAGGCTCCTTTGGAGGTCTGCTTGCCGCTGCCATTGCTTTGATGGACGGTATTGGAGGCCGTCCAGGATGGGCATGGATCTTCATCATTGAAGGTCTCGTTACAGTGCTCGCTGGCTTCGCTTCCTGGTGGCTGGTTTTCGACTGGCCCGAGACTGCGAGGTTCTTGAGCGCCGATGACAAGATCCGTGTCCAGCGCCGCCTGGTAACAGACCGACAGGGTAAGACCGCGGAAGGCTTCGACAAGCGGTATATGTATGAGGCCCTCAAAGACTGGAAGACCTACGGCTACATGGTCATCTACATGGGTTGCCTTGTGCCGCTGTATGCTTTTTCTCTGTTCTTGCCAACGATCGTCCAGGGGATGGGCTACACCGGTACTCAAGCACAGCTTCTCACCGTACCGCCTTACGTTTGCGCAGCTGTCATCACCATCGCTGTCGGATTTTTCGCCGATCACACGAGGTACAGGGGATACTGCAACATGGCCACGGTTACCGTTGGCATGATCGGGTTCGCGCTCCTGCTATCCAGCTCGAATATCAAAATTCAGTACGCTGGCACATTTCTTGGTGCAGCTGGGATTTACCCGACGGTAAGAGACTGATCCAAAACTTGGTATGGCGTGTGAGACAACCAGCTGACTTGAACTTTCCGCCTCCAGGTACCAAACACTCTGTCATGGCTCGCGAACAACACAGAAGGTTCGCTGAAACGCGCTGTTGTCCTCGGCATGGTCGTCGGCTGGGGTAATCTCAATGGCATTGTATCGTCAAACATCTTCATCAAGAGCGAGAGGCCGAGATTCTGGACTGGCCATGGCGTGGTGCTGGGATACCAGTTTGTATTCCTTTTGGGTGGTACGTTCTTCATGCACTTTGCACTGAAGCGTGAGAACAAGGCGAGGCGAGCTGGTCTTCGTGATGCTGAGTATGAGGGCCTCAGCGAAGATGAGAAGATGATCAAGGGCGACAAGCGACCTGCTTTCTTCTATACGACTTGAAGGTTGCTTGGAAGAAATTGGGTGGAGGAAACATTTCGCCTTGATCTTGGATGGGTACAGAAATATTCATATGTCGCCCCTGCAACCATGCACCGCGCGTTCATAATTCATCGGACCACTGCATACTACCCTGCCTCACGGTCTAGCTTCAAGGTCCGTATTGCTTGCTGTGCCGCTGAGAGGCCAGGACGAAGTCTGAACCCAAACGCTGTGGTCCGATGAATTTTGAACGAGGGGTGCATGCTACTTGGACTGATCTCTTTCTGTGTCATCGATCTCAATTGCATGTTCCGCGAAAAGTTCTGCCGGCTCCTGCTGAGGCAACTCGCACACGTCCGTGCCGTGCTTCTCGTAAATAGGTCTGTCGTCGCCCTCGTGAACTGCTGGGTTTGCATGTAGCTCATGAGCCTCGTACGCACTCTTATCTGCGAGTGCAAGCTTGAACTTCCGGCGTCTGTGCAACAGATATGCTCCAGTTGCTATCAGGCTGAGACCTGCGACAGCACCGATCACGACTCCTGCAATAACACCTCCCGTCATTCTGGTAGAGCCCGCAATTGGTGACCCGACTGCAGAGCTACTGGGTCCGGAGATGGTGGCTCCGGGGCTTGCAGTCGAGCTCATGCCAGTCCCATTCGCATCGGCAGTCGTCGTAGCCAGGCTCCCGGCGAGACCAACGACGGTGAATGGATCGGAGTAAGTCCCAAGCTGAGCACGAACAGTGTAGTTCTCGTCTTTCGCAAGACACGATGTCACCCCTTCCCTGAACCATGCAGGTACTTGCGACCAGGCCTGCGAAGCGCAAAGTTCTTGCTCGTCAAAGCACATGAGATCCTGAGCGTAGTAGGTACACTCGCACGGTCCTGGCCATGCTGTCAAGGTGCCGTAGGATTTGGTACACTCGGTACGTAGGGAGTCGATTCTGGAAGCACAAGACTGCATGGTGCTCTGGACTGCCAGACAGGCTCCGGTGTACGACTCAGACATGCTTGCGAGAAGTGAGAATTGAAGTGGACGAGGAGAAATAAATGTTGTTTCGGAAGGCTGAACAACCGCAAATGCGCTCTCAGCTTGAATGTACGTTGGAGATCAGCTCATAGCTATCTCGATACCTCGCCCATGCAGTGTGACCTTGGACCTGTTCTGCAGCCTGATCGTGCCCTTAGCTGCGGCCGACACGGAATCTAGAACATCTGATGAGTTGTCTTATCAAGACCAATGAGCTTACATACGTTTGAGAGACATCTGGAAAGTACTCACTAGGCGCATTTGCTTCACCAAGTACTTAGTGACATGTGTTGCAACGGCGTTCGAGATACAATTTCAAGATGGCGTACGCCAAAGCAATATTCCGTCGTGCATCGCGCACCTCAACAGGACACGCGAGCATCTGTGAATTGCTTGAGACATGCTGCTTTGATAAAGACGTGGCAGTGCAGCCCAGGAACTGATAAATGCCGATCCGTTGGTGGGTTCTTCGAAGGAGAGTTTAGACGTCTAAAACGCAGTTGGTACGGCACGATTTGCGCAGGTGTATAGGAGGAGCATATAAAAGTATTCACATGTCTTCAAGGTGTTCGGAATGTGTCTTGTGGTGAGAAACAGACAACAACATCGAAGTGGCACAATCAGCAGTCCAGCTCCGATGACGCCGAGAACAGCACAGACGACTGCGAGCGTCAGCCAACCTCGTCTTTGACCGTACAAGACCGCTTCGCGCTTCTTCGTCGCATGTTACAACGTGGTCTACGTCCACAACACCTTGCGCGCTCCGTCGCCATGTGGCGCCGTGTGGCATTCCGCCGCTTGCCGGGAAAGGCAGTGAATGCGAGCGCGTCCGCGAGACGGTATGCGCATAACGTCATGATCGGAGATAACATGGATACATGTACAGCCCTCGAGAACGTGTAGAAGGAGGATCGCTCATCTGTTGTGGTTTTGTCCACCTTGTACTGACCTCGTTTCACATGCAGTAGGATCATGACAACGAACATCAAAGTCACGCCGAAGCCTTCGCGAGGCCCAACCACCCCACCATCAAAAGACCATCACGTTGGCAGTCCACCCACCAGCTTCCACAGCCCGTGGCCTTCAGCAGGGGAGAAGGCTGGAATCGGCGCACTTCTTTCAGCGCGCTTCGGGTCTGAAAGGAACTTTGTCCCTGTACCGCAAGGTCCGAATGGCACTCGGTCAGAAGAGCTGGTGAAGGTGGTCAAGCCGGACTTTGGCAAAGAGAAGAAGGACAGATTACGTGCAACATGGCTAGGTCACGCATCGGTCCTGGTGGAGTTTCCAGCAGCGACTGGAGCGGAGAGGGGCGTCCGTGTTCTCTTCGACCCAGTCTTCAGCGAAAGAACCAGTCCCTCTACTTGGTTTGGCCCCAAGCGCTATAGCCCTACACCTTGCACGCTGGATGAACTTCCACAGGTTGATGTTATTTGCATATCGCACAACCACTACGATCATCTTGATCATGCGACGATTACACAGCTGAAGAGCGGAGGTCATGTTCATTTCCTCGCTCCTCTGGGCAACAAGCCTTGGTTCACACAACACATCCTCTGCAAAGATGATGAAGTGACAGAGCTTGACTGGTGGGAAAGCTGCGAAATAGCTGTCGATGGCGTCGGCAGCATCACATTGACATGTACTCCGGCACAACATACCTCTGGGCGGACGCCTTTCGATGCTGGGCAGACACTGTGGAGCTCATGGGTTGTCGAGAACGACGCAAAGAAATTCTATTTTGCAGGCGATACCGCATACCAGGCCATGAACACGCCTGCACCCTGTCCTGCGTTCAAAGACATCGGTAAATTACTTGGTCCATTTGACATGTCGTTTCTTCCCATTGGTCTATATTCGCCAGCACATTTACTGGGCAAAGTTCACGCTACGCCGGAGCAGAGCCTGCGCATACATCAGGACATCAGAAGTAAGACCAGCATTGGTATGCATTATGGCACTTTCAGGGGAGGCATAAGCGGCCAGTATGAGGATGTTCGGGAGCCACCGAGGAGGTGGCGCGAAGTCGCGATCAAGAATGATATTTGGTGCGGAAGGGGTGTCGAGGGCAATGGTGACCCTGCTGACACCAGCACCGAAGGTGTTGGTCTATGCCACCTTGGAGAGACTGTCGCTGTGTAATAGCTCTCTCTCGACTGCGCTCCCTCTGGTTGTCCTCCTCCCGGCTGTCTTCCTGCCGCTGTCCTCCCTGCGGGATGTCCTCTGCGGGATGTCTTCTGCGGGAGTCCTCATTGTCCTCGCGGGGGGAGTTCATTTTATCATATAAGGATAGCAGCATCCTGCCCATGCCATCCATCTCTCTCGCACAGCTTCCTCCAGACAGACAGACAGACAGACAGACAGCGCAAGCACACCAAAACGCTTACCACACCAACCACTTACAACGCCCGCTTACCACACCCGCTTACTAAGACAAATCACCACCATACACAATGGCTTTCAGCAACTCTTCCCCATACTTCCGTCCGGGCAACATCCGCTCTCTCACTTCGTACGTTGAGCAGAGCTACGCCGAAAATGCCCCGCCGTGCTGCTACGCGTACGTTGCTGGCGGTGGTCACGATTGGACCTGTAGAATCTCGGGCAACGCCTTCTACATCAACTACGGATCGTCCGATGGGTCAACTCCACGACCCAGCACAGCCGAAAGTGCGAGACGATCCTCCACCGAGCCACTCTTGCTCGCCCCTCCCGCATACAGCAAACTCCCACGCGGAAATGATCTCCCATTCCGCGAGCTCCCGCCAGCTTACGATCAAATCGTCCGAGCCGATCGTCTCTACTTTGCTCGACACCTGCCTGGCTGCGCACGTCTCGCTCACCCTCCCGCCCACGCTCTCAACGAAGCCGAGCTTGCTGCCATGGGCATCTACATCGGGCACCCTCCAGCACGTCGCAGCATTGCACAAGCCTGCGCTGCGAAGCTCAAAGGAGATCTGACCTGGGTATTGCCTCTGATCATCGTAATTGCGTTCCTTCTGGGCTTCCTCCTGAACAAGTACGCTTGAAGCAGATTCTCGTGTGAGAGGCTTGCCAGACGCGGCCCTGAAGCAGACGACAAAACAGAATGGCTTCGAAAAGCAGCATTGCAGCTGCACACCAATTGATACCCCGAATGCTGCGCATTTTCAGCGCTTCTACCATCAGCAAGATTGTTTATCCAGCACTATTGTTTCCCCCCCTTGTACCAACACTTCAGAAAACACACGAAATTCACCCCAAATGCTACGCCTTCTCAGCGCGCATGGCATCAGCAAGATTATTCTTTCCCTTTCACCAGCACTTCACGACACACGAAATTCATCCCGAACGCTGTGGCTTTTAAGCGAGCATATCAACAGCGAGATCTCTTGTTCAGCACGATCGAATTTTTTTCCCACCCCTTACACCAGAACCTGAGAACGCACGACATTCGCCCCAAACGCTGTGGCTCTTCGGGCTTTAGCGAGTATTGCAGCAGCACGATTGATTTTCCCCCTTGTACTAGCACTTGAGTTTGCGCGAAATTGAATGAGAACGGTGGATTCGAGCAAGGGGTTTGCAGAATGGATTACATGATCAAAGCATATAGATATTGTATTCTTTCTATATCATGGGCAAAACTTTTATCTCATACTGCTATCGCACCCGAAGTGAGGTTGCAAACCCCGTCACAGGTCTCCGCTTCGACTTGTGACTAAACAAGGGCGACAATTATGCTATATCACGTCAGCATCAACTCGCAACCATCCGCCTCTACACAAATTCACTCACCCCGCGCCCCATCTAAAACCCCATAGTCTTCATCAACGCAGCCCTACAATCAACCGAAGCATCCCCAACCAGCGCACGCAGCATGCAAAGGTTCGCCGAATCGTCGTCCGGCTGGTTCGCGCAAGCGTCCCTGTACGGAGTCTTGTCGCTCCTGAACATCGAGTCGCAGCGCTTCTTCGTGCGGATATCGTCGGACAAGCCGCGGGGCTGGACGAGCGCGGACTCGTGGTCGATCATTTTGCCTGGGTGGTGGGGGTGGGGCCCGTCGT
>Ga0265797_10010522_pt1 | contig 11773 bp, 8 predicted proteins | sample P2T30metagenome_FD_192433 | JGI IMG/M metagenome (GOLD analysis project Ga0265797, IMG submission 192433) | Plant litter microbial communities from East Loma Ridge, Irvine, California - P2 T30 | ecosystem: Environmental > Terrestrial > Plant litter > Unclassified | place: USA: California... | reverse complement strand
TGACCCAATGTTTTGGTTGCTCACTGAGAGCCTTCTGTGGTCCGGAGTCAAACTCACCATCCTTGTCTACAACGATAAAGCGACCATCATCTGCTTTGATGACGAAGGTTCCCCATTGGGGTGGCATAGGGACAGTCACAGTGTCCTTCTTCACCTTCTCTTGATCCCCAGGTTTCTTGTCCTGACAGCCATCACGATCCGTCCGCTTAACTTCCAGTCCGCCCAATTCCCTTATTTTCTCCAAGTTCCGTTGTATATCTCCGCTGATCGCCTTTTGCACGTCATCACTCCACACTGTCTGCACACCATCTCTGGGTTCTTTTCGTTTCTTCTGCTTGTAGAATCGTGTGTCGATTGGACCAAAGCCTGGTGCTACTCCAGGAGGGAGTTGCATGTCCGCGCCGTCATCGACAAAACTGCCCGTGTAGGCTGAGGCCTCTGATTTGCTGCTAGCGATCCAACGCGCAACGTGGCGCTGATCGAGACCGCGAGGTATGCGCTTGGTGAAGGATCCGCCATCGTCGACAAAGGATTGGGGCGTTATGGAACTCATGCTCGCACTATGGTCATTTAATTGCAGTCCACCAGATTGACGTACAAGAGGCTCGTGGAAATATGTTTTACAGAGAGAAGATCGGTTCCGGCCTGCTGATTTGCGAGCGGCGGGGCGAATGAAGAAACGTCGGTGTGGTGTGGTGGATTTTGAACGCATTGCAGCGACAGTGGAGCAGAAGTGAAGGTAGACAACTTTTCGACTGCATAGCAGAACGACGAGAGCAAAACAATATGCAGACCGGCGAGACATGATTAAAAGACATGAAATAAACACACAAACTGAGGAATTTGAAAGCATTTACCGTGACACAGCACCTGTGCCGCCAATTGCTAAGATATCTATGCGCACATCCAACAAACACCAACACACATTAGCACCGACACTCCTTCTGTCTTCAGCGCACAGCCAACAGAGTCAACAAATCAAATCAAGTCCTACAGTTTCGCCTTCTCCCGCTTCTTCTGTTCTTCCCATTGTAATTGCACGTTCCGCATCTTGTACCAGCTCAACATACCAGCCAGCGCACCAAACAACGGGTTCACCCAAAGCAGGAAACTCCACCACCGCGGACTATTGCTTCTAACATCCTGCATGACTCTCTGTATCTCTTTCTCAAGATAGCTCCTGTCGTGATCATTCCAGACCACGACGCCGTTGCCCGGGCCTCTCCGCAAACAGCGCTCCGCTTTCTCGCGCACGTCGCCTTGACTCATAACGCGGTTCCGCGCATCTTCTTCGGTAAGATGCGAATCACGATCGCGTAGGCGTTGTATCTGAATTGCGGGATCCGACACGCCAACAACGAGGATAGTGCCACAGTAGCGTTCCCAGCCGCTCTCAAAAAGGAGAGGGACGTCTAGCACGACCGCCCAGTTGCCGCGCAGGTATGCCCATACCATTTGTCTATACATCTCCTTTCGTACTGCAGGATGTACAATGCTATTCAGCTTTTTTCGGTCGCGCTCCTTCTCTTCTCCACTGCCAAAGACTCTCCGTCCTAGTGCTGGTCGGTTCAGCGGGCGTCCTTTGGGCGTCGCATCGGGAAGAAGCAGATCCGGTGTGGTAGGTAGGAAGTGCTCGACGATGGCGTTGTAGCCTGCAGTGCCGGGTTCAACGACTTGCCGCGCGATGAGGTCAGCGTCTACGATCGGAAGAGAATAGGGCGGCTTGGAGAGGATGGACGAGACGGTCGATTTGCCCGTCGCGATGGAGCCTGTGAGGCCGAGGAGGAGCATGGCAGATTGCTTCGACTGAAGCTGGCGTGTCAATAGAGAGGGTCAGATGTTGATCGATGCAAGCCCAGGTTCTGCGTCTGAGCTGGTGATGTTGATTTCACATGGCGGGTGCATGAGAGATGGGATGACGATTGCGGGGAGCTGGGAGCTCGTACCTCGGAGGTGAGCATGGGCCCCTTGTCCCTCGCCCGCTCAACAGCACTACGAAGCCTTCATCTTCACTAATATCAGCGATGGTGGAATGAGGTAGATATGTTTTGATTCATGTGTTTACGCGACTAGAATCGCAAAAAACCGACAAAGGATATCACCAAGCCGTTGCGCCCAACACCATTCTTGTTTTCTTCCTTACTATGGAGAAGAAGGCGGAGTAGCGGGCAAATACAAAGTCCTCTCACTCTCATCAGAATTAGCAGCGATCTCTTGCTCTGGCTTTGCTTCCTCCTCTTCGGGTATAGAACTTTCAGGTACAGAACTCAGAGGCGACGAAGATGGCTCCCAAGCATCGAAAACCGGTACAATCGGTACGGGAACCGCTACCTTACCCTACAAGTGCCCTCATGTTAGCCATCTCAAAAGGAAGACACACGATGGATGGAGCTCAGTCTGAGACATCTCCGTGGTTTACAGTCTTCTTGATTGGCTCAACGAGTTTGCGCGCGGGACGGAAGATTTGCAGCTGGTTGTCCTCTGCAGCGCCCATCATGAGCCATGGATCGTTCTTGTTCCAGTCAAAGTCGCAGATTCGGTTCGTGAAGCCACCGTGCATGAACAGTCTGTTGCATGTTAGTACGTGAGCTGACAATAGGTTCGCGATAACTTACAGTTCAGGGGGGCCATCTTCTGCTTCCTCAGCCGTCTGTTCAGAACCGATCTTGCTGAGATCCCACAGGCAAATACGGCGATCGTAACTGGAACTGGCAAGAATGGCAGCATCTTGCGGGTGCCATTGCAGACCAATGACATCTGAGGCGTGATTTTGCAGGCTGTGAAGCTTCTTGTCAAAATTCCTCATATCCCAGATTCCGACTGATTTGTCTGCCGAGCCTGTCGCGAAAGTCCCTTCAAACTCGGGATGGAACGAGATGCAGTTGACTGCGTCGTCGTGGGCCTCCTTCCTGTACAGTGCCTTCTTGTGTGTTTCCATACGAGTATCGATGATTTGCCAAGTAAGATCGTCGGACGCGGTACCAATGAGGAAGTTGTGGATCGGGTGGTATTGAACATCGTTGACGGTTGCACTGTGAACGTTGTATGTCGCCGTTGGACTGATGGTCTTGTTGCTCTTGGAGAAGCCACTCTTGATGTCCCAAGTCTTCACTGTGGTATCCTCGTTACCCGTCACCAAGTGTCCCTCTTTCAGAGGACTCCAGCTCAAGCCAAATCCCTCCTTGCTATGGCCTACAAGCTCGGCCTCGAACTTGATCGAATCGTCCTTTGGTTGCAGCGGGTGCTTGGTCCGGTCGAAGATGAGCACCTTGCCGTCTACACACAGCGATGCTATGATGTCGGGGTTCTGAGGCTGGTAGCGCGCCTTGTTGACCTCGCCAGGGTGGTTGATCTTCTGCACAATCTTGAAGTCAAAGGGTCGCTTCGCATTGCCGTGGCCGCCGATTTCTCCGCGCTCTTCGTTAAGCTCTGACAAGTCTGGAACCCGGAAGTCGGGTATCTCGCAGTGGGCGATTTGTAGGTAGTTTTGGGCTTGGTTCGACGTGTGGGTTCCAAGAATGACGCGGTGCTGGCTCATGTTGGTGCCTTCTACAGGCTTCTTGTCGGGAAGCCATTGTGTAGTGAGCGTAGGCCACTCGAGCGCGCGGCCGTACAGCATATCGTATAAAAAGACGCTGTTCTTCTTCCATATCTTGTACTCTTCGTTGATGAGCTTCTGCTCCAACTGCTCTTGGTCGTCCATCTCGTGGGAATCGTGAGCGTCTGTCGCGATAGTGTTAGAACCAAGTCTCTGAGGGGTTCAAAAGTGTCGGGGCTTGAGCGACTGCGCATGTATGGTAGTGAGCTGGTACGCCATGTGCCAACTGTGTCGGTGTGGTATACGAAGTTCGCTCGCCTTCAGTCTACATGGCAATGTCGCAAAACAAACCCGCAACAGGTGAACAGACTTACCACTCATAGTCTCGTCCATGGTGAGGGTGAATGTATGCTGATAGTCAAGGGCGTGGTGGGATATATGCGATCTTGAAGTGTGATGCGCAGAAGCTACGGCGCACGACGCGCTCCCAAAGTTCGCGTTTGGACCAACCCCGATGTCGATCCATTAGCGCCCCACTTGCTTGGCAGTCGCCGCCCGTATATCCATTGCGTCTATGATCAAGACTCCGACTCTTTGAAGACCCCAGCGTCGAGAACCAACACCCTATACTCTCTCTCGCCCTCTCGCCCCAGCGCCTTTGCGCGCCTCTCTCACTGCCATCTTCTCCCCTTGTCGCCCACTATATATTGCGACTCTCAGCCCCGCCACTTGTACACAATCCACAACCTATCCTCAGCCATTCCTAGACAGGAGCAGCAGCCATGGGTGTCCCAAAGTTCTTTCGATGGATGTCCGAAAGGTATCCGGGTATTTCGCAGCTCATTGCTGAGAACCGTATTCCCGAATTCGACTGTCTCTACGTAAGTGCTCTTGTGTCGCATTCGATGCGCACAGTTAGTTAACAGTCACAGCTTGACATGAACGGCATCATCCATAACTGCACCCACAACGATTCCGACAGCGTCACGGCGCGCAAGTCCGAAGATCAGATGTTCATCTCCATCTTCAACTACATCGAGCATTTGTTTGGCAAAATTAAGCCCAAACAGCTCTTCTTCATGGCCATCGATGGTGTCGCCCCGCGCGCCAAGATGAACCAGCAGCGTGCGCGACGTTTCCGAACCGCTCTCGATACTGAAAAGGCTCGGGAGAAGGCTATCCGCGAAGGCGTAGAGATGCCGACCGAGGAAGCGTTCGACAGCAACTGCATTACGCCAGGTACTGCTTTCATGGCGAAGCTCACGCAGCAGCTCAAGTACTTCATCAACAAGAAGGTCTCCGAGGACATAGACTGGCAGGGCGTGGAAGTCGTGCTGTCTGGTCACGAGGTCCCCGGAGAGGGAGAGCACAAGGTCATGGAGTACATCCGTCAGGCCAAGGCACAGCCGGGGTACGACCCGAACCGCCGCCACTGCCTGTACGGTCTCGATGCCGACCTCATCATGTTGGGTTTGCTCAGCCACGACCCCCACTTCAGCTTGCTGCGTGAAGAGGTGACGTTTGGCCGCCAGAGCCAAACCAAGTCCAAGGAGTTGGAACACCAAAACTTTTACCTAATGCACCTTAGCATTGTTCGAGAATACCTGGAACTCGAGTTCCAGGAACTGGAAGAGCCCGGTGCTCTTAGCTTCCCATTCGACATGGAGCGTGTCATTGACGATTTCATTCTCATGGCTTTCTTTGTTGGTAACGATTTCCTTCCTAATCTTCCACATTTGCATATCAATGAGGGCGCCTTGGCCCTCATGTTCAACGTCTACAAGACTGTCCTACCCAAGGGTAAAGGATACATCAACGAGGGTGGTGTCATCAACATGGAGCGCCTGGCTATCTTGTTGGATGAACTCTCAAACATCGAATACCGTCACTTCGAATCGGAGAATGCCGATGCTGCTTGGTTCAAGGGTAAGAAACTTGGAAAGGAGGATGTAATGGCCAAAACGGCGAAACGAGGCACGGTTGTCATGACCACGCAGCAGAAGGAACTGTTCTCCAAGGTCAAGAGCTGGCTGGGTAATTACATGGAAAAGAAAGACCAAGCTCCGTTGGACCTTCCGGTATCTCTCAACGCGGAGGATCGAAAATTCGTTCAAGAACTTGCCGACAAGTTACATCTCCCTTGGAAGACTGTCCAAAATGACGACGGCGACCGTCACATTCAGGTTACACCTCCACCTAAGCTAGTTGAAGGCGACTCGGATGAGGAGGATGAGATGGATGACGAATCTACGAAAGCGATTGTACGCGTTGTACAAAAGTACGAACAGGCGAAGATCGTTGACATCTCGCCTGAGGACGCCCAATCGGAGATGCAGAAGAAATACGACGAGAAGTTTGACGCGTGGAAGAATGACTACTACAAGAGCAAGTTCGACTGGGATCGCAGCAACGAGGAAGAGCTTCGCAAACTGACGGAGAACTACGTCCAAGGATTGCAGTGGGTTCTCTTTTACTACTACCGTGGAGTCGCGTCGTGGCCATGGTACTATGGCTACCACTACTCGCCTATGATTTCCGACGTCAAGCGAGGTCTGAAGGCGGACATCAACTTCAGACTTGGACAGCCGTTTAAGCCCTTCCAGCAACTGATGGGTGTCCTGCCTGATCGCAGTAAGAGCATCGTACCAAAAGCCTACCATCCCCTCATGACCAATGAGGATTCGCCGATCATCGACTTCTATCCTCGAGACTTCACTCTCGACATGAACGGAAAGAAGCAGGACTGGGAGGCTGTCGTCAAGATTCCATTCATCCAGGAAGATCGTCTGCTTAAGGCCATGGCAACCAAGGAGAACGATCTGACACCGGACGAGAAGCAGCGTAATTCATTTGGCGTTTCGTTGAAGTTCACTTACGCTAAAGATTTGGATTTTGTCTACCAGTCATCTCTGCCAGGTGTATTCCCGGATCTTCCTCACTGCAAATGTATCGAGAACATATTCGACCTACCGACTATGGACGGACTAGAATACTACATTGGCCTCATGGACGGCGTCAAACTGGGTGCCTCAGCTCTGGCCGGCTTCCCCAGCTTGAAGACTCTGCCGTTCCATGGCAAGCTTGAGTTTGCGGGTGTCAATGTTTTCCAACAAGACAGCCGTAACGAGAGCATGGTCATTACACTACTAGATACGGAGCCACGACAGTCTGTCGGGCACGCACAAGCAAAACTCGGCAAGGCCGTTCATGTTGGCTACCCGTTCCTACATGAAGCAAAGGTAATAAAAGTATCGGATGAGCTGTTCGACTACGTTCTGCCAGAGAGCGGCGATTCTCCTGCGCCCGTTGCTATTCCCCATGGACCACAAGAGATTTCCAACTGGAAGAAGACTGCGAACCGCATCGAAAGCCAGTACAGCAAGCGTCTTGGCATCAATGTCGGAGAGATTGAGTCACTCGTGCACGTAGAAATGCTCAAGGGACTCAAGAAGACCGACGAAGGCGCTACCATCAAGGAATACGGCGAGGTCGCTGGACTACAAGTGGAGTATGCAACACAAACAGTTGTGGATGAGGTTATCAGCGCAGATGCTCGCTTTATAGAGAAAGAGGCGCTTCCTATTGAAGAAGAGTTCCCCGAGGGAGCCCGAGCATTCTACCTTGGAGACTACGCGTATGGCCGTCCCTTACAAGTCATGGGCCACGCCGACAATAAGGCCACGATCATGGTCGCGAAGCTAAAGAAGCAAGAGCCAGCTTTTGGACGCGAAGTCGTCATCATGGCAGAAAGGTCCATGCCGTATCTTCCATCCTACCAGGTGGCGAGGCATCTGAATATGCCGCCGCTTGCGTTGTCTAAGCTCACGTCGTCATTCAATGTCAACTCAAGCGGTCTTAAACTCAATCTCGGTCTGAACCTCAAGTTTGAAGCGAAGAAGCTCAAGGTATTGGGCTACTCTCGCAAGTCAGCCAACGGATGGGAGTATAGCGAGAAGGCCATAAACCTCTTGCAACAGTATATGACCAAGTTCCCGGAGTTTATCGCCGCCATTATCATGAACCCGACGGGTGACGGCTGGGAAGACACGGACTTTTATCCTCCCGAAGTTGCGAAGCAGAAGGTCAAGGAGATTGGAGCCTGGCTCAAGAGTGTTCAGACGAAGAACTTTGAGAAGGTACCCTTGGACGCTGAGCAGCTCGACTCGGATACAGTCAAGCTCATCGAGGCAGCCGCTGATGCCAACTTTCCCCTCACCCAAGAAGTTGAGCCCAAGACGGTTACAAAGGTGCCCCGTGTCGCTCTGCTGAAGCCTTCTGATGCAGAACAACGATTGGGACACCAGCACTTCAGCATTGGCGATCGCATTGTCTATGTTCAAGACTCTGGAAGGGTCCCAATCGGATCATCAGGTACTGTGGTTGGCAAAACCCGCACTGCGCGTGTTCTGTTGCTCGATGTTGTATTCGACGCTACCTTTATGAGCGGTACTTCTCTCGGCGACCGTTGTTCTCCGTTCAGAGGATCAACTGTACCGGCTACTGCAGTTGTGAACATGACGGATCAGCAGGTCGTGCATTATTCTAGTGCTGCTGCCGCCAGGCGTCCACAACAAGCGCCTACTTCGTACAACATGCCCCGCTTCGGTGCTCCTGGAGGCCCTGGGCTAGTTCCAGCAGGTACGCCACCACCCCTCCGTGGCTCATACCGAGGAGCTTTCGGAGGCGCGAACGGACGTGGCGGAGGCATGGCACCACGTCAAAGCTCTGGACCGCAGCAAGGACAGCAGCAGACACTGCCAATCCATGGCGGACCACCTCGTGGTGGTCGTGGCGGCCGGGGCGGAACCGCTCCCCGTGTTGGACAAGTCAACGGCCAAGCCTCTCAAGACCAGAACCAGGCTCCCAATGGCACAAACACTCGCGGTAACCTGCGAGGTGGCTCTGCTGATTTCGTCCCGCGTGGACGAGGAGGAGGCTACAAGGGCCGGGGAGGCTTCACCGTCATCGACAACACTGATCCCGCTGAAGGAGTTGTGCCCAACAACCCAAATTTCCAGCCGCGAAACTACTCGAACGTACCACCGCCGGCAAATCTTGATGGTGGACGAGGTGGTAGAGGACGAGGCCGTGGTCGTGGCGGTTTCCGTGGACGTGGAGGACCAAGGGGCGGCGCACCACCTGCTGCCCAGTAGACTCCTCTTCATAGTACATCTGAACTTCGATTCGGGGTTGTTTGAGCGTTTCACAAAGCATGCTAGCGTGGCGTCACGGCGTTCAGCTCGAACATAACATGGGAAATGCATAGATGATACCCGTAGATGATAGGATCAGATAGAGGGCAAGATGATATGGGAGAAGACGGTGTAGGATAGCTTGTGCGCAGGTTGATACCCATATCACATTATCTGTAGCAATCGCAAATGAACCATTATGTATACCCGACATTTGTGGTGAAGTCCAGTCGTCCGAGGTCAGATGCTAACCGTGGAGATGATGGACTAGCGTGGAATGGGTGAACCCTGGTTTCATAGGGCTGAGCTCCGACCTCCGCGCGACAGGCCAGATACGTGTTAGGACCCAGCGAAAGCTAAACGCTCACGCCCACTCCCAACGAGCCTCTCTTCCTCTCATAGCCGACAAACGTTCAAAGATAGAGCCCCGCGCTCATCTTCTACCTCTACGATGCACTCGACACTTGTGCGTCTACAGAATGTCTTTGGCTTCTTCACCACGGTCGCTTTCACAGTCGCGAGCGTCATTGCACTGAGTAGCTTCATCTCCCCACAGAACCCGTCAGCCAGCATATCGCTGCAGAATGTACAATTGGTAATGGGGCGGCCGCATTACTACTCACCCAAGAGGGAGGAATACGCGCATATCAAGTTCGACCTCAACGCTGGTACGTCTCCTACACAAATCACAACCATGCTACGGGTATACAAATGCAACAGCAGAACTAACACTCGCATGCACAGATCTCAGCTCGCTCTTCAACTGGAACACTAAGCAAGTCTTCGTCTACCTCAAAGCCGTCTACCCCTCAACACGCGCCTCAGAACCGCCGTCCGAAGCCATCATCTGGGATGCCATCCTCGCTTCCAAGTCAGCGCCCTGGCACACGGGCTACTTTGTTCACCCCGACAAGAAGTCGAAGCTGCCTAAGCAATCCGCCAAGAAGCGCGCCGCGTCCAAATCAAAGACGACGTCGCCCTATCCCATCGGCGAACTGCACCTCGAGAACAACAAGCCCAAATACAAGATCACCGATATAACTGGCAAGCTGGGCAATAGGACGGATGTCACATTGGAGCTAGGATGGAATGTGCAGCCATGGGTCGGCGCATTGACCTGGACCAACTGGAACACGGTTGGTGCATGGCGCGGTTTGGAGGGAGGCAGGAGTAAGGCGTTTACTTTCCCCGAGGTTGGTGCCAAGGCGGCAAAGCCCAAGGATTTGGAGACTGAGAAGGGTGCCGAGGGTTACAGATTGGTGGTTGGTGAGGAAGTCCCGCTGAAGAAGGCTGTCGTTTAGAAACGGCATTTGGGCAATCTATGCGCCGAGGGGACAGGGTCCCAGGAGATGGTTATATTTGATACCAATAGGCATGCGTTTTTGTTGGTTTGCCTCATATTGATCATACAGAGCAATCAATACGATTTCAAGTACAAACAACTAGTCTGCCCTAAGTAGAAGTGTTGGTACATGCTCGGGTCAAGGTCGGACCTCCGATCTCGCCGCAAACCGCCACTTTCTGGTTGTCGGATTTCAAAGCGCGCTCCACAACCCTCAATCACCTCACACTATGCGCCATCCGCGGTACCACCTACACCACTCCTCCTCTCGCCCATCCGATCACGCTCCAGACTAACACCAAACCTCTGCGAGTAAAGTCCTTTATTCATCACTGCCATACGAAGTGCATCCCATCGACCTGCGCTGACGCAACCCCCACCAACTCTCCGACTGCTCGCGCCAACCCTGGCACGTCAAATCCCCCAATCTCGCCATGCCTCTTGACAACATACGGAACATCCTTCTCGTGCTCTCCGGCAAAGGCGGAGTCGGAAAATCAAGCGTCACTACCCAGCTCGCCCTTACCCTATCGTTACAAGGACATTCGGTCGGTGTTTTGGATATAGACTTGACAGGCCCGAGTATACCGCGCTTTTTTGGTATCGAGAATGAAAAAGTAAGGCAAGCGCCTGGTGGCTGGATACCGGTGGATGTACACGGTGAGCAGACATTGGCTACGCATAAGAGAGTGGGCGAAGAGGATGGAAGCACAACGGAGCAAACAGAAGGAGGAGAGGCGGCTGCAGATGGCCAAAAGATTGGATCTTTATCCTGCATGTCACTAGGCTTCATCTTGGCCTCGCGCTCCGATGCTGTAATCTGGCGCGGCCCTAAGAAGACAGCCATGGTTCGCCAGTTCCTCACCGACGTCCTATGGCCACCGCTCGATTACCTCCTCATCGACACGCCGCCCGGTACCTCCGACGAACACATCTCTCTGCTCGAAACACTGTTGAAGAACACCACACCCTCTCCCGCTCTCAACCCGTATCTCCCCTTCCTGGCCGGCGCCGTCGTGGTCACGACCCCACAAGCCATCAGCGTCAGCGACGTCAAGAAGGAACTCAACTTCTGCAAGAAGACCGGCATCAGAGTCCTTGGCGTAGTAGAAAACATGGCCGGCTTCATCTGCCCAAACTGTTCGGAATGCACAAACGTTTTCAGCAAGGGCGGCGGAGCCGTCATGGCAACAGAGTTCGAAGTCCCTTTCTTGGGTTCTGTACCGATTGACCCGGCGTTTGTGGAATTGGTCGAGAGCGGGACAAGGCCGGTGTATCCCAAGGGTACGGTGTTGCAAGGGAAGGAGATGGATACTGAAGAAGTTGCGGCTTTGAAGAGTAAGGATGGCCTTTTTGTGGACAAGTATCGGGATTGTTCGTTGGCGCCACTTTTTGAGGAATTTGTGACGAGGTTGAAGGGAGATATTGGGAGGATTCAGTGAGGAGGTGAAGAGTTGATATGTAAAGATGAAGATGACGAAGAGATGAAATAGATACCATTCAAGACGTAGAGAGGAATAGATACCCGGCCAAACATCGCTGATTATGTAGGGTCAGTAAGTCTTTGACTCTACTGGAGAGTATAAGGTATGCTGACTCTCCCAGATCTCGCCGTCCATCTTGTTGTTGTCATTCCGTCTCGTGTGATTACATTGCTCCAAGGTGAACAAACGCACGCTGGTTTCGTCACAGCGATCTTGA
>Ga0265797_10010521_pt1 | contig 11774 bp, 5 predicted proteins | sample P2T30metagenome_FD_192433 | JGI IMG/M metagenome (GOLD analysis project Ga0265797, IMG submission 192433) | Plant litter microbial communities from East Loma Ridge, Irvine, California - P2 T30 | ecosystem: Environmental > Terrestrial > Plant litter > Unclassified | place: USA: California... | reverse complement strand
AGTGTTGCGGGTCGACTCGTCAGTTGTCATGAAGTACTCGTTGAACCTGCTAGTCTCGTTCGAGGTCGCGTCGGCGGCAGCGTTCTCGGCAAGCATCTGGCAGTTGCTGAGAGCGGTTTGAATGGCAGTCAGCCTGTCGTTTGTGCAATCGCTCTGTAGCTCAGTACGCTTGGCGATCTTGTCGACAGCCTTCGAGTGCCTCTGTGCTTTGAACGAATCGACTTTGAACGACAGTCTGTTGCTGTTGAAGGTCATGGCCTTGCCAGTCAGCTCGGTGGAGTTTGCTTCGGCGTAGTAGATCCTTCCAGCAGTTGAGATGTCATAAGGGCCATCGACATTCATGTCATAAAGCTCGGCAAGCTCGACTTCAATAGCAAGTGTCTCGCCTGCGTGGATAGCTCTGAATGAGTCCGGAGAAGGGTTGTCGTATGACAGACGCTGGAAGATGCCGGCGAACTTTGCATTTGCTGATCTGTTGCGGACGTGGAACTTGTTGATGGGCACCTCGTCGAGGAATGTGCCTCGCACGAACAGGTTGTACTCAGCATCATCGCGGTTTGTGACTGCGGCGCGGACTTTAGTGCCGCCGACACGAGATAATGTGACGAAGATCGGGGTGGTGCGAGGTCCATCTTTCCAGAAGTCGATAGCAGCAGCGCTGGTTGAAGCAGCCAACAGGGCGACGGAGGCGATAGAGAGCTTCATGATCTAGATAAGTTGTTGGAGAATTGTGTGAAGAGATAGATGCGGTTGGAGTTGAAGGACTTGCTTGAGAGTGATGAGATGCTTTGGTTGGGAATGAGAAGCTATTGACGATGCAGGCATAAGGACTTATCTATTCGCTCTGCAAAGGCTGGCGAAGTGACGCCGAGAATGACATGGTCTGTCTTGAACCACGTCTTCATACCCAGCATTGTTTCTGCCGGCAGCCTCTTCGATTAAACAGGAACGAAAGCTCAGGCGGTATACGCAGCAATGACATCGACTACGTGGTTGAGGCGGGCAGCCCTGTCCAGCATGGAGCGTGTGTTCGCACAGTAGGACCTGGGGTCGTGGTGGTGAAGTGAAACCAAATGGCAAGGAATGTGAAACATGGCACGGCCGGGTCGGTACGAGCCATGCTCGGCAACAGACAGATCGTGCTCGGCCGTGGTCGAGATACATCAAACCAATCTAGATTTCAGTTTAGGGTGGTTCATCCTATTCGGGCGCCTGAATAGGCGCTCGTATAGGCGCCACTGCGGTTGAGTTGCACAGCCAACAATGGTTGCGCGATTCAGGCCGAACCCTTTTGTATCGTGTGGCTGAATCATCCCAATATGATACGCTAAAGCAGGCGAAATTGTACGAACGTAGACGATGCTTGTCATCAAGGCACTCTTCGTGTCAACTGTTCGTTGCTCTCACTCCGCATGATCAACGATCTAGCAACACAGATGACCGCATAGGCGAAGAAGAGGTGCGAATCGGCATGTCTGCGATTTCGACATATGTTGAGGCTGGGTGATGAAGTATGCGAACGTGTCTCAGCTGAGATGAGGCCCTGGCACCAGCGCGAACATGTAGCGAGTGGCAAATCATCGGAAGTCCCGTGTCTTGTACTTGCAATTCTGCACGCCTCGCTCAGGCAAACAGTAGTGCAAGGTAACCGAGCTGTCAACGGTGGAGATTGTTGTAGAACCGCTTGATCCTAGCATCCGAACTGGTCTCTAGGGCTGCCATGAGCCAAGCATCATGAGAAAGAATGCGCCGCACTAGGTATCGCTTGCTCCGTGGACTCGATTGCGACAACTGGGTAGCTCTGCATCCAATCAGCACTGTTTCTGTTCTTTGACACGGATTTTACTGAATGATGGAAGATAATGCAGTAACGCAGACCCACGGCTTTCACTCGTTCGTCTCTCGCATCGCGAGGGTGATGGAAGTGCGGTCGTTGCTGGGGTTGGGAGATGAGACTTGGAAAGGGCGGGGACGCACGGTGCGAGCAAGTGGTCTTTGCGCTCGAAATGCCGAGCCTAAACCTCAATGTCGTGATTGACTCGTGTGGAATCCATTACGAGAGAAGAGGATATAGAGGAATATAAAACTGCTTGGCCAACTTCGGATGAGATGCTGATGTGATTATAGTATGACAGTATCATAGGCGACGAAATCGGCCCGCTGTGGTGCAACCGAGTCGAGGAGTCTGGCCGGCCACACTTGAGACATGAGTCTTACTGCGATGGTGGTCGAGATCAGGGCTCGCTTGGAATGCCTATGTATGTGCCTGCGCTCGTATACCAGCAGGCAACCATGGATATGGATACACAGGCGAGGCTGCGTGTCTTCGCTCTAATGGGCGCCACATATGAGTAACGAAGCCGAGCAAGATGCCCCCAGATGAGGGGTCTCGAAACATTATTGTCCTCCTTATAATATGCACAGCAGAGGGGCGTAGCTATGCTGAATGTGGAACACGAGTGCTGTCAATACAAGGTCCGCCGGGAAGGAAGCGTCCCTGGTGTCCCGCCTCGCATTCGCGAGCTGGCGACATCATCTGTAGGTCCGCCTACAGATCTTTAGGGTACGTATACTGTAATGGGAGAGATACCATCGGGCTCCCTAAAGTTTTGCCAGCCTGCCACCCGCGCAGTGATCGAAGATCATCCAAGATCATTGAAGCCGCCCTGCCACTGCAGAGCTTGATGACGAGGAGTTCCTTTAAGCAGACAGTTTGTGTCAGCTAGGCAACGGCTGGGTGTTACTTGTACGCCATTATACATTCCTGCCACGCCGTGACCCCTATGATGCGCCTTGTGATGTGAAATGTCTCCTTGGAGTCTGTCTATATAGTCGTCTGCAAAGCCTGAAAAGTGTCGTATCTCTTGCAGTACCACCACCGCAGTCCCCAATACTCATTGTATCGTTGTGAAAACGAGCCAAGAAGCCATTCCAGCGATCGCAGCCTAGCAGCCAACCATACCCGCATCAAATGGCAACACGTGTTTCGTTCGCTGCGCTTCTATGCTCCATTGCAGTGACAGCAACTCACATCCATCATCCTTCCTCTACACCACCATTTCCGTTTGGCAGTCTGAGCCCTACATCTCCCAACATGGCCTCCGCAAATCCACTGCAAGTGGAGTTGTCTGCTGGTTCGGAGAACACGACAGTCGCCTGCACGATTCGCAACACCGACTCTGAGCACACCATATCTTTTCTGACATGGGATACTCCGTTTGACCCAACAGCAGTCAACACGGGCGTCTTGGCCCTCAAAAACGCCGAAACGGGCGCCGACATCCCATCTCCAGGAATGAAACTGAATCGCAAGATGCCACCTCCACGAGACGCACTCGTGCAGATCGCGCCCAAGTCGTCCGCAGAACGCGAGCTCAACTTGTCTTCCCCCTGGATTCCGACCGATGGCAAGAAGTATCAGGTCGCAGTACATGGCACATGGAGGGCGGTTTGGCAGAAGCCGGCCACCCAAGTCAGCGACGAGGAGCTAGCGGCGCTTAAGGGCGACGAAGCCATGCAGGGAGGCTTCGACAGCGGGAGTGTGGAAATGATTTTGGGCTAGCGATGTCTTGTGGCAGATAAGAAGACTTTGACACTCGGCGGCGTCGGCGGGCTCCTAACAAGCAAATTCTACCTCCATATATTCAATGACAATTCATGCAGTATAGTGACACGTCTATCATCCATCAGTAGGCACTTTTGATAAAATCTATCAGCACATACGATGAATAGAGGATACGATCGTCAGTACAGCACAGTAATGCGGAACAATCAAACCCCGGGGGCAAATCCGGGAGGGCGACCCAGGGATTGGGGAAGAAGCCTTCTAGACCTTCTGCTTTTGCTCTACCTCCTACTACCGTTTCGACCAGACATATCTCGACGTCTTCGTTAGAGTTCTGGGCCTCCACATCCACGTGCCGCACCTATACCAAGACCCATAATACCCTCACAACCTGCCAATTGCATACTGCGCCGGGCGGTTATCTGTGGGCGAATTTGGTCACCAACACATTCGTTTTCGCTGCAGATATCGGCTTTGACCTAAATGAGCGGCGGCCCCGCGGTCGTAGACTCCTTGGCAGAGTGCGAGGAAAGGTTCGGTTGGCCTACCGAACCCTTCAATCTGCTGGATAGCCTGAGTCTCCTTCCAAATTGGCCCTGGCAGGGCATGGCGCCAAGCTCCGCCGTCCTTGGCAGCCGCCTTCACGCTCCTCTCCGCCACACGCCCCCCATGGGACAAGCAATTTTTGGGCTTGCGTGCTGCGACCCAAGCCGCTTCAAGATTGCGCCGGCTCTTGGCCTTTTCGTCTGGTTCGGAGCTTTGCACTCGCTTGTGCGTCTTTGCCATGTTACTGTTACATTATCTGCCGCTTGACTGGCTACCATCGCCCGCGGCAGGGTAATACGGGCGCGGCGGAGGATTGTCTGTAGATACAGTGAGTGCACATGATTGATCGCTCGCGTGCTCTATCACGCACCAACGCCGCACGGGTAGTGTGGTGCTTCCCTGCAAGATAACCTTATTCAAGCGTGGAGGCCGTGGCAAGTATATCTATACAAGACTTCGCCGGGACGCTGTCTGCTGGTCGATCTTGTCTATCCACCCACGCCTTTCAACCTCTTTCCATTCTCCTTGGTTGCTTTTGAGCAACTTACAGCAATATGGCCGGATCAAACATGGACGCAGACCTCGCCGCCATGGCTGAGGCCAGACGCCCCAGCGTTGTCGACGAGAAGCACCTGTTCGCTACCACCAGAGCGGACAGCAGCATTATCGAGGAAGAAGAGGACGACGGTGTTGATGGCGTCGAGCCCACCGCAGAGGAGCTGACGACTCTCCGTCGTGTCGGTGGCAGCATCACCTGGCAGGCGATGAGCATCACAGCCGTCGAGTTCTGCGAGCGTTTCTCCTACTACGGCACAACCGCCATCTTCGTCAACTTCATCCAGCAGCCGCGTCCTTACGGCTCCCGCACTGGCGCTGTCAACATGACCCAGGAGTGCTTCGACGTGATGGGCAGCTGGGAAGCCTGCGACCAGGCTGGTGGTCTCGGCCAGGGCCAGCAAGCTTCCACTGGTCTTGTCCGTTTCAACCAGTTCTGGGCTTACCTTATGCCTCTCCTTGGTGGTTACATCGCCGACACCTACCTCGGCCGCTTCAAGACCATCCAGATCTCCATCGGTTTCGCCATCCTTGGCCACGTCATGCTCATCGTCTCTTCAATCCCCTCCGTCATGGACAACGCGCAAGGTGCCATGGGCTGCTTCGCTGTCGGTCTTGTCATCTTCGGTATTGGTGTTGGTGGTTTCAAATCCAACGTCTCCCCTCTCCTCGCTGAGCAGATCAGGCAAAGACGCCCCAAGGTCATCACCACCAAGTCCGGCGAGCGTGTTATTCAGGATCCTCAGGTCACCATCTCCCGTGTTTTCTTGTACTTCTACATGATGATCAACCTGGGATCGCTCGCTGGTGGTATCGGCATGGTCTACGTCGAGAAGTACGTCGGTTTCTGGCTGTCATTCGCTCTCCCCACCTTCCTGTTCTTCTTGGCACCACTGGTCTTGCTAGGCTGCAAGAAGTTCTACAGGCTCAGCCCTCCCACTGGTTCCGTCACCTCCAAGGCCTTCAACCTCCTCAAGCTTGCCAGCAAGGGTTCATGGTCGGCAAACCCTAGAACAACCTACAAGAACATGACCCGTGACGACTTCTGGCACTCTGTGAAGCCCAGTGTTCTCGGCAACGCTGCTCCTGCATGGATGGCTGACATTGACGATGTCTGGGTTGACCAGGTCGCTCGTGGTTTCAACGCTTGCAAGGTCTTCTTCTGGCTTCCCCTCTACTGGCTCGCTTACAACCAGATGACCGACAACCTCACTTCCATGTCCGCTACCATGCAGCTTGGCGGTGTCCCCAACGATTTGATCAACAACCTCAACCCCATCACTCTGGTCATCTTCATCCCCATCGTCGACTACTTCGTCTACCCTGCTCTCCGCAAGGCCAACATCCGCTTCACTCCTCTCAAGCGTATCACATGGGGTTTCTTCATCGCGTCAGCTGCTATGATCTCATCCACTGTCATGCAGTACTACATCTACAAGCTGTCCCCCTGCCCTGGCAACCACGTCGCCGGAGACGCCGAGTGCAAGGCCCCCATCAACGTCTGGGTCCAAGCCGTCCCCTACTGCTTGGTCGCCTTCTCTGAGATTTTCGCCTCGATCACCGGTCTCGAGTACGCCTTCAGCAAGGCTCCCGAGAACATGCGTGGCCTTGTCATGGGTGTCAACCTCCTCCAGACCGCCTTCTCCGCAGCTCTCGGCCAGGCTCTTGTCCCCCTGTCTGCCGACCCCCTGCTCGTGTGGAACTACGCCATCGTCGCCATCCTTGCCGCCGCTGGTGGTGTTGGCTTCTGGTTCACTTGGAGGGATCTTGACGCTCGTGAGGATGAGCTTAACATGATTGGCAAGACCAAGTACAAGGGACGTAACGCTGCTCTCAAGGACGAGGAGCGCATCTCGACTTAGACTTTAATATACCCCAAAAGCTACTGAGCAACGTAAATAATGGAGACGCATATAATGGAGAACATGATTGTTTATTGCACTATCTTTGCACTTGCCACTTGTGATTTTTGGATGCCACATTTGCGGCCACTCGATTATTCAGTCTTAACGTCCTCTGTGTTGTAAACCAAGTGACTACAGTGTTCGAATTCGGCTTGGATTGCTACCAAACTTTTCCGATGCAATGCAACGGGCGAATTCGTCAATGACAAGGGACATCGCCCTCCGTGATTAGTCTACTGAGAATGACTCAAAGGCGATGATACTCCCACATTACCCTTTGAGAAGAGCCGGGAGGAAAGTTCCACCAGGTCTATCGGTGTTGCTACATGTACGCGTGATTTCGGGGACAGTTGCATCATTGCCAACAGCTGACTTCAACGCCGTTGCGGTGTATTTGAGTTCATGTTGTTTCCTTTGACCTCAACTTCACCCTGAGCGTCAAACACATCATCAGTGAAGGAGCATCCATAACTTGCTCAATTTACAAGTCTTCACCTTCCGAGTGGATCCTCGGTACTGCAGCCGACATGCTACTAAAAAGCCTGTGCTCGACCGTGATAGACACGATAAGCTTCTCGATCAAGCAGGTCACATTGAGCCAAGACCTTCCAAGAACCTCTACGCTTGATGAGGCATGTACCTGACCTAGCTGCATGCCGATATCCTGATTGCTGCGACTGCTAATGCATGTAATGTAGCAATTCAATAGTCGAATAAATATTCTCAGCAAGCAACAGCAGCATCTTGCTGGCTCTCCTCCGTACGAAACGTCTCAGTTGGAAATGATCAATACCACTCCCACCATATTGGCAACGTTGTCTGCGGGAGCGGCGATTGTTCACGCGCTGCCCGTCGAGGATGGCTCGAAGTCTAGCGATCCGTTCGCGGTGCTTGATCCTCAGAATTGGGTGAATCCAGATGACAGTAAGGCAACTCGCAAACTTGTACTATGAAGCCCGAATACTGAGACCAGAAATTATAGTGACATGGGATGATTATGTTCGACCACCTGGACGTCCCTGGTATGATCCCGCCCGCAAAGGCTACGATCGCAACTTCAACATCGCTTTGGTCGCTGTGGACTACCCGGACCACGACTTCGTGATCACGATGGCCGAGAACAGCACAGTGTTTACCAACCCTCAAGCAGCTGCCAACAGCTTGAAACGAGACGATGTGCCTGCCTTCTACCGGGATCTTCTCAACAAGCCGCATGACCTCAACCGCAACCACACGTTGCACGAGTACTGGATGGAGGATTCAGGCGGACGCTTTGGCGTGGATCTCACTGCTTTTGGCGCTTACCGTATGCCCAGCAACTCATACCAGTACGGTGTTGATGATGAGGATGGCGGCTTCAACGAGGATGCTTGTCCGGTCCCTGGCACTTGCTCTGTCGATCTTCGAACAGACGCTCTCGGAGCCTGGCGCGCTGATGTAGGCAATGAGACTGCTGATGCATTCGAGCTCGTGTTCATCCTCTCCGCAGGTCAAGATGAGTCTTCGACCTGGCAGGAATTTGGCGAGATGCTCTTCGAAAGCCAAGACGATGTGCCCGACTCTTTTGGTCCTCCTGGCAACAGCAGCCTGCCGAATTGGGCGCACACACGTTACGTGCCTTGGTCGTCTTGGGCCAGCGCCTCTACCATCTGGCCCAATGCTGGCAGTGGATCTTCCACCCAGGGAGAGAGCTCCGGCTTGGGAACTTATGCCCACGAGCTGACGCACCTGCTCGGTATCGGCGACAACTACAACAACCCGTTCGCTACGCAGCAAGTCAGAGCCTACACTGGTCCCTGGTCGATGATGTCACGCGGTAGCTTCAACGGACCTGGAGGCCCTCACACTCGCTGGCAGGTGAGTACACACTCATAATCAGATCGAGTGATATGGTTGACGCACAGATCACTAACAACAAATGTATAGATCCCTTCGCTTCAGGGAGGATCCCTTGGCTCTTTACACACAATGGGCGACAAGATGCGCATCAACTTGGTCAACAACGCAAGTGTTCTCAGGACTTCCCGGGAAGAGCTCTCTGAGCATGGGCTTTTGGTAGCCGAAATCACTGCCAGAGTAATCCACCCCGAAGACGGCAAAGGCTTGATGGGTGTCCACGTCGCGATCGGCGATGATCTCTCACCTGCCTGCAACCAGACCATCGAGCCTCTTTGCGATGGTGGAGGATTCAACAACTACGACCTCGAGGTCGTCGACCGTATGGGAGCAGACTCCTTCCAGCCCGACCACGGTGTAATGATCAGTAAGACCAAAGACAGCGACAGCAGAGCTCCATTCCAGTGGACGATCGATGCCAACCCTCAGGACATCCGCCTCATCGACTTCTATCGTGCTAACGGAACTGCCAAGTACATCACTATCGGTGACTACAGACAGCTTGCCGATGCTCTTTTCCATGCTGGCACCAGGTCTGGCAGCGAGTACGAGTACATCGACGAGGCCAACGAACTGCACTTCTACGTCATCAGCCCTTCGCGCGATGCGGATGGCGTCTTGAGCTACACCGTCGGTGTCCGTTCTCTGAATGCTACGAGCGAAACCGAACGCTCTGTGAAGCTGAACAAGGGCAAACTCAACCAAGCCAGTGGCGCCGGAAAGGATGGCAAATTCGTTGCGACCTGCACGTTCGATCTCAAGAACAATGCCAAAGGAAAGAAGAGCGCTCCCGAGTACTTCCATTCTGACATCTACAGACTCAGCACTGAGGTTGAGGGCGATGGCTGGACGGCTGAGCTACCCAATGCTCTGGCTACAGCCGAAGAGGGTAAGACTGTGACTGTCACAGTCGCTGTTGGCGCGGAGAAGGATGCGGTGAAGCAGGGCAAGGTCTGGCTGACAGCGACCTCGGAGTCGGACGAGGGTGTGTCGGTCACCAAAGAGTGCAAGCTGAGGAAGTAGAACGTGATAAGGACCCATGGTAGTGACCGGTAGTCCAGGATACCTTAGTCCTATGCCTAAAAAACAAAAAAACAAAAAACAGAACATCCTACCCGATCCTCCAGCTACTCCCCTTTGCAGTGATCCCCGCAAACAAACCCATCGATCATATTTCTTACAAGACACCCTCCCAGCAGGTCATAAAGTCATAGTTCGTCGATCCCGAGGACTCATCTGGCCAACCGAGTCGATGAAAGAGGTTTGTCGGCTTTCGGTGTATGTGCGCCGATCATCGTAGATAACCACCGCTCGATGTACTCTGCCTTAGCATAAACGCTGCATTCGTGCGCTTGGTGACAAATGCTCGCGACCACGCTTTCCAAGTGTGCGATCCTCGACTCAAGCATTTCCAACCAATCTCCCTGATCGCCATCGTCGTCGGTCTTCCTCGCTTGGTGTCCACTCTTGTTGCTAAGACCAGATGCAGAGCTGGATTGGTTTGTGAATAGGGTGATCTCTTGTTGTAGGTCTCGTAGCTGGGCGCGAGTCACTCGTGCCGAACCTTCTCTCGTTGTGGCGTTCATGGTGGATGGAAGTTGATCGAGCAGAGTGCGGCTGTAGGTTCGACATGTATCAGTATTCTATCGGAGCGATCCTGGCGGGTTGGTCGTACTATCGCAAAGTAAAGAGTTTCCAAAGGAGGTTCTGATGTGCGAATGAGTCCAGAGCACCAAAGCAAATGAATGAAGGTGCAAAAGCCGATCGCTCTCGAGCGTCCCTCACATGCGACTGTTACAGTATTCAGCTTCGTCAGTAAGAGTTAGTTCACCTCCTGAAGCCGGTGTTTGACTGCATTCTCAGACGAAGTACGCGTTGATCGGCCAAATTGCTGAAAACGTGTAAAGTCACGATGTGGTAACGGACTTTAAGTTGCGTTTCAACGCCGGGCCTTGAGAGTAATAAGGATGTTGCTAAAGGATGTTAGGGCCGGAAGCACGGATGGAGGCCGATCCGACCACCCCGCGGTTCATTTGATCATCCGTGTATAAGTGTATAATTAATGAGCTCTAGCCAATCAAGTGCTCTGCGTATCATTCTCACCAAAAACTCCATGCCCCCGTCGCCTCACTTCGGCCAAAAACTGTCCAGCGCCGCCGGGCATATGCAGACCAGGTGCGCGAGCTGATTGACTGTTGAGGCAAACATTGTCGGCACCAAGCCCGGCTTTCGAACAGTGGTTGAACTCAAAGAAGGCGAGCGTTGTATGGATGTACAACTGTGCTCCGGTTATTGGGTGCAGGGAGAAGGGTATTGCAAAAGTTACACGACCACGATCGTTTACCCGTTCTCCCGTTGTGAGTGTATGCCGGTTTTCAGCGCCTTTTGGACTGAAGTGAAAAGGCATCTGGGGCCGCTCGAGGCGTTCCTCGGGGTCACGGTCGCTGTATAAGTGTTTCGAATCGCCGATTCGCCGATCACCATTGATATACTGGAAGTATAGTACGAGTGTCTTGGTGGAACCACATATTTCATCGGATCGGACCTTACCGCTGAGATGCCCTCCAAACCTTGAGGGAATACGGTCGTCTGCGGGTGTCGAGTCCACCATCCCGACCACTGAAATATCTCGAACCCGCACGTATGTTGCTGATGTGCGATACTTCTCAGTATCCGAAGGGTTGTATCGATGGTTTCGTGAGCGTCGAACTGATGGACGATAATGCCTTAGGCAAAACAGGGGATCACAGTTGCAAACCCAAATCGCGGAAAGAAGTATCGGAAAAGTCTCGGCTGCGAGTTGCCCCGAGACGAGTCGCCCGAGCGTGACGCTGCGCCTCGTCCACACAATCGCTTTTGAACTCGACGCTGAGGCTCATCATCTCATTGCTTTCACCAGCTATTCGTAGGCAGTACGTGGTCATGGGCAGCCGCGTATGCTGCTCTACGCCAGAGTTTCGGCGCGTACTGGTCATCTAGGGTATCTCCTCACTAACTCTGTGCACGACCGGAACTACACATGGACATGCTAGGTACTACGCGGCCTTACCCTAAGTTGCTCTCTATAGGCTGCCCCAATAGCAATGCACTGGATAAGCATCGCGTCAGGACCGGTAGCACGGTCGTTTTTGGTGTATGTTCAACGGACTGAACCCGAGGACATACGTACCACGACTGCCACGCAATTTGATCTGGCTACAGGAGCATAGCCTGGCATAATGGCCTTTGCACGGGTCACGAACGTATCAGCAATCAGGACAAAATTTATTACGCGTACATGAACACAGGCTGCATGATATATCAAGCCA
>Ga0265797_10010520_pt1 | contig 11774 bp, 14 predicted proteins | sample P2T30metagenome_FD_192433 | JGI IMG/M metagenome (GOLD analysis project Ga0265797, IMG submission 192433) | Plant litter microbial communities from East Loma Ridge, Irvine, California - P2 T30 | ecosystem: Environmental > Terrestrial > Plant litter > Unclassified | place: USA: California... | reverse complement strand
ATGACGAATCCGAGGGCGAGGGATGGGACCAGCGAGGAAACAGCACCAGGTATGTGGCTGACAAGGCGAGCGAATAGCTTGCACCCATCGCCAAGGGAAGCGCAGCGAGTACAACATCCCCAAGACGCCGTCACTGCCCCCAGAGGCGCCCCTCTCACCACCACCGTCGTGCCACCCGCCTGCACACCCCTGCCCCAGGCCAACGGACCCGACGGCCTATCTGACGCCGTCGCAATCCTTCCTGACTGCCTTCTCCCGCTTTTGCCGGCCTCGCACTTCGCTCCTCTGCAATCATGCCTCGCCTCCGCGCGCGCGCACCTCCAGCTCCTCTAACAGCCTCCAGTGCCCCGACCGCTTCCTCGACCCGCCCTCGCCGCGGCACTGCCAACCAGTCGCCCGCTGCGGCCGTCATACAGCGCTCCTCGCCCGAAGAGACGCGCCAGTCGATCCACCTCACCGTCAAGTCATCACCCAATAAGCTCAGACAGGCCACTGGTGGAGTCGTACCAAAGGCAGGCGTTAGCAGGCAGAACATAGTCGCGGGCAAACGCGCATCGAGGAGTAGTCGCGTAGTGCGGGAGATCGACAGCGAGGACGACGAAGACGAAGATGACGACGACGCCGAGGAGGTCGATGCCATGGATGTGGATGACGACTCCGACGAGCCAGACGCAGAAGGAGACGAGGATGAGGACATGGACGCCGAGGGAGATGAAGACGACGACATGGAGGACACGCCAGCACCACGAATTACCGTGAATGCGAGTAGAGGGATCCCCGTCCAGCCAGCGCCAGCCATAAAGCTCACAAAGGCCCAAGACAAAGTCGAGGCCAAGGAAATGGACATGGACGACGACGATGACGACGACCTCAGCGACCCTGACTCTGACCTTGAGGAGGAAGACGCAGAGGGCGAAGACGAAGATGCTGAGGGTGAGGAAGACGACGATATGGGTGTCACACCAGGTGCAGATATGGACGAGATGGACAGCGACGAAGACCTCAGCCGCGACCAGACCCCCGATGTCAGCAAGATGACGAAGCGTCAACGCGCCCTGATCAACGAAGAAGAAGACGGTGCTCTCCTAGCCCTCTCGAACGAGGCACAGAAGAAGAAACACCTCACAGCCGAAGAGCACGCTATGCGAAGGGCAGAGATGGCGAGGCGGAGGAAGAACCTCAGCGAGAAGAGGAACGAAGAGGAGAAGGTATGTTGAGCCCCGGGATCTTTTACTACACAGTCACTAACCTTCCACCCTAGCTCGACACCATCAACCGTCTACTCAAGAAACAACCCCCGAAGCGCGGCCGTAAATCCATGATCGAGCTCAACGAAGATGGCGAGGAGATCGAGCAGGAGCCTGAGCGAGCGAACCCACTCTACGTACGATACATCCAGAACGCCAAGGGGACACAACTTGCTGTGCCAGACGAGTGGCTCCAAGCCCCTGTTGGGAGTGTGTTCTCCGGGGAGACGCAGAAGAGTGCGCAGAAGCCTTTCAGCGGACGTATGGTAGAAGAAGTTGCTTAGCCTTATCATTGGATACACTCATCGATGACAAGGGGAAGAGTAGATGTACATTTAGCGGTGCATAATCACGGCGTTGATTGTCTTTTCTCACATATCGAGCTTCGATAGATCAAACATCCTATTTCTTGTTTCCATCTACTTCACCTCCAATCTCATCGCGTCATACTGAACATACACCGCTTCAGGCAACAACGCACTCTCATAGTTGGTCCCGTTGTACGGCAAGCTGAGTATCAAGCTGTTCTCCCCTTCCTTCAGCATAGCCGAAGGGAAAAGGAATTTGTGTGCGAGGTTGTAGCATATTACTGCTGAGCGGACGGCGCAGGATGAGGATTGGTTGTACCTAGTATGATTGTTAGTACACTTCCATGATTAAAGACGGAAGAAAGAATGAGAAACTCACGGAATAATCCAAGGCTCAAGATCCACCCCATTCACATTAACCGTATACGGCAGATTCGAATACGGCTCACTCGCATTGAACACGTCCGTATTCCCCGCCGCCGTCTTCGCACCTGCAAGCTGCACCGTAAACGTCGCAGTAGTCCTGTTCTTGAGTTCATTCGCCTTGGCATCGAACAGAATAGTCCAGTTATACGGATGATCAGGTACAGGTTCCGGACGCTCGTAGTTTGCTTTTCCGCCATAGACAGCCCAGTGCACGTAGTTGAGTGCTTGAGACGCGTCGTCCGTACCGACTTTGTACGTCACGCCTTCGGGGAACTCGTCGATGAAATCGTAGGCACCCCAGTAGAGCCGGTATTCTTCTGTGAGGAGAGGGTGTGTAGGCGACTGGGCGTAGCCGTGGCGGTACTCGCCTGAGGATTTATCGGGGGTGCCGATGCGGAAGAGTTCTGTGCCGGCGGATTCGGGGGTCCATGTCGCTGTTATGGAAGTGGCTTCTCCGGCGGAGACGAGAACGTCGTCTTGGATATAGTCGCCGAAGATACCGTCAGCGTAGACTGTGAGACGGTAGTTCCCTGCTTTTACACGCGGGATGGTGACTTCGCCTGCGGGAGAGATGTCTTCCCAGTATTGGTATGCTTTTGTGTCGAAGACGTTGTCTTGGAAGTCGTGGCCGCTCTCTGTGAGGATGGCGATAGGGTTCTTGGCTCCGGTGGGCAGGTCGATCTTTGCGTTCAAGGTACCACGACCGGATGTGGGGACGAGGTTTGGAACGTGCTTTGCGATGGAATCGTAGAAGTCAGCGTTCCATTCTGGACGGAGACCATACTGTTCTGCGTCTTCTCGGAGTTCTTCAAGTGAACCGCCAGAGTTGAAGTGGAAGTATTGCGGTCCAAAGGTACGGTCGAAGCCATCGGTGATGTTGGGTGTTTGATCGCCATGGTGGTTAGAGACCATGTAGTTGTACACGATGCCATCGACGACGAGATCGGAATGAACGGGGCCGTTGAAGTAAGTCTCGACCGTGTTGTGTACGAGCCACGCGCCGTAAGTTGAGCCATTGGCGCTACCAGTACCGTCGGCGTACATACCATGGGCCTTGTGATCGCGCCATGTGTCTTGGAAGGTGTACTTGGTGAAGTAGTCTCCTACGCCGGTAACGTATGGATCTTCTTTGTTGGCTAGCCACCATGTAGCATCTTGAACGGTGACTTGTCCTTCGGTATCCGGGCGGGGTGCAGCAAACTTCTCGTTGGTAACGAAGTGCGTGAAGAGTGCGGGTTCATGGTTTGGCCTGAACAGTGTGCGAAACTCTTGCAAGTTGCGCAAAAAGGGAGTAGTCTTGTTGTTGTATACCACGCGGCTGAAGGTATGCAGACCTGTTTCCCCTTCTCTCAGAAACCAGTACTGCTCTAGCCTCTGACCGGTCGGAGCGTATGTCTCGCCCATGCTGATACCCCCATAGGAAGTATTAGTAGAATCCCTGCCGTTGAACAGCTGGTACTGAACATTGCTTCCTCGGCCTGGAGTCCAGAAGCCGCTAGGTGTGCAGTAACAGTCGAGATATGGACCGACTCCAGTGTTGCCGTCTTCCGTCCCAAGGAGGTTCTGCCCGTCCAGAGTAAGAACATTGATATATCCTCTTGTCTTGCTCACCGACGCTACCAGACGATCGTTGGCAATGGTTAGACTCTGGTTGTTCTGACTCGCGTTTAGAAAAGCCCATGCTTTCGAAGACAACAAGAGCGCCGCCGCGGTCGCTGTGGTGGAGCGCATATTGTGAACGGAAGGCGCCAACGAGCACTACATGCCTTCGGGAGTACTTCGCTCCCCATTCTTATACAAATCGTATCCAGGTACACGGGAAAATTAATTGAAGCTAAGCTCGATGATCCTGGCCGTAATCCGGGGTAAAGGAGGAGAGACTGCTATGGGGAAGACGCGCTACTCGGCCCTTCGGCGTGAAAGCGACCGAGGACAGGGTCTGTTGGAGGGCGGGACGGCCTACATCTTGCCCTCGAAGATGGGATGAGTAAACAGGCCGCACTGCATGGCCTGTTGGTGCAGGATGAAATTCATATTGGTACTGAGGGTGTGCAGAGTTCGTTGACGTCGCTATGTGGTGCTGTGCTGGCAACTAGCTCTGTTTCTGACGAGCTATGACGGAACGCGCTTTCCTGTCATCGCCTACCCGTCATCATACATACGCGTGTTCTTACATTTCGGTACTGTTCGATGATGCAGAGCCCCAGACAATACACTACAACGCGTACCTAGGTACGGAATGGTCCTCAATGGCGCTCACATACCCACCTGTGTGGCGAACGGGAACTCGAGCACGCGCACCCATGTGCATCTGGTGCCTTGGACACCGGGCACCTATGTCGTCTTATCATTCGCTGTTCCCCTACTTTGATTACGCTGTGGCAGTCTCGCGAACAGAATAACGCGTCCTTCGACTGTTGCCTGGCTTTGTTTCTCGCTGACCGTCGCCCGCCGCATACCGTGCCACAAACAGCGCAAGGATAGGCCCGAAAACTGTTGCGAGCTCGATGTCTCCGACACGAGCCCACATGCATATATGTTAGTATACTGAAGAGAACATCGGCCGTCGCGCACCGCCGAAAACGTTTTTACGCGCTGTTTCGAGAAAGAAAGGATCGATCCGACATGCGTTCCCCTTCAACGCTGATGCGCTCTCTGAAAGACTACCTCATCAAAACTCTGATCGAAGCTCCCTATGGCCGCATAGCGGAGAGAAATGGACGCAAACGAAAAGAATTCCTTGACAAACTCGGAGCTGCGGCTAGTGCTAAATGGAATGGACGCCTCCCGTCTGGAACAAGCGCGGAATGTAACGACCTCTTTGACCTCTTCTCAAGCGCAGACGTCTCAATTCAGCAACAATCCCCGCTCTTCGCAAAGTTGCCTCTAGAGCTGCGGAGGCTCATTTACGCTTATGCCATCGGCGGGGAAGAACTCCAGCTTGAACTTCATGAAGACAGTGATACCGACGCCCCGTTCAGCATGAGATGTGTGGAGGCACAAAGTATCCTGGCTTTCACGAGATCATGCAAACTTGCGTGAGTAAATTATACCTGGCGACTAGCCCAGTGTGTGGCTCTGTGTTCAGCGTCTAACCGAGCTGTCACAGATATCTCGAAGCGTCACAGTATGTCTACAGCGACAATATGTTTCGCATTCCCAACATCACAGCATTTTTCTGCCTTCAGCGCCTTCTTCCAGCGCGCTGGTTTCATGCCATTCGTCATATAAGATTGAGATGGGCATATATGCAGACGGGCGAAATGTGGGAGTTTCTCCATGGATACCCGCCTTACAATGCTTCGTGTTGGTCGCTGGTGTGGTCGGAAATCTCAAAGATGAGAGCACTAAAGCATGTTAGGGTAGATATGGTGCCCGGGTCAACATACGTATATGCTGACTATGAACATGCTTTGTTCACTCCATTAGAGACCGCACAGGGGTCGAAAGTGTTCGAAGTTTACGCTAGTTGGCCCGAACACAAAGATCTCCATCGTCAAAGGAAGACATGGCCATTCAAAATCACGCGGGGAGTGGAGTGGCATTTCCCAAACCAAGAACAGACCCCAGCCTGAGTCAAAGGCGCATTCTCTTCTTCGTTAAGAGTCGAGTTGGAGATAGGCGCGCAATGCTTCCACCAGGCCAGATGTCATGCCACCGAAAGACAACAAGTGGAATTTGCGACGTTCACGATGAGCTAGATAGATTCGGCTCGTAATCAGAGAGGGGCACCCTGCTTGAACCACGCCCCAATAGGGATAATACTGTGCCGCATCGACTTCGCCACATCCGGTGATTAGGCACCCACTCACCATATCACTGATCTGCTATTTCCACTTCGGATTGAACTGTCGCTTCATTGTCCACAGCTTCTCAATGCTCAGAACACCAAGTTTTTGATATCGCCCTTTCTCATTTTCCCGATCTTTCTTCACTTTCTATCACTAGCCATGCGATTGTTCAAAGACGTAGCGTGGTATATGCTCGGCAAATTTGTGGATGTAGTGATCGAACCTACGATGAAAAGAGGCAGAGCCAAGAATTTTCAAGAGCGAAGACGACGAAAGATAGAAGGACAGAACACGCTTCGGGCGAACTGGAACGCATCCTTACCACCTATACGCTCCGACACGAAAGAAGTCTCGGCATTGAGAGCACTAACAGATGGGATCTCCACTCAGCCGCAATGCTTGTTCTTCACGAAATTACCTCCAGAGCTACGGACGATGATTTACCTATACGCCCTCGGAAACGAAGAACTTGAAATAGAGCTTTTCCCGGAAGAGATCAAATTGTGGAGATATTATCTTAATAATATTCACCCAGTACCGGTTTTCGATGTGAGATGTGCAAAGTTTCTGCAGCTCACGGCCTTTCCACGGTCGTGTAAAATGGCGTATGTTGTTCCCTCCATCTGAGGCTTTGCTGGCCCACAGAATATAACTGACTTCTCTGCGCTAGGTACTCCGAATCCATACAGCATCTTTACGCGTCCAACACTTTCTACTTTCCTACCTGTACAGCATTCTTCTGCTTCCACCGTCTTGTACCAACCCACCACTTCCAGGCTATCCAATCATTGTACTTGAAGTGGGCGAGTGACAACCCCTGGAAGTTATACCTGATATGGGAGTTCTGTGATGGCGTACCGCCCTACGACGTCTCAAGCTGGAATCGGACCTGGAAGGTCATATCGAAGATGAAAGCTCTCAAGTACATGAGGGTCGACCTGGTGGCATGCGCTGATCGTCCTGAGCCATACTCCCATTTTGAAGACGTCTTATTTGCCCCGCTGAAGAAAATCCAGGGCCTGCAGCAATTCGACGTCTTTCTTAGCTGGGAAGAAGGCGAAACAGTACGTGAAGAGGGAGTAAAGCCTTTTACGATCAAGAGAACTATGGAACATGTTCGATGAGTAGGCCCGGGCAGCGTGGAGCTTTGAATGGACACATCGAGTAGCTACCCAGGTATATTACCTACGTCAGATTATCGCGTTAAGCTCTCGTCAGTCGAAGTTGTAACAAACTCGCGCAAAAGTAACGCTAGAGACGCGAGACCGCAAGAGTTGATTGTGTTGTGCTCATCTAACACGTCGCGCTCCACGGTTTCGGTGCTAATCTTGGAATCCCCGGGCCGGGACGAATGACAGGTGACGTCATCATCTGGGGGGAACCGAACCCGCCTTGTGTACCTGCCTTCCGAAGCATCAACACCAAACATCGGAATCCTCGGGATCTTGTCAGCTTGCGCGGCCTATTTCCGCAGTTATGAGCTCTTCTCAACCAGAGAGCCAGCCGCTACTTCCCAGCTCTCCAACCAAGGTCATAGCTTTCGACGCCCACGATCCCGACGACCCCCGGAACTGGTCGAAAGCGCGCAAATGGCTAATGGTCGCCGCCATCGTGCCCATAGACCTCAGCGTCTCCTGGGGCGCGAGTGGCTTTAGTCCCGTCGCGAGCGACTTTGCGAAAGACATGGGCGTGTCGCCGAGCGTCGCGGTTCTTGGACTGAGCATGTATGTGCTTGGGTTGGCTTTTGGTCCTATGACTTTGGCTCCTCTTTCGGAATACTTTGGAAGGAGACCTGTCTACATTGTGTCTTACGGTATCTTTCTCTTGCTACTTTTGGGGACGACGTATGTAGAGAGCCTTGGCCCGTTCCTTGTCCTGCGTCTGTTCTCGGGTTATTTCTCATCGACCACGATTTCGAACTTTGGGGGCACCATTGCGGATCTCTTCCATCACCATGACACCGGGCCAGCAATGTCTTGGTTTCTCTGGGCAGCGACAGGTGGCAGTCCGACTGGATTTGTGCTTTTCTCGTTCATCGCGCATGGCCGATCGTGGCATGCTGTGTTCCGCATCATGTTTTTCATCTGCTTGACCTTCTGGGTGGTCATGGTCGTCGCGCTCTATAGCCTTGGAGAAACAAGACATAGTGTAATACTCATGCGGAGAGCACGAGCCCTACGACAGCAAACAGGAGACGAGGGGATTGAGGTGCCGGATGAAATGAAGCAACGAGGACCGAAGCAGCTGTTCACTACAGCACTCGCCCGTCCATTCAGGTTCTTGGGCTCTGAAGCTATCGTGCAGTTCGGTGCACTCTACAACGGCTTCCTTTACGGCTTGAGCTTTCTCTTCAACGGTGCCTTCCACATGATCTTTGGCCCGAACGGATACGGTTTCGATACTATCGGCGTCGGTATCTGCTTCCTCGGGATTGTCGTCGGCATCACATTTGGCCTAGCTACCAACGTCTTACAGGAAAGATACTACCAAAGGCGGGTTTCTCAGGCCGGCCACCGCGACGTCCCCGAGGCGCGAGTGCATCATGCGAAGCTGGCAGCGATTGTGCTACCAGTGTCTCTTCTGGCTTTCGCACTTACCGCAACGCCAAACATACACCCCTTCTTCGCAGTTCTCGCCAGCGCCTTTTGGGGATGGTCATTCTACACTCTTAGTATGTCACAGAAATGACCAACATCAATCGTACGGCGCTAACACTCTATCTAGTTCTGATGACCCTTACTTACACCGAAGACGCCTACAAGACGTACTCAGCATCAGCCCTTGCCGGGATTGGACTCATTCGGAATCTTGCTGGTGCTGGATTCCCACTCGTCGGAAGACACTTGTTCTTGAACGTAGGCACCAGAAACGCGAGTCTAGTCCTGATGGCAATCGCCATCTGTCTAGCCCCGATACCATTCGTGCTTGAGAAAAGAGGCGTATCATTACGCAAGAGAAGCCCATGGGCGGCCGCGCATGAAGATGAGGACGAGAACAGCTGAACCTAATACCGCTTGCGACAGTTGTCTCGCATTGTATGGGTCTCAGTCTGTTCTGTTATGGGAAGGCGTTGGTGGCGCGTCAGATTCATGCTCCAAGTTTAAAGGATTTGGCTGTCATACGCTTCGACTATGGACCGCCTGTACAACAACTCGTACGCTGATGATGGCCGCAGTGTGCTCGGTCAAGCAGAAATGTCTTCGCAACTCTATACCGGGGCAAGCACGTGGAATGGATTCCTGTACCCGACGAACTCCACATTACAATCGGATCAGAGAGTTGTGGCCTCTAGCGTTCAATCTTTCCATCAGCCACTGATATGCATTCCTCATTACTCAGCCCTTCGGCCGTCTAGGCAGCGGCAAGTTAGCGACCCAAATGGTTCGATCTCGCGCACGTGACATTCACTACACAGCAAACCCAACACACCCATTGGACAAAACAGAGCATGACGGCTACCCAAATCAGCATAACAACGTTTCAACCACAACAGAACGTGTTGTCTCGGATCTGCCCGTGGTTTTAGCGCGTAATCCCATTGAACGTTGCGGGCCAACCAACGCGTCGCGCAGCCGAGAGGGTCGGCGCGTAACGCTAGATCTCGCGCTGCCGACTACCCACCCGCGTATCCACCTGAGATATTCTTAGACCGTACGAAATCTACATATGAGGCTCTGCTCTTGCGATGATAGTGCAGTATTCTCCAGCTTCAACCATCTTTCTTTCCTTCAGTCGGTTTTCATTCGATTCTTTCCTTTTGAGTCTGTTCTGTGAACAACTCTGTGTTTCATTCGCGACATAACTTGCTTGTTTCCTTCAGTCAAGTCTCAGCATAGCGACGGAGTTGTTCTCTTATCCATCGTCTTTCGTCATTTCCCGTCTTCTTGTTGCGAGAGAAATTCCGACCAGCGCGCAAGTCGTGTCTAGTAACTACAAATTCATTTCGACTTACGACTACACCGCGACTCATCTACGAAACGTTCGCAAGACGCCTCGACAGCCTCTTCAGGAATTCCGAATATCCACACCAACACGATAAACTCTCAGTAACAACACAAAAATGTCCTGCCAACCATTTACTTCGGTCCCTCAACCACCCACCAACCTCCCATCGTGCGCCGTACCTGTCGGTGGCTCGAACTCTTCAATACTAGATGCATGCTGCAACGGGCACATCAACGCGATCGCAACTTATTCCGCTCCCGACTCAACCACATCGTCATCATCCGCGTCCTCAACTCCAGTCATCGTTAATTCAGAAGATAACGACGGCTGCTTCCAATACTGCATCACCGATTCACCAGACATCGTCCAGAGTTGCTTGGTACAGAAGATGGAGGAATACGAGAAAGAAGGCGCAAGCGGCATGGGCACGTTCGGCTGCTTCAACACGGACAAGGCGGTCGGTGCGAGAAAGGTCGATGAGGAGCGAGGATATGCTAGTTCGGGTGTGAGGATCAGTGGAGGTGCGAGCTGGGTGGTGTCAATGCTGCTGGGTCTGAGTGTCATCGGTGTAGTTGTGGGAGGCATTTGAGCACCATTGAAGAGATCGGCACATGGCAAGACCATGGAAAGATGCGAGGTGTTTGACCGAGTTGTATACCCAGGGGTTTTCTCTAGCATCTCCTAGCGCTGACGCTGGACGTAATGAATAATGACATATTTCAATTCCTTGACTATAGTAGCGGTGTGGAACGACAACACTGATGAGATCTACGATAAGATGGTCTGAACGACTTGGTTGCACGTCTGAACCGCAGATGTATTCGTGCAGTCCCAAAAGTAAAAAGCAAGAGTTCCCCAGCCTCAAATCGTCTTCGACACCTACAAAGGCGGTGAGTGAGCAAAGGAAGATATTCCCCACACTCACAAAGCGCCTCAACAACATTGTGTGCTAAGAACACGAGCGCAGATTTCGTCATGCTTGCACTAAGTAGGGGTGTAGTTGCTGCGATAAATTATTAACAACTCTGATGTTTCTTCTTACAACTACCGTCTAAGCCTGTCAATCCGAGACCATGTCAACAATGCCGGAGCAACCACACATCGTCAAATACTGTGACCAAGAATTGATTCACCCACAACCTCGGCATCCGGTGCCCATTATCGAAATAGAAAGAATAGCAGCCAACGCTGAAAAACAAGCTTCTTCAGACCTAGCCTTTGCATCGCAACAACAACCACAGACGCAGCAACAGCCACAACCACAGACGAAACCAGACCAAATTCCCCAACGAAAGCGGAAAGACAGCGCGGCACCTTCATTACATTGTCCCTCCCCCGTCTCGGAACAATACGAGCAAGCTTCTAAAAACGAGCTGCTTGTTGCCTCAGACTCGCCTAAGCATGTGCCGGAGCATTTCTCCAACTCGGGCTTGTTAGAAGCTGGGTTCAACCAGGAGACTTCTCGCAGAAATTCCAACTGGCGTCGCTTCTTTTGTAAGCCCTCGATCGTAAGAAACTCGGATGAGAAGTATTGCTAAGTTTTCCACCAGATGGTTCTCTAGAGTTCTTGATTCCTTTTGGAAGTGAATGGGATAGTCCGTGTTTAGCATCCCGGAGGACTTCTGTTTGAAACGCGTCGAGAGCGCGTACGCTACTTATGAATAAATGAAGTTTCTAAATATGAGATCTTTTACCAGTTGACACTGCAATCTTGATGTGTACCTGATGATGAGGGGTCTGTGGCTGAGGGGCAGCCGATGTGGAGACGAGGGAAAGTTCCCCGCGACACTTTAGCGCTATCGCACCCCTGCCGCCGATGCGGAGCGTCATATCTTTTTCTCGAACGCGCAAACAGTCACAACCCAATTCCACATCTTACTCTCTCATATATCTCAAGATGGCATCCGAAAAGAAGGTAGCAGAAAACATGCTCTGGGGAGGTCGTTTCACAGGTTTGTGCAGCCAATGGCTTTCTAGGGCTCACCAAAACTTGATATGACTGGTGCTAAGACGCGTTGCAGAGGGCCTTGACCCAGTCATGGATCAATACAATGCGT